>Ga0209174_10001572_pt1 | contig 16004 bp, 17 predicted proteins | sample JI91814BDNA_FD_187505 | JGI IMG/M metagenome (GOLD analysis project Ga0209174, IMG submission 187505) | Wastewater effluent complex algal communities from Wisconsin, to seasonally profile nutrient transformation and Carbon sequestration -... | ecosystem: Engineered > WWTP > Effluent > Algae...
CCCCTTCGCCGCGCTCGAAAACGAGATCGGGGCGGTTGGTGATGTACATGAGGGAAGCGGTGTCAAACTCTCCGTAGCGCATGGATGGCTCCAAAATTCATGAGGTACCGAGTATACGGCCTGATTGCGCCGTGGGTTATTTCAGCGGCCCCGGTTGATGCCGCAGCACAGCATTTTTTTGTCGTCAGCCATGGCTTTCGGTGACCAGCGCCAAGAGGCGCCGGCGGCGGGTGAGCAAAAAGGCGACAAAGGCCAGCAGCACCACGCCCTCGACCAGCAGGCTTGGCCCGGCCCCGATGGCCGTGGCCAGCAGCCCGGCGAACAAGCCGCCGAGGGCATCGAAACCGAAGCGCGCCGACGTGAAGAAGGACACCACCCGCCCCCGCAGCTGATCCGGCGCCATACCCTGCAACAGCATGTTGATGCCCACGTTGCACACGGAAATTCCGAAGCCCACCCCGATCATCGCCCCCATCGCCAGCAGCAGAGTTGACGCCAGCGCGAACACGATGATCGACAGCGCGCTGATCACGCACCCGGCCACCACGGCGCTGATGAGCCCCGGCAGGCGCCGGCGGGTGGCCAGGAAAATCGTCGCCATGAAAGCCCCGCCGCCCGCCGCGCCCCACAGCCAGCCCAGGGTTGTCGCGTCACCGGCGAACACGTCGCGGGCGAAAACCGGCAGCAGCACGGCATAGGCCGAGGCCGTGAGGTTGAGCGCCATCAGGGTCAGGATGAGCATGCGCACCGGCCAGGTGTGCCAGGCGTAGTCCAGCCCCTCGCGAAACACCTCGCCCATCGAGCCGCTTGCCCGCGGCGGTTCAGTCACCTTGATGAACAGCAGACCGATGATGAGGGCGAGAAAAGACAAGCCGTTGATCGCAAAACAGGCCGCCTCGGAGGTGAGCCCCAGCAGCAGCCCGGCCAGGGGCGGGCCGATGAAGCGCCCGCTGTTGAACAGCATGGCATTCAGGGCCAGCGCGTTGGGCAGATCTTCCTTCTGCCCAACGAAACTGTTGATCAGCGATTGGCGCAGTGGCGTATCGAAACTGTTGACGAGCCCCAGCAACAGCGACATCAGCACGATCAAGGTGGGCCCGATCCAGTCCATCCAGGTGAGAAACGCCAGCACGAAGGCCTGCACGGCAAGCAATGCCTGCGCGGCGAGCAGCCATTTTTTCTTGTCCTGCTTGTCGATCCACGCGCCCGCCAGCGGGCCGACCAGCAGCTGGGGCACCAGCGCGCAAAACGCCGTGACGCCCAGCAGCGCCGCCGAACCGGTGATGCGATAGACCAGCCACGAAAGCGACACCTGCTGGATCCACGAACCCAGAATGGAAACCGCCTGGCCGACAAAATAGAAGCGGTAATTGCGGTGCGCCAGCGCCCGCATCGAATGAGGCCAGTGGCGGGGTGAAGCGGAAGCAGGCGTCATGGAATGTCGGGGCCAGGGTTGCGGCGCCCTCACACGGACGCAGCGGCACGCGGGAAGCAAAAAGCCAACCGGCGCAAGTCGATTGGCTTTTTGCTTGGCGGCTCCAGCGCATCGACTGCGCCGGAAGCGGTCAGAAAATTACAGCGGCATGATCATCTTGAACCACAGCTTGTCGCCCTGGAAACGGTTCTCGACCATGGTTTCATGTTGCCACTGGGCGATGAGCATCGTGCCGGTCTTGGTCGAATACTTCACGCTCGGGCCGATGGCCAGAACCTGACCCTTGCGGCCCGTGGAGATGATGCCGGGAATCGCAGCCACCGTCGAACCGTCGAACTTGTCGTTGGTGACCTGCTTCAGGTAGTAGCCGCTGAGACCGAAAGCCCAGTCGCCGATGTGCTTGCCGACCACGTAGTCCATGTGGAACTCGTCGCCCGACTGGTACTTGCCATTCTTGCCCAGGAAGACGGAGTCGTCGTTCTTCGTCTTCATGTTGTACATGAACTTGGCGGAGACTTCCCAGCCACCCTTCGGCAGCCAGGTGACCGCCGCGAGGGGCTCGAAGCTGTAGTAGTTGGCGCCAATACTGGTGCGCGGATCGTTCTTGTCGTAAGCACCGGTCGGCAGGTTGATGTCGAGACCGATGGCGGTGTGCAGCTCGGGGCTGTGGTGCCAGGTCACCACGAAGGGATCGATGGTGATGTCGCCGATGCCGAACTTGCTGGCCGAACCGGAGGTGCCCGGGAGGTTGCCGATGCTCTGATTCACGACCGGCAGGATCGCGTGCATCGCCCAGTTGCCGCCGAGAATCTTGGTGTTGGTAACGTGCACCAGACGCAGCGCGTCAAACACCGCATCGACGCGAGGCACATTGTTACCGAGCTTTACGTCGTTGCCGTTACCGTTTTGCAGCTTGCCGCCGTAGTAGCCAAAGTAGTTGATGAAATAGGTTCCCGGCGGCGGCAATGCGCCGGCGTACCAGTTTTCAGCGCCGTTCGGGTACTGGTCGCCGCCTTCCTTGGCCTGGGCAACACCGGCAGCCAGAAACAGGCCGCCTACGAGCAGTGCGATGGATGATTTCTTCATGGTTCCCCTCCTTGCGTTTTATGGATGATTTTTTTACTGCTTTTTAACTGCTTTTTTACTTCTTCTACTTTCAACTGCGCCGCTCCGGAACCGGGAACGGCTTGCTGCAAAACCGAAATCAGCGGCCCAGATCCTTGGCGGTCACGCCGCCAATGCTCCAGTTGGTCTTGGGCACTTCGGTGATCCAGACCCGCAGCTTTGCCCTCGGAGCACCGACGGCATCCTGGAGCGCCTGCGTGACCTGTTCGACGAGGGCACGCTTCTGGTCTTCGGTACGGCCTTCCATGATGAACATCTGCACGAACGGAAAATCCGTTTCGCCAAGCTCATCGAGGCACACGCCACCGACGCCGAAGTTCATCGTCGGAACATCGTGGATCCACACCCGCACATTCGGACGCGGAGCAGCGATGGCATCCTGAACCGCCTGGGTCACCTTTTCGATGACGGCGCGCTTTTGTTCCTTGGTATGGCCTTCAACAAGGAAAACCTGTGCAAACGGCATGTCGCTCTCCCTCAAAACCCAAGCAGGGCGGGATGCCCGGAGGCACCCCGCCCGATCATTACTTGATCAGACCGCGGGCCTTCGCCATGGTGATGGCGGTGTCCTCGATCATGTCTTCCTGACCGCCGACCATGCCGCGACGGCCCAGTTCGACCAGGATGTCCCGCGCCGGCACGCCGTACTTGACGGAGGCGCGCTTGGCGAACAGCAGGAAGGAGCCGTACACGCCGGCGTAGCCGAGCGTGAGCGCATCGCGGTCGATGCGGATCGGGAAGTCCATGATCGGGAAGACCAGGTCTTCGGCCACGTCGGTGATCTTGGCCACATCCACGCCGGTCTCGATGCCCATCAGGCTGCACACGGCGATCAGAACTTCCATCGGGGTGTTGCCGGCACCGGCGCCGAGGCCCGCAGCGGCGGCGTCGATGCGCGTGGCGCCCACTTCGATGGCGGCGATGCTGTTGGCGACGCCCATGGCCAGGTTGTGGTGGCCATGAAAGCCCAGCTCGGTTTCCGGCTTGAGCGCGTCGCGCACGGCGGAAAGGCGGGCCTTGACGCCGTCGGGCAGCAGGTGGCCGGCGGAGTCGGTCACGTAGATGCAGTTGGCGCCGTAGGATTCCATCAGCCTGGCCTGCTTGACCAGGCCTTCCGGCGTGTTCATGTGGGACATCATCAGGAAGCCGACGGTGTCCATGTCGAGCTTGCGGGCGAAGCTGATGTGCTGCTCGGAGACGTCGGCCTCGGTACAGTGGGTGGCCACGCGGATGGTGTTCACGCCCAGCTCGCGCGCCACCTTCAGGTGGTCGACGGTGCCGATGCCCGGCAGCAGCAGCGCCGAAACCTTGGCCTGCTTCATCAGCGGGATGACGGTGGAGAGGTATTCCTCGTCGGTGTGGGCCGGGAAGCCGTAGTTCACCGAGCTTCCGCCCAGGCCGTCGCCGTGGGTGACTTCGATCAGCGGCACGCCGGCTGCGTCGAGGCCGGTGGCGATGCTCTTCATCTGCTCGAGGGACATGAGGTGACGCTTCGGGTGCATCCCGTCGCGCAGGGTCATGTCGTGGACAGTGATTTTTTTACCTTTGAGATCCATGTCCGGTTCCTTAAGCGGTGACGGGTTTCAGCGTGAGACGGCCGGCGATCATTTCTTCGGCAAACATCTCGGCAGTGCGGGCAGCGGCGGCGGTCATGATGTCCAGGTTGCCGGCGTACTTGGGCAGGTAGTCGCCCAGGCCTTCGACTTCCAGGAAGACGGACACGCGGTTGCCGTCGAACACCGGGCCATTGACCAGCTTGTAGCCGGGCACGTACTTCTGGACTTCCTTGATCATCGCGTGGATGGACTCGGTGATCCGGGCCTGGTCGGGTTCGCCCTCGACGAGGCAATGCACGGTGTCGCGCATCATCAGCGGGGGTTCGGCCGGGTTGATGATGATGATGGCCTTGCCCTTGGCGGCGCCGCCGACCTTTTCAATCGCGCCGGAGGTGGTGCGGGTGAATTCGTCGATGTTCTTGCGGGTGCCGGGGCCGGCGCTCTTGGAGGAGATGGTGGCGATGATCTCGCCGTAGCTCACCTTCTGGACGCGGGAAATCGCCGCGACCATCGGAATGGTGGCCTGGCCACCACAGGTGACCATGTTCACGTTCATCTCGCCGCTGCCGACGTGATCGACGAGGTTGACCGGCGGCACACAGAACGGGCCGATGGCGGCCGGGGTCAGGTCGATCATCAGCACGCCGAGCGCGTTGAGCTTGCGGGTGTTTTCCGCGTGCACGTAGGCGCTGGTGGCATCGAAGGCGATCTGGACGCCGTCGGCGATCACGTGGGGCAGGAGGCCATCCACGCCTTCGGCGGTGGTCTTGATGCCCATTTCGCGGGCCCGCTTGAGGCCGTCGGACTCGGGATCGATACCCACCATCCACACCGGCTCAAGGACGGGGCTGCGCATCAGTTTGGCCAGCAGGTCGGTTCCGATGTTGCCGGGACCGATGAGGGCACATTTGATTTTTTTGCTCATCGTTAAGATTTTTCCTGTTGAAACGCTGGGGTTAAACCATGCTGCGGACAACGCCGCCTTCGACCCGCAGGGCCGCGCCATGGGTGGCGGACGACAGCGGACTACAAACATAGGTGACCATGGCAGCGACCTCGGCAGGGTCGATGAGGCGCTTGATGATCGAGGTTGGCCGGGCGTTGGCGAAGAAGGCCCGTTCGGCCTCCTCCACAGAAACGCCCTGCTCTTCGGCCAGTCGGCCAAAGAACGTCGCGACACCTTCGGTGCGGGTCGGGCCGGGGAGTACGGAATTCACGGTAACACCGGAGCTTGTGCAGGTTTCGGCAATGCCGCGCGCCACCGACAGCTGGGCCGCCTTGGTCATGCCGTAGTGCACCATCTCGGCCGGCGGGCAGATGCCCGACTCGCTGGAGATGAACACCACGCGGCCCCAGTTGCGGGCCTTCATTGCCGGAAGATAGTGACGGGTGAGGCGCACACCGCTCATCACGTTGGTCTCGAAGAAGTCGAACCATTCCTCGTCGGCGATCTCCTCGAAGGGTTTCGGATCGAAGATGCCCATGTTGTTTACGAGGATGTCCACATCGGGACACGCGGCGGTGAGCGTCTCGCAACCGGTAACGTTGGAGAGGTCGGCGGCAATGCCGCTGACACGGGCGCCGGGCACGGCTTCGAGCAGGCGCTCGACGGCCGCAGCGACGCCTGAGCGGCTGCGCCCGTTGAGGATGATCTCTGCGCCTTCGGTGGCCAGCGACCGGGCCGTGGCAAAGCCGATGCCGGAAGTCGAACCGGTGATAAGAGCGCGCTTGCCTGCCAGTTGAAGATCCATGAATACCTCTATCTATGAAATACAACCTGCGCGCAGCCCAGCTGCGCCGGTCGAAAGCAGGTGACTCGGGGGGGCGAAAGCTACGCCATGGGACACGAAACCGGCAGTCAGGAAAACCCCTGTCCGGCCTACTCCGCGCCGATGGCCAGGAGTGCGGCTCGTGCGCACTCTTCGTCCTGCTCTTCCGAGGCACCGGAAACGCCGATGCCGCCAATCAGCTCCCCCGCCACGCGGATCGGCAGGCCGCCGCCGAACACCACCAGGCGCGGACGGACCGAGAAACCCAGCTTCATGCCTTCATCGTGGCCAATCATCTTCATCCAGTCCTTGGTCGAAAAGCCGAAGCCGGACGCCGTGTAGGCCTTGTCGATGGCGATATCGATCGACTGCAGGAAAGCGCCGGGCATGCGCAGGAAACCGGACAGGTTGCCGCCGCTGTCCGCCACCGCCACGTTGATCTTCACACCCAGCTTGGCCGCGTGGCCGATCGCAGCTTCGAGTGCCACGCTGACCGCTTCGGCGGAGATGACCGATTGGGGAACTGCGACGGATGAAACGGGTTTCTGGCTCATGGTGGTTTCTGGGTCAAGTGTTATAGAAGAGCGGGTTCGCGCCAACGATATTTGCTTCTGATTTCGCAGTCAATGTTTTCTCGAGATTTTTATCCATCACCGCGATAAGACAATTCGGCTAAAATTAGCTTGAACCTGCGGGAATTCTGGCGCAGGCATGAACAGAGAATCCAAGACAATGAACGATTTTGCTAGTGTCTCCGACGTGGCGGCCAGCCATGCAGATAACCCCAAAACTCTCGCCGAAGCGGCGTATCGGCAATTGCGCAGAGACATCATTGAGGGGATTCACCACCCCGGCGACAAACTGCGCGTAGAGCATCTCAAGGACCAGTATTCGGTGGGCGCCGGCACGCTGCGCGAGGCCCTGCAACTTCTGGTCACCGACTCACTGGTGGTCGCCCAGGGGCAGCGCGGCTTCCGCGTCGCACCGATTTCGCTCGACGATTTCGAAGACATCACCCGCACCCGCGTCCTGCTGGAAACCGTGGCCCTGCAGCAGTCCATCGAACTCGGCGACGACAACTGGGAAGCCAGCGTGGTGGCAGCCTTCCACATGCTGTCCCGCGCCGAGGACAAGCTCGAGGACGGCACCAACGCCGCCCGGGAGGAATGGGAGGAGCGCAACCGGGTTTTCCACGAGGTGCTGATATCAGCCTGCCCGTCGCGGTGGATACGCCATTTCCAGAACACCCTCTACCTCCAGTCGGAGCGCTACAGGCGCTTGTCCCTCTTTCGCCAGCCGATTTCCCGCGATGTGCATGCCGAACACCAGGGCATCGTCGATGCCGCCCTGGCGCGTAACACGCAGGAAGCCACGCGCATCCTCACCGAGCACATCCTGCGTACGCTGGAAGCCGTTCGCAAACTGCCGGCCAACCTTCTGAGCTGATTGGCCAAGCGGGGCAAAACACCTGCCTGCCGGGCATTCCGGCTATTTCAGGGCTTAACGGAACGGCGGGCTTCCCCGCCGTTCTGCATTGTTCAACGACTATACAAACGATCAGGAAACGACCGTCAGGAAGCGTTCGTTGAGCTTGCGGTCGTGGTAGAAAATGCCCGGGCCGACTTCTTCCCAGGTCCACTTGATGGCCTTGTAGTCGGGGTAGGTATCGTAACCACCGCAGAAGGTTTCAAAGCGGTTGCCCGAGGGGTCGAAGGCGTAGATCGTCGTGCCGCGGGTGATGCCGTGACGCGTGGGGCCGATATCGATGGAGATGCGGTTCATCGACATGAGGTCAGCGGCGCGCAGCACCTTTTCCCAGCTGTCCAGCTTGAAGGCGATGTGGTGCAGCTTGTTCGGCTCGGGGTGACGTACCAGGGCGATGTCGTGAGCCTTGGTGGAACAGGACATCCAGATCGCGAGGTCGGTCTTGCCGTCTTCCATGACCACGTGCTCGACGAGGAAGAAGCCCAGCACCTTCACGAAGATGTCCTGAACCTTCTCGATGTCCGGACCGTACAGCAGGCAGTGGTCCATCCGGCTCGGCGCGATGCCGTGCTCGGCAGCCGGAATCCACGGATCCGGGTTGACGTAGGCCTGGCCGTTGCCAATGTCGGTCTTGTCGGCGTAAAGCTCGATCAGGTGGCCGGACGGAATCTGGAAGCGCACGCGCTCGCCGGTTTCAAGCATTTCACCGGCCGGAATGCGCTCGGTGGTGAGGCCGTAGGCCTTCAGGTCGCCATCCAGCTTTTCCAGGGTTGCCTGGTCTGCAACCTTGAAGGCGAAGAAATCGACGCCAGCCTGTTCCGCTTCGCGGATCAGCACGCTGTTGTGATCACGCTCGTCCCAGGCCTTGAAGTAAACGCGGCCCTGGTTATCGCGGCCGGTCTCGACCAGGCCGAGGGTGTTTTTGTAAAAGTTGATGCCTTCTTCGAGATCCAGGACGCGCAGTGCGATGTGGCCGGGACGCAGTACACCAGTCATTGCCATAAATTTCTCCTCCGGAAAGCCCTCGCCCGGTTTTTGTAAAGTCCGGATCAAGGTGGTTAGCAAACAGAAAATACCCGCTACAGCATCATGGAGAATACCGATATTTTCGCGATAATTTTCTGTTTTCTCGACATTCTTTGATAAAGCTCAAACTCGCTTGAAGAGGGGGCTGCGGACCTGCTGCGCATCGGCGGCCGAGAAGAACTTTTCGGTGTAGATGTCGTTCTCGAACAAGCGGCCCTGCATGAGGGTCGTGATGCACGCGTCGATCATCACCGGCGGGCCACAAAGATAGGCCTTGTGATCGCGGAAGTCGTTGTCGAAATGAGCCTTGGCGGCATCATGCACATAGCCGCGGAAGCCATCCCAGTCGGAGCCGTCCGGCTCATTCGACAGCGCCGGAACGTAGGTGAAATTGGGGTGCTTGGCGGCCAGCGCGACAAACTCGTCGTGGTAGTACAGCTCGTCCCGCGTCCGCTGACCATAGACCAGCGTTATCGGCAGGGTGCTGCCCTCTTCCAGCAGATCGAGGATCATCGAGCGCGGGCTGGACAGGCCGGAACCGCCCGCCATGAAAAGCGATGCCGTGGCGGCAGACTTGCGCACGAAGAAGCGGCCGTACGGACCGGAAATCGTGATGCGGTCGCCCGCCTTGAGCTGTTCATGCAGATAGGTCGTGCCGGCGCCGCCGGGAGCGATCCGGATGTTGAGCTCGATCTCGCGCCCCGTGGAGGGCACGTTGGCCAGCGAAAAGGCGCGGCTGATGCCAAGGTTGGGAATGTGTACGTTGACGTATTGGCCGGCCTGGAAGTGGATCGCCTCGTCGAGTTCAACGAAGATGGCCTTGATGGTCGGGGTCAGCGTAACTATTCGCGAAACGGTGCCGGGGAAATCGCGCACCGGAATCGATTCGGCATCCGGATCTTCGTCGATTTCCGCTTCAATGGTCACATCACTTTGCAGGCGGGCGCAGCAGGCGAGCGTCTTGCCTTCGTCACGTTCGAAGTCCATCAGTGCAAAGCTGGAAGCCTCGCCGTGGTCGACTTCGCCATCGGTAACAATAACCTTGCAGGTGGCGCACAGGCCGTGGCAGCAGGCGTGGGGCAGCCAGATGCCGGCGCGCAGTGCAGCGTCGAGAATCGTCTGGTCGTCCTCGACTTCGATCGTCTGGCCGATCGGTTCAATGGTCAGTTCGTAACTCATGGTTCTTGTCCGTTCTCGGTCGGGCGGAAAAGCAGCGACCTGCTCCCACAGGTCGCCTTGTTCTTATAGCGCTTTGATACTTCTTAGCTGCAGGATCCCTTGATGCCGGTCAGGCCCGGCGTACGGAAGCGGATCACGTCTTTGTGCTTGAGTCCGTTTTCGGCCAGCGACTTCTCGACATCCGGCTGCCAGGGCTTGCCCGACTTGAACCACTCGGCCTTGGCCCAGTCGATCTGGGCGAAATCCGGGTGGTAGCCATATACGCCCGGCAGCACGCCGACGAGGATGTCGCCAAAGCGCATCGTCGGCGGGAACGGGAAGGCGAACGGTGCGCAGAACATCAGGTGGTCTTCCCAGCCGATGTAGAGCAGTTGGGCGCCGTGAAACTTGTCGACAGTGTCGGCGGGGGGAAAGTTGTATTCCTTGACGGCAGCTACAGCCATGTCTTGTCTCCTTGCTGATTCTTCAAAGCCGCGGGTGCCGGGCACCCGCGGTACGCGGCATCAGGCGTTCTTGGTCGCCTGGCCACGCCATTCGGCGAAGTTCTTCTGGTCTTCCGAGCCCTCGAAATCGAGGTTGTCCCGGCCGTGCTCGATGTGGTAGTACTTCATCACCGCGGCCAGCGGATCGAAGCCCTCAACCGTCGGGTCGGTGCCTTCGGGGAAGCAGTTGCCCTGGTAGATCTGGTGAACCGGCATCCAGGCCTGGACGTACTTCTCGGGTTCGTCTTCGAAGATCTTTTTGCAGTGGTCGGAACAGAAGTGGTACTTGTCTTCCTTGTAGTCCACTTCGCGGTAGCAGATCTTGGTCGGATCGCCCGGCTCGGTGAACACCAGCGGGATCTGGCAGGTCTGGCACAGCATCGGCAGCGTCTTGTTGTAGAAGCGGTTGCCCTTGGCAGCCTCTTCACGCCAGAACTCCATGCGCGGACGGTAATACTTGTCGTAGCTTTCCGGGTACTTGGCAGACAGCCATTCCATTTCGTCGGCGTCCGGCATCCAGGTGTGGAAGTTGGTGACGGCGGCGTAGTTATAGAAGGTGCCCCAAGCCTGGTGCGACAGGTGGTCCTTTTCGAGGGCGATCTGCTCGGTGCACTTGGGGATCGTGATGCCGTAGCGGGCCAGATCCTTGAACAGGGCGCCACCGTTCTGCTCGAAGTAAACCTCCCAGGCTTCCTTCCAGCTCATGGTGCGCTTGGGCAGCATGTAGTCCATCATCATCGCGACGAGGGTCAGCACGCGGTAGCCGCGCCAGGTCCATTTGTCGATCCAGCGCTGCACGATCGGCACGTTGGCCGGATCCTGCTGCAGGATGAACTTGATGACTTCGAGGCCCAGGGTCATGTGACGGGCTTCATCGGACTGGGCCGAGAAGCCGAAGGTCATGGTGCCCATGTCGCCGTTGTAGGCCGCGCCGGAAACGAAGGGCACGAACAGCAGGTTGGTCAGCACGTACTCGAAGCTGAAGCCGATGGCCACCATGAACTCGAAGGGGCCGGCGGTGATGGCGTCGTCGAAGAAGCTCTTCGGCACCGACAGGAACCACACGCGGTCATGCGCATGGTGGAAGTCATGCATGCCGTTGTAGTACTTGTTGTAGTTCGAGACGGCGTGGATCTGGGTCTGGGCGTGACGGATCTCGTCGAGCGACTGCATCAGACAGGCGACGCGCGGGCCGGGGCCGGGGAACTGGCGGCCAGCGTGGGCAAAGCCACGGTGTGCCACGTATTCGAGCGGGCTGATGCCGCTGACGAACAGCTTCACGGCGTTGAGATAGCGGGCGTCGGTAACGTTCAGGTGGCCGTTGCTCTGGATGTAGGCGTCCAGCACCGAGTACAGCTTGCGCTCTTTCTCGGACTGGTACTTCCAGTAGGCGTCCATGGTCAGGCGGAACGGATCTTCCCACTTGTCCCAGTCGTGAATCTTGATGCCTTCATAGGCCATGTACGGGTAGATGTCTTCCATCTTCTGGTACGACGGCGTCCAGTCCAGGCCGCGCGTCATGACCGCATAGCGCTCTTTCAGGCCGAGCTTTTTCTTGGCTACTTGCATATCCATTTTGATGTCTCCTTGGGGCTCAAGCGTTCCAGTAAAGGATCATTTCGTCGTCGGTCTGATCAAGGTTGCCTGACATGGTGATCAGGTTTACCTGGAGTTCCTGCAGGTCGTAGGAGCGGCCGATCAACTCCTCGATGGTTTCGCGGCGCACGATCAGCTTGCCTTCGGCGTCGATCTTCACCATTGCGGGCTGTTCATTCACGACAGCGTGGGGATTGTCCTGAACGATTGCCTCGATGATCTGGCGGGTGTCTTCGTTCGTTTGCAGCGCAATAAATACATTCGACATCAGGTTTTCCTTAAACGGCCACACCGGCCTTGGTCATGCGTGCATTGAATTGCTGGACCACCTCACCCATCAGCTCGTCGGTACGCTCGCCAAGGGCGATGCGCGCAACCGGCAGCAGCGCGGCGGCCGCGCGGTCACGCCATTCGCCGATCCACTTGGCCAGGATGGCCTTGTTTTCGGCAGATTCTGCAGCGGCGATCTTGACCGTCGCGTCGGCCCATTTCTTGGTTTCGGCGAACCAGTCGGTCATGAACTGGGTCAGCATGGCCACCGAGGTACCACCCTGGGAAGACAGCACATCGTCAATGATGGTTTCGTACACCAGCGGATACAACAGACCGTCAAGCACCACGTTCTGCACGACGAACAGTTCGAACGGATCCTGAACGACCATACTGTCTTCAACAAAGCGACGCAGACCCTGCCAGGTGTCGTCCTCAACCCAGGACCTCTTGGCTTCGTCCAGCACTTCAACGCTACCCAGCAGGAGGCCAACGCGGGTGATGTACTGAGCGATTCCGAGCTGATCCATCGAGTGGAAGATGTGCGGCTGCGAGAAACCCGTGCCGTAGCCGTAGGCACAGATCGACGCGTTGTTCATGTTGGAGCCCCAGGCCACATGGCGCAGGGGAGTCAGCACCTTGAGCACGGTATCGCGCACGGAATCCGGCAGGTTGGTTGCCATGCCGCGGCTCTCAACGAAGTCGAAATTGGCTTCAGCGGTATCCTGTTGCTTGGCACGGGCCAGGGTGTAGGCGCCGTAGTAGAACTGACGCGGATCCTTGAAGGCGTACCAGTCGGCCATTTTGATGGCGCTGCGGGACGCATCGTAAATATCGTGATCCGGATCCCAGGTCGGGCGATAGTGGAAGTTGGCCGTCTGCTGCATGTCCAGGGTGCCTTCCTGGTAGCGGGTAGCCGGCTTGTCGGCGCCGATGCGACGAGCAATGTTGTCAAAGGTGTGTCGCAGCGGCTTGATGGAAACCGTTTGCAGATCGATATGCATGTATTTCTCCTCCTCTGTTTTAACGTTCCGGGGTGTTTTCCGGCTTATCTAGCGGAAACGCTGATGCGTTGCCTCGTGCAGGCTCCAGTTCCAGTCGCTGTCCTCTTCCGTTTCCGGTCGCGTGCCTTCTAAGAGGATCACCCGGTTGGTCCGGCAGAAATCCTCGTAGGCCGCTTCGGGCAGCAACATCTCGACGTAAATCGAAGGGTCGGAGATGGAAAACTCGAACTCCACCATGCCGTCAGGCCGCTTCTCCACGATACGGACGTACTTGCGATTCATGTCTACTGACGGGTTCGTCGGATCGATCATCGTTTCCTCGGTCTGGTATCGAACACCATGATGCCTCTATCAAGTCTCATGCCAGGAAGCCCATTCCCTTGATTTAAATCAGGAAACTCCCACCATTAAATTAATGCGTCCAAAAACCCAGTTTATGAGTCGATCAATTGATGAAATGCTGCTATGCAGCTTAATGATCTGATGAAGCCCCTCATGAGCGGACGAAAAACGCTTGATTGTCCTTGCCTGGACACGCGGAAAACCTCGTTGCTGGCCGCTGTCGGCTTAGGGTCAGGACTCACGCCGGAATGGCAAAAAAAAATGGCCGTCACATTGCGTGACGGCCAAAAAACCAAGGAGCCCGGCAGGAGGGAGGGATCTGCCGGTGTGGTGCTCCCGGTTGTGGAACGAACAACGAAAAACAAAAAACGAATACGGATCCGGTCGGTGCCTGCCTCAGTCCGACCCACACGGCGCGCCTGCGCACACCGTCTTGACCATCTTGCCGACAACAGTCAGCGACACCTCACCGCGGGGAAAGGCACGACAGGCCAGCACGATGCCCTGGGCCAGCTCTTCGTCCGACACGCAAGACTTGCTCATCTTGCGGGCTTCGTACTGTCCCGCCGTGATGTGTACCTTGCACACCCCGCAGCCGCCACCCCGGCAGCCCACCGGAATGCCGCTACGCCCAAGAACCTCCATGCCGCGAAGCAGGTTCTGGTCTGGCGCACAGAGGTAGTCCTCACCGCTGTTCTCGATGTGAATCAAATGCTTCTCGGCCATTACCCCTCCTGGATGCCACGCGGTCACTCTTCACGGTGTCGCTGAAAGCAGCGCTAGCTATTTTTCTCGAGATTTCGTATTATTATCGTTAATGAACGGATAATGCAAGTCGATCTCGTTTTTAGTTCGAACACCCCGCCACACCCTGCAATGTTATAAGGAGCCTCTCCCGCTGCACTGGATCAAAGAGCCAGAAATCACTACTAAGAGATGCAGCGAGAGATCAACGGAGGAGAAACCGTGAGCACCATCCAGTACCCGCAGGACAGCGACCTGCGCAGCCTCGTACGGTTTTGTGCAGAAAAAGGCCTCATCTGGCTCGACGAGAGCCGCATGATTCTGATGCATGCCGCTGCACTCTCGGCCTTACGCAAGGAACTCATCGAATCGCTGGGCATCGACCAGGCCCGCCGCATCCTCACCCGCATGGGCTACGCCTCCGGCGCCCGCGATGCCGAGCTTGCCAAGAAAGTGCGCAACGGCAAGTGCACCACGGACATGTTCTCGGCCGGCCCCCAGCTGCACATGCTCGAAGGCAGCGTGCTGGTCACGCCGGTCACCCTCGACATGGACGTCAAGGCCGGCACCTTCTACGGCGAATTCCTCTGGGACAACTCCTACGAAGCCGAGATCCACGTACGCGAATTCGGCCACTCCGAGCACCCGGTCTGCTGGATGCAGATCGGCTACGCCTCCGGCTACACCTCGGCCTTCATGGGGCGTTTCATCCTGTTCAAGGAAGTCGCCTGCGCCGCAACCGGCAACAACCAGTGCCGCATCGTCGGCAAGCCGGTAGACGAGTGGCCCGACGCGGCCCAGCACACTCCCTATTACGAAGCGGACTCCATACTCAACCAGATGCTCGAACTCCGTGGCCAGGTAGATGCCCTGCGCGCAACGCTTGAACGCACCCAGCAGCCCCCCAACCTGATCGGCTCGTCCGCCGGCTTTCGTCACGCCTACGATCTGATCGACAAGGCCGCAGTCACTCAGGTTACCGTCCTGCTGCTCGGCGAGACCGGCGTCGGCAAGGAGCGCTTCGCCCGTGCCCTGCACGACATGAGCCGCCGCGCCGCCGGCCCCTTCGTGCCCGTCAACTGCGCAGCCCTGCCCCACGACCTGATCGAATCCGAACTCTTCGGCGTCGAGAAAGGCGCCTTCACCGGCGCCCATGCATCCCGCGCCGGCAAGTTCGAACGGGCCGAAGGCGGCACCCTGTTCCTCGACGAAGTCGGCGAACTGCCTCTGGCCGCCCAGGCCAAGCTCCTGCGCGTGCTCCAGGAAGGCGAGATCGAACGTCTCGGCGACGAGCGCGTGCGCAAGATCAATGTGCGCCTGGTGGCCGCCACCAACGTCGACCTGCACGCCGCCGTCAAGGCCGGGCGTTTCCGCAGCGACCTGTACTACCGGCTCAATGTTTACCCGGTACGCATTCCGCCGCTGCGCGATCGCATCGCCGACATCCAGCCGATGGTCGAAACCATGCTGCTGCGCTTCAGCGCCCTGCACGACAAGCGCATCGCCGGCATCACCGACAAGGCGCTGCGCGCACTCCGCTGCTACCCCTGGCCGGGCAACATCCGCGAACTGGAAAACATCATCGAGCGCGGCATGATCCTCACACCGCAAAACGAGTGGATCGAAATCGAGCATCTTTTTGCCGAGCCCCAGGATTTCGGCTCGGCACAACATATCGTCGACGACTCGGGCAATCTCGCCGATGCCGACTGTGCCATCGACAATCTGTGCGCACGCATCGTTGAAGCGGGCATCGGCCTCGACGACCTCGAAGAAGCGCTGCTCCAGCACGCGGTCAAGGAATCCGGCGGCAACCTGTCGGGTGCCGCCCGTCTGCTGCGCATCACCCGCCCCCAGCTCAACTACCGCCTGAAGAAAAAAGAATCGGCGACCTGAGCGTTCCGGCTGCCCCCGAATCCACCCCTCGCAGGCCGGATAAACGGCCTGTCCGCGGCCGTTCCGGCATTCTCCAATACGGGCAGCGCGCCCTG
>Ga0209174_10001574_pt1 | contig 15966 bp, 13 predicted proteins | sample JI91814BDNA_FD_187505 | JGI IMG/M metagenome (GOLD analysis project Ga0209174, IMG submission 187505) | Wastewater effluent complex algal communities from Wisconsin, to seasonally profile nutrient transformation and Carbon sequestration -... | ecosystem: Engineered > WWTP > Effluent > Algae...
TAAAACGACCCCCTTTCTACTCTACTGGCAATGCGGTTACACATTACTAATAAGGCTTAGATCGATTTCTTCTATATAATTCCGATCCTAGAGCCTCAAACACATACTGTCTATTTTCCGCAGATACAATTGAACTACGAAAGTTTTTCTAATTTTTTTTGTTCACTCTACTCATTCAATCCGTGAATTTCAAATCAAGAATTTGAAGCACTTTTGGTTTTGCTGTCGAGAGAGTCGATGTGGGGAAATTACCGCATTCAGTATGAATCCATTGTTTAATTTTATCTTGCATAGCGAGGTGTCATCACATCCAATTCTTTTTCGGTAACGGGGGATAGGTGGCACAAATGAGTCAGAATAAACAGCAATATTAATTTGGGTTTCAGGGTATGATTTTTTTACTCCCGAAAAGGAAACAATAACGAAAATTGGACACTAATAATTGTGAGTATTGAGAATTTCTTTTCCTTGCAATTTAAAATATTAATTATTTAAGTATAACGGAAAGATTAAAAAAGGTAGGGAATTCCAATGAGCCATTCGCAACAGCTTGATATTAAAATGGTCGAGTCAATTCTTCAATCTAGTTCGATTGAAAATCTTGACATGAAAGAAATTTCAAATCTATTCCTTGCAGAAAAATCCATTTCCAATTACAGACCGGAATCCATATTTCAAATTGATCCCAGAAATGGAGAATTGATAGTCTATAATTCCTCGCGAGCGACACGTCCAAGTTCTAGTCTCGAAGAAAAATTAGAAATACAAAAAGAAAAAGAGCATTGCCATATTTGCTCTGGCAATACTACGGGGATAATGGACATTACCCATATGAGTGAAGGTTTTAGTTTCATTAATAAGAATATGTTTCCTATTTTTTTCCCTTACGAAACCGATTCACAAAATAACTTTGGGACAGTGTCTTTCGGACTTCATTTTTTACAATGGACTTCTTCTTTCCATAATAGGGATTGGCATAATATTAGTTTGAAAGATGCAAGCATAGTGTTGTCAAGATTAGCCGCTTTAGAAAAAAAACTTCTTCTAGAATCAGGAAATATTATGCCTGAGTCAGTTTCTTCTTCAATCGAAAAACAGACTTTTGGATATGTTTCAATTATAAAAAATTATGGTAAGGCTGCCGGCGGATCCTTAGCCCATGGACATCAGCAGATCGTTTCTTCCAATATAATGCCGAAGCAGTTTTTTAATAACTGGATTTTCCAGGAAAGACATGGTGCGCCTTTCTCAAAATTCTTATTGCAGGAAAATCCAGAAGAGCTCATTGTTAAGGATTACGGCAAAGCAGTATTAGTCGTTCCCTATTTTATGCGGCGTCCTTTCGATATGTTTTTAATTCTAAGAGATACATCGAAAAGCTTCTTGCATGAATTGGATCAGGAGGAATTGGATACCGTTGCGATGGCTTGGCAAGAGGCTACTCGTATTATACTTCTCATTTTGAAGAAACTTAAAAAAGAAGAAGCTTACAATATTGCAGTGAATAATGGTCCCGGTGCGGGTCTTTATATTGAATTTTTACCATTTACTCAATTGATAGGGGGTTATGAAAAAATTGGACTTTGGGTTTGTCAGGAAAGTCCATTTAAAGCAGCTGAGACTCTTCGCAGTTTTATAGCAGACTTAGAGCCTCTTTGAGATTAACGGCAAAACGCTATTATCCCTTTAAATACTCATCTACAAGCTCTTTCCATGTTTTCTTTAAGAGCGGATTTCCTTTTAAGGCTGTCTGAATCTTACCTAAACCGAGAACTGAATAGAGTGGTCTCTTTGCAGGAGTGGGATAGGCACTCGATGGAATAGGCTTTACCTCACACTTTGTATCTTTCAAAACATAGGTAGCAAGATCATACCAGGAGCAGTAGTCGGTTGGTCCAAGATGATAAATTCCGCTAAGATTTCTTTCTAAAGAGGCTACAATGAGTTGCGCCAAATATTGAGTAGACGTTGGTCTGCCGATTTGATCACTTACAACATTCAATTCTGATTTTTCGGTGGAAAGTTTAAGCATGGTGTCTACAAAATTTTTCCCATTATTTCCAAACAACCACTGTACTCTGAAAATTAGATAATCCAATCCTTCCGTTGAAAGAATATTTTTTTCTCCTTTTAATTTGCCTTCGCCATATTTATTTATGGGAGATGGATTAAAGTCCTCAGGAATTGGCTCTTTAAAATCTCCAGAGAAAATATAGTCGGTCGAGAAATGAACAAGTTTGATTTTATTATTGGCAGATGCTTCCGATAAATATTTAAGTGCTGTTCCATTTACTTCATAGGAAATTTTATCGGTTTCGCATTTATCTACTGCAGTGTATGCTGCACAGTTGATTAAAACATCAGGTTTCAGAGCTGCCAACTTTCCATGAACAGCTTTTTCATTGCAAATGTCTAGCTCATCTAAATCAATAGAAGTAATCTTACAATTTTCCTTTTCTAATTCTTTTTTTAAATCAGTGGCTAACATACCGTTGCCGCCTGTGATTAAAATATGTTGCTCTTTTAAATCCATAGATTACCTGCTTTGTATTGATTGAAACTTATAAATTGTTTGGGAAAATGAAAAACGTAATTTATCTTTGGAAGTTTAGCAATGCCTTCAATTGCATCGAGGTTCAAGCTTCCGTAAATATGCGGAAACATAGAGCCTTGCTTCAACGGAGAATTTTCTTTTCCACTCAATGGAATCGTCGATTCGAATAATACTTTTGCCATTAGTTTCTTAAGACGAATTTTTAAGACCAAAAGATCCTTCTCTTTTGAAAAAAAATCATTTGCGATGAGAATTGTCAAATCTTCTCCATTGGTGCAGTGAATAAATCCCTCTTGCAAAAAAAATAGTGGAGTATACATATTATCCCGTGTCTGACTTAGAAATTCCGATTCTAATACAAGATGATAAATGAATTCAGGATTGTTTTGCTCTTGTTCTTTCATTTTTTTAAGCAATCTAGAACTTGCAATATGACTTCTTTCGAAATATTTGCATTTACACTGATGCGAAGTCTAGATTCTTTCACAGTAGGAGGGCGGATAGCTCTAATGTCAAATCCTTTCTCTTGTAAAAAACTAGCAGTTTGCATTGCCAAAGCCTCTTCGTATAGAACGACAGGAACGATTTGAGAGTCAGAGGAAAGTGTTTCTAGTCCAATTTCTTTTAGTCCATTTCTTAAAATCCTAGCATTTTCAAGAATTCTAGTTCTTTCCTTTTCCATTTCAATTGCTAGGTCAATTGAAGTGCTAAGTGCATAGGCAATCGCAGGAATTGGTGCAGTAGAAAAAATAAAAGTTCTCATTGTATTGATTAGATATTCTTTGTAAAGGTGAGAAGTTGCGATGAAGGAACCTTCTAAGCCGAGTGATTTTCCGCCGGTATAAACCCTAAAGTCAATGTCGGATAATTCATATTTGCTGTTTAGCGTTAGGCAAGCTACCCCAGCTCCTTCTTTTCCAAATACACCTAACGCATGGGCTTCGTCTAATATCAGGCAGGCATTGAATTCTTTTTTTAACCGAATTAATTCTGTAACATCAGCCGAATCTCCATCCATACTAAATACTGTCTCTGACACAATTATCTTCCGTGAGTTTGTATCAGATTTCTCCAATAGTTCTTGGAGATGATTCATGTCTTTATGACGAAAGTATTTTTTTACGGCTCCGGAAATTCTAATTCCGTCTAGAATGGAAGCATGATTGAGTCTATCTGTAAAAATTATTGTTCGTGGATCGGAAAGTGTGTCGATGAGTCCAAGATTGGCGGCAAAACCATTCGAGAGAAATATTGAAGTTTCTGATCCGACCCAAGCGGCAAACTTTGATTCAACCCTTTCAAAAATATCTCTGTGTCCACGAATCAGTCTAGAGGCACCTGAACCAGCTCCATAGAATTCAATTCCAGCGATAAGTGCATTTTTAACTTTTGAATTTTGAGAAAGACAGAGATAATCATTCGAAGACAAGTCTATTCCGTTCGGAAGTTTGAGACTTCGAAATCTGTTCTTAGAGAGAATTAAATCCAATTCTTTTTTTATAAAATCCGGGAAAGAGTTCATGCCATTTTCAACTTATCTATCCATTATTTTTTACATGATAGAAAATTCTACTAGGTTTTTGAAGGTTGAACGTTGTTGATCAGAATTGAAAGCGCAATCCAAGTTCAATTTGAGAAGAATGATTTAATTGATTTGGCGTAAAATAGGTATTAGCCGTTGTGGCCGGAGATATTTTAGTGTAAAAGCGAATGGTTGTTGAGTTCTCGGAAAGATCCGACGAAGTTTTCCAGAGAAGTGAATCTAAAATATTTAGAGTATACATTGCAGCAAGGAAAATGGAGGCTTGATAAGCTTCTGTTGCCGTTCCCTGTGCTCTATGGAATTGATTTTCACTGGCTATATAACCGTACATTAATCCAAAGTCTTGCCCCTCAACTGCTTGATAGAGTAAGCCGCGAAGAACGAGTTCGTTATATTTATTTTTTTCTGAATGAAATGTATCAATCGTTGCTTTGTATTGGGCTACTCCTACTATAATTCCAAGATCAAAGAAAAGGGCTGAAAAATAATGCTCTTTGCTTACTTGTCCCCAGCCAGGAAGAATAGTCGACTTTGCAGCCTGCTTCCAATACGGGTAATTAGAATTCTGGGCAGTCGGAGTGACTGGTATATCAGGAGTGACCTCAGGGTTCGAAGGATTTACTACAGGAATAGATTCATTTTTTAATTCAAAGAAATTATTTAGAACTAGAATTTTCTTTCTTGGATTTTCAATGGTTAAATCATAACTACCGACTTTCGTTTTATCGTTATCAATGACTACCTCAAAGATTCCTTTCTTAAGCTTTACACTAATTAAACTAACAGTTTCGGTCTCATTCTTTAAAATAAGACGTGTATCTTTATAAAAATTCTTTCCTTCGATCCGTATTTTAGTTTGCGGTTCTAACTTGCTTCCAATATTATTTCTATCACTCGTAACCTCTGGCGAGAGGGATTTGGAGATAATAAAGGGAAACCACTCGGAATAAGAAGAAATTTTCCCAAATTTATTATAAGTTCCTACACGATGAGAATATTTTCCAGGATCTAGATTTAATTTGTGAGAAGTTTCCTTTGTATCTATTTCATCAATAATTTCATCTGAATCGTTTTTTATTTGAAGTTGATAGCTACTTGCATTCGGAATTGGCTCCCAGATGATCACAGGATTTTCTTGGTCAACTGACTCTTGTGAAAGTAGTGACATAGAAAAGAGAAACAGTAGTAGCGGGGGATAGATTTTATTCCACATACATCTTCTTCGGAGTCTTAATTTCCGGACTCCCCGGCTTTGAAGAAAGGTAAATTTTAAAAGGAATACTAATTTTTCTATTCTTGTGAGTTTCTCCTTCGCTTTCGGAAGATTCCTGTAGCGTCCAAATGAAATTACCCTCATCTAATTTACTTAAGTCCTTTAATAGGTAAGATGAATTCTTTGTCTTCGCTTTTACGATAAGTGTTCTATTGCCAGAATTTGTTCGATATAATTCAAAGATATAACGGTTTGTTTTGTCATTCTTTTCCCATTTGAATTTCAGTGCATCTAAAGGTGTCATATCGACGCTTTCATTCTTCGATGGGAAAATAGGCGTTAGCTCCTGAGTTGACTCTATTTGAAAAGAGTAGGTTGCACTCTTAGAAAGAACTGCGTCATCTTGTCCTATAGAAGATATTCTCCAATAAAATTTTCCTTCCTTGGGAAGCGAATAAGTTTGTGAAAATTCTTCCGTTTTAATGCTTTGCATTTTCTCACTAAAATCAGCTTTACTCGAAACTTCAAATAAGAAAGAAGATTTATACGAAGGTCTTTTCCATCGAAACGAAATGGGATTGTCTTTCATATCTAAATTTGCATTATTAGATGGGGCTAATAACTCTAAGACTTGATTTTCTAATATAGAAAATTTCCTCGATTCTGACACTGGCGATTTTAGGCCACCAGAGCTAATGCCTATTACCCTCCAGTAAAAATTGCCTAGTTCTAGTTTCTTAGTCATTTGGAATTGGCTTGATTCAATTGTTTCTTCTGAAAGTATTTTTGAAAAATTGGAACTCGATGCAATTTGGAAAAGGTATTTGCTTATGTCAGGAGAGTCTTTTGCTTGAAAAGAAATTCCTGATTTAGTTAAAACAACACTGTTAAATTCCTGTCCATTCAAAGGTGTGATTAATTGAGGTGGTTCTAACTCTATTTTCTTTTCAATCGAAAACGAAATTGATTTCGAAGTCTCCTGTTTGAATTCTTCTCTCTCAGGCTCTGTAACAAGTCTCGCGTAGTATTTGCCAGCCTCGAGTCCATCTACTCCAATAGAAGTTTGCTTTGTGTTTACAGATTTTATAGTTTGGGAGAAATTACTTGTATTGCTTATTTCTAATTTGTAACTTCTGACCGTTTCTAATTTTTTCCAGGAGAAAGTGATAATTGGAGCAGTTGTAGAGAATTTGAAAGCTTGATTATTTTCTGGAGTGAAAATTGCCGGGGGCGAAACGCTGTAAACCGTTAATTTGCGAAATGAGCTGAATTCTCGATTGGACTTTTTCTTTGTTTTACTTTTTTCAGAAGAGATTCTCCAGTAATAATTTCCCTGTGGTAGATTTGCGGTATGCGCATCATTATCCACTTTAAAAACTTTATATATACTTTGGAAGCGAGAATCATAGGCTAATTCTAGATTCAAATTGCTTGCATTATTTGTTGTCCATGAAAAATTTACAGGAATCAAATCAGATTTCTCTGAAACAATGCTTTGATCGGGTGGGCTTTGAAGGGTAAGATTTACTTCAGCAATTTCAATTTCTGCTTTGTTTAATTTTGCGGATTCATTTTCTTTTAATTCTTTTTCTTGTTTTCCATTTTTAAGTTTAGCTGTTCCTTTGTTTACTTGAAAGGATAATTCCTCTTTGCCTTTCTTCTCAAGAGTAAGTTCAGAGTTTTTAATTTCAACAGTGGTCTGCCCTGATTTGATTTTAACAACTGTAGGATTTCCGCTTTCTTCTTTTTTGGCAAGAGACATGGATCCATACGCGAAGTTTAAGTTGATATCTCCTTCGGATATATCTAAATAAATCATGCTATTTTCGTTGATGTTAATTTTGGTTTTATCTTTTAGTGTAAGAACAGCGTCTGAAAAATCTCCTGAGCGAATCGTATCTTTATTTCGAATGATCAACCCTGAATCGATTTTTTCCCATATTACATCGGAGTCATACTTTCTCTCTATTGTTTGGCGTTTGAAAGTTAAAGTTCCAATGACTTCATTGTCATTCCCACTTGCTCCCGCATTAATATTTTTATATAGAAAAAACGAGGTGATAAAAATAATCAAGAGCAAAATGAGGATTATCCAATAAGATCTATCGTTTTTCTTTTTCATAATTATTTATGCGTTCTTGTATAGACGCCATCCCATTTTTTATCTGGAGGATTCGCTTTATAAAATTCACATCTTTCTATGAGTTGCTTACATGCCTTATCTTTAATTCCTTTCACTTTTTCTGACTTGCCTAGGAGCAAAATGGAATTAGCCCAATCGGCTTTGAGATAACATCGAAAAGCTTCTTCATAAAGATCAGTAGCTTCTTTGATGTTGTCGGCTACCTCGGATTTTGTTGAGATTAATTCGTACAGTTTTACAGGCTCGTTTTTTCCTTTTACTCGCACGAGGTCGAGTTCCCGTGTAAACATCTCAGAATCAATTTGCGTTTTTACTGACTCCGATATTAAGATATTGACTCCGTAGTCTTTAGCCGCTGCTTCGAGCCTTGCCGCCAAATTGACAGTATCCCCCATCATAGTATAAGAACCCATTGCATCGGTTCCCATGAAACCAACTTTAGCAAGTCCAGTATTAAGTCCGATACGTATATCCATTTCTTGCGCTTCTTTGTTGTATAAGTCTTTTCTGACCCAGTATTCCCGCAAGTCTCCCAACTTCTTCATCATTTCGAGGGAAGCACGTGATGCTTTTAGATAATGCTCGTTAACCGCAACCGGTGCGCCAAAGATTCCTACGATTGCATCCCCGATGTATTTATCCAAAACCCCGTTGTGTGCTTTTAAAATCAAAGTCATGGCGGAGAGATATTCATTGAGTAGTCCTGCCAATTCTACAGAGGTAAGCTGCTCGCTAATAGTAGAGAATCCTGCAACGTCAGAGAAAAATGCTGTGATTGTTTTTTCGTCACCCCGCTTTAATGCGGCTAAGTCTCGCATACCTTCGGAAACCACAACCGGGTCAATCATACTTCCTAACATGCTTTTTACTTTTTCTCTTTCTTCTAAACCCTTCGCCATTGTCTTAAAATAATCCGTGAGTATCCCCACTTCATCGTTTGTAGTGCGGCTAATGTCTAATTGAAATATACCCTTTGAAATTTTAATTGTCTCGTCTAAGAGTTTTAGAACTGGATTCGAAATTGTTTTCGCAAATAAAAATACAATGATAAGAGATATGCAAAGAGAAATTATCATGATATAGATATTTCTCTCTTGAATTTGATAGACTGCTTTAAATGCGATACCTTCTTCAACTACGGAAATGATTCCTGCATTAGCGAAGCCTAGTTTTTTGAAAGAACCAAGGTATTTTTTTTTGTCACTGTCTTCGAATGATTCTAAACCGTTATTTGCCTGACTTGTAAGCATGGACCGAACAATTGGAGTTGTCATCAAATTCTTTGCGGCTAATACCAAGCTCATATCTGAATGAGCGAGAACGATTCCTTCTTCATTCACCATATAAGTAGAATTGATTCCCGTTTTTTTAAAGGCATCTAGTATTTTTTCCAATTTTAAAAGGATAACTAGCACATACTCAGATTTTTCCCCTTCTTCTATGGGAATACTTATACAAATAGATGCTTCTTGAAATCCTGGACTAGTATTTAGAATGCGAGGAACGCCGTCGAAAGATTTTAGAAAATAAGATAAATTTCTATTTACCGGACTAACGATATCATCCTCAGAAAGGGAAACTTTTTTTAGATATTCATGATTGAAGACACTATCTACTGTTTCCATAGAGCCTTCCGTTTTTCGATAGACTCCGAGATAGATAAAGCTGTTGTCATTTTTAAAATATTGATCGATGAAAAATTTCTTTTGTGCTTTGCTTTTGAATTCCTGTTTTAAAGTGAGCGCAAGAATTTTTGCTTTGTTAATTTCCGCTACTAAATCTGTGACTACCTTTGAATTTACGATTCGAACTAATTCTAAGTTATTTTCTTGAATTCTTTTTTTATTATCATCTTTAAAGAAATAAGTGGCAAGCGCAATGATTACAGAAACGGTAGTCGCAATTACAAGAGAAATAACAAGCATCATCTTTAACTGGAGAGAGTATTTAGCTTTTGCATTTGGCTTATCGCGATTAGCCTCATCTTGCACAGGATTAGAGCTTTCGGAAGAAACTGCTTTTGTTTTTAAAGCTTCCATTTTTGAAAGCACACCTTCTTTTACCACTTGAACTTTTTCAAGCGTTGCATCCTTATATGTTTCTGCTTTGAAATCGACCGGCTTGGATTTATCTTGAATTTCGCTAGATTTATCTGACTCTGATTGTTTTTGCAATGAATCAGTAGTTGTTTCTTCTAGAGGTATGGGTAATGCATGTTTAATTTCAGTAATGTTTGTGTTTGCATCTAAAATTGGAATGGCATCCATTGTTTCTTGTGCAACAAACTTGATTCGATTTTGCTCTTCTTTCCTTTTTTCCATAATTACCGATTATATTAATTTTGGGCGCAAATATAGCAAATGAAACTAAACCTGTCAAGAAATTTTCTTTTTCTTCTGTAAACTAAATATAGCCAACGTAGAACGTTTTCGTATCTTCAAGATTTACAATGAATTAACGAGAAATATATTGAAAAAATGTTGAATCTTGAAAATAAGTATTTGAGTTAATTGTTTAGAATAATGCCAGAGAATGTGGATAGAGTATAGATGACATTTCTATTTGAGAAGCAGTATCAGAGGAGGTTTTCAATGAAACAAATACTTTCTTTTTTTATTCTATCTGTTAGTTTTATGCAGAATGCTTGTAAACCGACTCTTTCCCGCTCTTACATTTCATTTTTTGTCTTACTTGCTAAAAACAGTGCAGCTTCAGTTAGTAAAACGACATCGCCAACTACGCCACCTTCACCACCGATAGTTACTCTTACTTACCCAAATACAAATTTCATTTTTTATTTGCATAAGGAAATAACGGTAATTACTCCCAGTGTAGTAGGTTCGATTTCTTCTTTTTCCATCAACCCGGTGCTGCCTACAGGACTGAATTTCGATTCAGTCACAGGACAGATTACTGGAACACCAACTGTTTTGTCCGCGGCTACATCTTATACGGTTACTGGAACTTATGCGAGCGGCATAACGACAGTTTCCTTTAGTCTGAGTATTGTTGATATCCCTCCTTCTTCTCTTACCTATATAGGCAGTCCTTATAGCTTTCCTGATTTTATTCCAATTGCAACAATAACACCAACTGTATCAGGGAATCTCACATCTTGTGTTTCGAATCCTACTTTGCCAACGGGGCTTTCTATCAATAATTTGTGCGAGATTTCTGGAACTCCAACCGTCGCACAGGTAAGCGCTTCCTATACAATCATTGCGACTAACGGTGGTGGGAGCACATCGGCAACAATATCTATTGCGGTAACGACAGTAAATCGAAAATTAGACGCTTTAAACTTTACCGTTAGGCGTAATGATAAAGCGAATTGGATTTCCTTTTCTATGATGTAAGTCTTCTATGCAGTTATTTACATCTTCTAAGGGATGATGAGATGTAATGGAAGTGGATAAGTCCAATTTTCCGCTCAAATAGAGATCAATCAATTCAGGAATAGCACGCGAATCACAACCAAGAGATCCTGTTATGGAGATTTGTTTATTGATTAACATAAACGGAAATCCTACTTTGAATGCATGTTTACTAATTCCTGCCATAACCATTCTTCCACCCGAATTCATCGCTCGAATAGAGTCCTCAAAATTCGAATAATGACCTGAAAAATCAAGCATCAAGTCAACTCCGCCGGTTAATTCCTGTAAGGTTTTGCCTGAGTTTTTTACGGTTCGAAGATCGACTGCCTCATCTGCTTTGTAACGCCCGGCGTTGTCAAGTGCTCCTCTGTCAATATCGAGTGCAATTACTTTGCTTGCTCCAAGAGCACGAGCGAGGATAACAGCATGTATCCCTAGGCCACCACAGCCGTAGACTGCAACTACATCTCCCTGTTGAATTTTCCCTACGAATTTCAGTGCATGGTATGGAGTAGACACTGCATCGGCGAGGATTGCTCCTTGATCAAAGGGGATTTGGTCGGGGAGAATCGTGAGATGGCGCTCATCGATGTGGACTTGCTCTGCAAAGGCTCCATTCATCGCATAGCCCAGAACTTCAACAGACGCGCAAAGATTATGACGCCCATTTAAGCAGTGTTGACATTTGCCGCAACCAAGACCTGAGGCTAATACGACTCTGTCTCCCTTTTTAAACTTCGTAACATTTTCTCCTACCTCGCGCACGATACCAGCGGCTTCATGACCTAGAATAGTAGGGTAGTGCTTCAATCGAACTTGTTTGTGGATTGTCATGTGAATGTCAGAGCCACAGACCCCGCAACATTTAATGTCTACCTTTACATCGTTTGGTTTTAAATCGGGAAGAGTTACGTCTTCGATTTTTAAATGCGACTCACTTTGATAGAGAACTCCTGCTTTCATCTTATTCTCCTGTTCCAAATCTAGGATTTGAAATTTTTAATTTTTCATTCAGAGATTCTTTGACTAAGCTCCAAAGAGCAGAGTCTTCGTTTGCAATTTTTTTCTTGCGGATATAGTCTGTTAGCTTTTCATTTAGGGAACGACAGAGTTCCATTTTTGCTAAATAGTTTTTATCTTTGGTATCAGTAGTTACAAAGGAAATGGAATTTTCTCTTAAAAAATTTGCTACTCTTTCAATTTCTTGGTCAATAAAGCTTTCTCCATACTTGATTTCTCTGCCAATTACACCAAGCATGTTCCAGCTTACGAGTGTTTTGTAGGACACTGCTTCATTGTCTTTTAATGCTGGCAAAACTTCTTTTATCAGCAAATCTTGAATAGCCTCAAGTAATACGTTTGCTTCCGGTCTATCTTGCATCTTCAATTAACCTCATTGCTTCAAATTCCATTTCACAGGTTCTCCTACCGATTGCGGCAAGTTCAATTCCTTTGTCGGCTCCACTCATATGTCGCTCTGCTTGCTGTGCCGAGCCTAAAGCCCAGCGGATATTTCCCATTATCTCCCAAAAGGAAACTTTTTTGGGATCGACTGGTATTCCTGAAAATTTCTCATAGAGCGAATAAAACTCTTTTCGGTCAGCAAAACCGCCGGCTTCTTTGTTTAATTTACCAAATCTCCAATCTCTCATACAAAGCCAGGCAATGTCTTCATGCCTGTCTCCCCAATGAGCAAATTCCCAATCTACTATTCCCTGAAGACCATCAGCGGATACCATGAAGTTGCCGGTTCGAAAGTCTCCATGCACTAAAACTTCTGTGTCGGTTTCGGCTGCATTTTTTTCTAGCCAGTTTAAAATCAATTCCATCGCTGGATGCGGTTCTTTTAGTTTAACTACTTGTTCTCTTAATTCTCCAACAGCATCAAGGGCAATTGAATTTGGATTTTTCCCTGAATGACGCGATAGATTTTTTTTGAGTTCAAGGTCAGTGCAGCTATCGGGTGTTATCCGGTGAATCCTTGCAAGATTGTCAGCAAGCTCTTCTGTAAAAGCTTTACGAACTTTATTCAGGGAAGGATCTTTTACTATGTAACGACCGGTCGCCTTACCAGAAATGCGCTCCATGAAATAAAACGGATTTCCAATTACGTCCGTATTGGTTTCGAGCCAATAGGGTTTTGGTGTTTTTACACCTGCCTTCGAAGTTAATTCGCAGACTTTGAACTCATCAATTCTAGAAAGGCTTGCTAATAGAGAAGCTCCTTTGTCTGTTCGAAAGACTAATCTATGTTCGCCGCTAAATTCTCCTGAATCTATATTTAGATTCAGAAGATAATTGTCCTGGCAGGCTCCACCGCTTAGAGGTATCATGTCGGTTACGCTTGTTTTGCCGGCAAGCCTGTCAGTTAAATAGGATTCAATTTTTTTTTTAAGTTCTTCTTTTGGTAGTGCCATGATTTATAATGAATCCTATTTTTCTAACCAACGGACTAATTTGGAGTATACTTCTCTGTTCACGTAAGGATTTAAAAATAAATCGGCGTGATCGTAATCAATGCATTGCCCATTAGCCTCACTAGCTTCATAGAGTCTATTTGAACTATCCATTTTTACATTTTCTCTCAACTTGTGAAATAGAGGATAAATGGATTCTTCCGGACTGATGCTGTCTAGCTTGCCGTAGATGAAAAAATACGGAAGTTGCAATTTGGTTTGATGAAATCTTTTTAGATAATCTTTTTCAATCCTAGGAATTCGATTAAAATGCTCTTCTTTTTTGCTATTATCTACTTTTTCTAAACTATTATTGAAGCGAATGTATTTATTACAGAAATTATCTTTCTTACCAGTTGGGCATAGGTCTTTTACAAGTTGTTGTTCATACCCTAACTTTTCTGATTTTTCCGCGAAGCTGCCGGTATAATTATAATCTATTCCAGTTCCAATAAAGAAAACTTTTTTCACACGGGAATAATTTCCCAAGTTCATAGGAAGAGTCATATATTCTAAAACAGCCTGTCCACCGAGTGAAGTGCCGGCAAGAATTACGTCGCGGTTTCTATGCTTAGCCGCTATTTGATTTAGAATCGAATCGAATTCTAAGGAATGATTTTTAAAGTCAGGGTTTACTTCGTTAGAAGAAAGCAGATAAACAGTGTAACCCGCATCGTTCAAATAAGGGATAAGACCTTTTTCCTTTTTATCTTCGATTCGAATTAAGGCAGTTTCTTTTAATAAAACAGGCTCATAAATTACGATAGGCGCAATTAGTTTGGGCTTAGAGGGAGTAAATTCCTTTACTTGCAATATGGAACTAAATCCGTGTTTGGGAGTATCTCTCTGTGGAAGGGCACTACAGGCAACTAATGCCAGAAGGATAAAGGAGATTAGCCCCTTGAAGAGAATCTCTGTAAATGCGTTTGAAAAATTTTGTATTGTCTTATTCATGGATTTCCTACTTTCAATTCCTTATTGATTTCTTTCGTTTAGCCATTTTGTAATTGGAACATTGATATCTTTGTCAGAGTTTGTTCCCATTACTAAATCTACGTGCCCATAGTCTTCGGTAAGACCTTCAGAACGACCTGCGACAAACATTGTTTTGTCACTACTTGCAATATTGTCATAAACCTGTCTTACAATCATCGGAGTTCCGAGGTGGTCGCGTCTTCCAGCGATTAATAATACTGGAACAGTGATATTCTTTAAGTTAGCGGTATACGAAGTGTTGCCGTCAAGTGACATTACTTCGCCGCTACTAATTCCATTTGCGAATTGTTTCATCACATTAGGGCTTTCGTTATTCGTGCTTAGACTTTTTAACGCATGTTCTACTTCTTTTTCAGTATTCTTTTTGTAATAGAACATCTTAATTGGTTTTTGCGGAAGAGGAATGCCATAGTCGGATTCTAAATGTGCAAGGCTTGCAGTGGGGACAACAGGGAGTAACTTCAATAGGAAAGAAAAGCTAGACATCATCTTTACATGCTTGGTTGGATTGTAAAAAGAGAAGGGTGAGCCAAGTGTTACTAAGTTTGCAATTCTATTTTCTTTGAAGGTTCCGATTCTAGTGTATACCACCATTCCGCCCATACTGTGACCTATCCAGTTGACTTTATCCGCTTTCGTTTTTTCGAGAACGTAACTAATTGCAGCATCTACATCTTTTGTTGCATAATCATCAAAGCTATAGTTATAAGTTTTGTCACCAAAAAATAGAGAGGGAGCACCTGCATCGGTTCTTCCTCTTAGATCAAGTAGCCAAACATCGTATCCTTCTGAAATTAAACGATAGACGATAGATTCTTCTTCTTTGATCTTGAAATAATTTCTATTTCCTACAAGACCATGACAAATAATCACTGGATACTTTTTTGCTACTGTATTCTTTCTAGGGCTGTGATGCTCAAGGGTTAAATCCCAATTATCCGATGTTTTAGGATGGTGGATTTCTCCCTGTAAATGAATCCTCGCAGTGCAGAAGGACACATTTATAATGATAAAAAACATGGTCATTAATAGGGTAATTTTTTTGGAAGTCATAATTTTTTTCCTTTACCAAGATATTCGGTTCATTAAGTTTCTGTCAAGATAGAGTAATTTCTCCTATAGGCTTTTATGAAATCAAATTTTCTAATTTTTACATTTTTATTTTCCATTTTCTCCCTGATAAATGCGGAGCCACAGACAGAAAAAAAGGCATTTTTGCTCAATGTAAACGGGATTTTCATTTATAAAGCGAAAGATATAAACCAAAAAATGGGAAATTTAAACTTTCGCGACGAGTTTATCATTTTAGAAAATGCAAATGACGAGGAATGGAGCAAGATTCGAAAGGGAAAGGAATTTGGATTTATTCGAAAATCAAAATCAATAAGCGAAGAAATTCTTGTATTCGACAGCTCAGTTCAAAAAAACTATTTAGTTACAAAAATAGCAAAAAACCAAATTCTAGCACAGCCATTTCCTGATTCAAAGTCTCTCGGCGATTTGGAAAAGTTTTCTGTTTTAGAAATTTTGTCCTACTCATTGCCCTTCGAGGATAAAAAGGAAAATTTAGAGCAAAGATGGTTTGAAGTAAAAACAAAAAATCGTAAAATTGGATATATAAAAGATACAGCAGTTTTTTATGATTCTTTAGAAAAAGCAAAATCAATTGCCAAAAAAAAACAAA
>Ga0209174_10001577_pt1 | contig 15958 bp, 11 predicted proteins | sample JI91814BDNA_FD_187505 | JGI IMG/M metagenome (GOLD analysis project Ga0209174, IMG submission 187505) | Wastewater effluent complex algal communities from Wisconsin, to seasonally profile nutrient transformation and Carbon sequestration -... | ecosystem: Engineered > WWTP > Effluent > Algae...
ATGGAATTCCATTTTTTGTTCCAGTGATCCGGGTTCTCCGGGGCCTGGAAAGCGGCCGAATCTGGTACCGCCGGTGCCGAGTGCCCAGGATGGGATGGCGACCTGGAAGGCGATGAGCTTATCGATGATGGAATCAATATGGGGGATGTCTGACCGAAAAAATGAAAGGCGTTGGAGATGCCTGGAGAGGTGTTTATCATTGTGGGATGAGAGGGATAAAGAGCTGATCTGCATGTGATTGGGTATTTGGAATTAGTTATTAGGTATTAGATATTTGGTATTGAGAACCTGATTGTCTGAGAGTCTGATTGGTTTGCCAAAGTGGTTATTTGAGTTTTTTGATATACGCGTTCAGTTTATAATGTAATTCACCAAGTAATGTTATGAGTATTTTATGCTTCTCTGTCGTGATCAAATTTCGGTTAAGTGCTTTGATCATCCATGTTTTTGTTTCGAGTACAGAACCCCTGGCGTAATAGTAAAACAGCTTCCTGTCTTTATAAAAAAACCGCCCATAGCCCTCAGCAATATTAGCGGCAATTGAATCAGTAGATCTTACTACTTGTGTGCCGATGGTTCTTCGTGAAAATTCATTCCAGCTCCCTGTCAATTCCCAAACATCCTCCCCAATCTGAATTGCCAATTGAAAAATATCAAGATCTTCCAACACCCTGATTTCTGACATAAAGCTATTATTTAGTTCAAATTATGAACAGACCAGCTTTAGTCCATGTGCAAAAGAACAGATTTCACTGATGAAATTCCCGATCAAAATCAGCAAAAAACGATTTAATATAACTCAATAACTAATACCTAATACCCAATAAACTGGCCTTATCTATAGAATCCCATCGCCACTCCCCCATCCACATTCAATGCATTTCCGGTGGATTTGTTTAACAAACCACCGACGAATGCGAAGCAGGCATTAGCGATATCATCGGGTAAAATGATTTCGTTGAGCAGGGTTCTTTTGGCATAATAAGCCGGGAGTTCATCTACGGTAATACCATAAGCTTTGGCGCGGCCTTCGGCCCAGCCACCGGCCCATATATTAGAGTCGGCGATTACTGCATCAGGGTTCACGGTATTGACTCTGATTTTATCAGCACCCAGTTCGGCAGCCATTAATCTTGTTAAATGGGCCTGCGCTGCTTTGGCTGATCCGTATCCAGGATTATTGGGACCTGCTACAACTGCATTTTTGGAAACGATATTCACGATATCGCCACCGAATCCCTGTTTACGCATGATCTCCACTCCTTTTTGCGAAACCAGGAATTGTCCTTTTACAAGGATATCATATAAACGATCCCATTCTTCGATTGTATGTTCAGTGATCGATTTGGAAATGCTGATCCCGGCATTATTGATAATGATATCCACGCCTCCAAATGCCAGGGCTGCATCATCCATCGCAGACTCGATTGTAGATACATCCGTTACATTCAGCAGGGTGCTGCTTACCACATCTTTTCCATAAGCTTTGACAAATTCTTCCCGGGTGCTGTCCAGTCTTTCTTCATTGATATCATTGATTACCACACAGGCTCCTTCTTCTGCAAATTTCTTAGCGATGGCTTTCCCGATTCCACCAGCGCTTCCTGTTACCAGGGCCACACGACCACTGAGTGGTTTGGGTTTTGGCATCCTTTGCAGCTTGGCTTCTTCCAGCAACCAGTATTCAATATTAAAAGCCTCCTGACGTGGCAGAGAAGTGTACTCAGAAACCGCTTCTGCCCCGCGCATCACATTGATGGCATTGATATAAAACTCGGCCGCTACCCGGGCGGTTTGTTTATCTTTTGCAAAAGTGAACATGCCTACTCCTTTGTAGAGTATTACAACAGGATTGGCATCACGGATGGCCGGGCTATTGGGATGTTTGCAGGTATTGTAATAATCTGCGTACATCTTACGATAGGCTTCAAACTGCGGCTGCAGTTTTTCTTTAATGCTTTTGGCATCGCTGATATCATCACCAGGCTCCAGACTCAGTACCAGCGGAGAGATTTTCGTACGGAGAAAATGATCCGGGCAACTTGTACCAAGTGGTGCCAGTTTATCCAGGTCGTTGGAATTGATAAACTGTAACACGCGATCATCATCTGTAAAATGTCCGATCATTTTTACCTGAGAGGAACAGAAGCCCCGCAGGATCGGTGCCAGACTGGCTGCCTTTTCTTTTCTTTGGACAGGAGGCAGTGATTGTAATTTTTGTCCGCCGAATATTGCTCTTTTCTTTCCGTAATTATCTTCAAGATACTGTGCACATTTCTCAATCACCTGGAGGGTATTGATATAACTTTCATAGGCAGTATCACCCCATGTAAAAAGTCCATGTGACCCCAGCATGATCCCGCGAATTCCGGGGTTTTCTTCCAGACAGGCACGTAATTTTAAACCCAGATCAAATCCTGGTTTTTGCCATTCGACCCAACCGATGGTACCATCAAATAATTCTTTGGTAATCTTTTTACCATCCTTTGCTGCTGCAATGGCGATCGCGGCATCGGGATGCAGGTGGTCAATATGTTTGAAAGGCAGAAAGCCATGCAGCGGCGTATCAATAGATGGCGCTTTGGATGCAAGATCGTAGATGCAATGATTGAACAACTCCACCATTTCATCTTCAAACTGAATGCCCCGGTATACATTAGTCAGGCTGCGAAGTCTTTCCACATAGAGTGCCGCCAGTCCGTTTCTTTTCATGGTACCCAGATCGCCTCCGCTTCCTTTCACCCACATCACTTCCGTTTCGTTTCCACTCAGTGGGTCTTTCGCCATGGCTTTGCAACTGGTATTGCCTCCGCCGTAATTTGTCAACCGAAGATCTGCACCGAGCAGGTTAGACCGGTAAACCAGCAGGGCCACTTCATCACCTGCCAGTGAAGCTGCTACAGCATCATCCCATAAATAACTGACATGTTTAAAACTATCAACCCCGTTTTTGGAGGAGGTTGCTTTCTCTTTTACTTTGGTTGTAACATCCATCGACGTACTTTTTAACTCAACAATTATTTTAACGAGTTACCGTAGCCCACTACTAATACAGATAAAATGATGGTGGCGATACCGATAACAATAGCTTTTGTCGTTTTGGGTTTAACCCCTTTCCACTCTTTAGAAATGATACCCCACATATTTGCCACCAGGATGATGAATGACATGTGAAGGATCCATGAACTGGCTCCGTTGCCCATTTTACTTTCACCCATTCCGTAGAAGAAGAACTGCAGGAACCAGGTAGTGCCTGCCAATGCACAGAGCAGGTAGTTGCGGGCCAGTGGTGTTTTTTTATTGGTATAATCCCCGAAGGATTTATTTTTTGCATTCAGGATCATGCACCAGATCAGGTTGGTGGTTAAACCACCCCAGAGGATGACCACAAAAATGACATTGTTGCGGAACAGGAACTCGCCTTGTCCGGGATGGCTGTTTTTCCATATCTGATTAGCAGTTTCTCCCAGACTGGTGCCGGCTTCGATACCAAAACTGAAGCAGGCACTGAGTACACCGGATATTACAGCAAGGATCAGACCACGTACCAGGTAGAACTCACTTCCTGAACCATCCACATGCGATTTGCCAAGGTCTTTGTCTTTCATACCACCAGCTTTACCGCAAATCACGATGCCCACGATACAGAGAAAGAGGCCGAGTAAAACCATTCGTCCCCAGGAAGTTCCAAAGAGATCTGATATCGTATCTTTTCCCTCTTTTGGGTTGAAATAATAATAGATGGAAGGCACCAATGCCCCGAAGAAGGAGCATAGTCCGAGGATGATGGAACTACCCAATGATACACCGAGGTATCTTACACCCAATCCGTAAGTTAGTCCGCCAATCCCCCAAAGGAGTCCCATGAAAAAAGTGGTCCATAAGACCTGGGATGATCCGCTTCGGATAATATCCATAAAACCGGGGATAGTGAGATAGGCTGCCAATGGGGGTACAATCAACCAGGAGAACAGACCACCAACGATCCAAAAACTCTCCCAGCTCCATCCTTTCACCCTTTTATAGGGCATATAGAAGCTACCTGATGCAAAACCGCCTAAAAAGTGGAAAATAACGCCCAAAATTGCGCCCATAAAATCGTTTTTTCAAATGACAATCAATCAGAAAAGCCCCTAAAGCTAAGAAGAATGGGAGGCAGCCCGTCATGCCCTGTCATGCCTGTTTTGGCCCATTTTTTTAGCTGCTGATATGGTTAACTAATTTACCTTTATTTCCATTCAGATTGCTGCTCCGGCATGGTTTCTCAGGGAATTACTGCCGTAAATGAATTTACATGAAAAAGGACGATTTTTTTAAGTATATACATATTGATTACCTCTCTGCCACCCCCAAATATATACAGCTGGCCAATGCTGTAATCAAGGCCATTCATGATGGGAAAGTTGAAAAAAACGATATCCTTCCTTCGATCAATGAAGTGAGTTTTGAATTTGAGATTTCGAGGGACACAACGGAAAAGGGCTACAAATACCTCAAACAGTTGGGTATCCTGGGATCGGTACCCGGAAAGGGATATTTTATTCGCACAACAGAGGTGAATCAGCCTTTAAAAATCTTCCTGCTTTTCAATAAGCTAAGTGCCCACAAAAAGATTGTTTACGATACGTTTGTGAAAACACTCGAAGGCATCGCTTCCGTCGACTTCTATATTTATCATAACGATTTTACTTTATTCAAAAGGCTGATCCAAAACAGTAAGAATGATTATACCCATTATGTGATCGTGCCTCATTTTCTGGAAGGCGGGGAACATGCCAATGAGATCATCAATCAGATACCTGCTGACAAGTTGTTGATACTGGATAAAAAGATCAGCGGAATCAATGGGCCTTATGCTGCGGTGTATGAAAATTTTGAAAAGGACCTGTACAATGCATTGGAGCAGCTGAAGGAAAAACTCAGTCATTATCATACGCTGAAAATCATCTTTCCGGAATACACTTATCATCCGGAAGAGATCCTGCAGGGCTTTAAAAGGTTTTGCCGCGAATATGCTTTTACCGGAAAAGTGGTGCACAATATCGCCAATGAGCCGGTGAAAGAAGGGGAAGTGTTTATCAACCTGATGGAAGAAGATCTGGTGATCCTGATCGAAAAATTACTGGCGACGAAAATGAAAGTGGGGAAGCATGTGGGGGTGATTTCCTACAATGAAACACCGTTGAAGAAGATTATCCTGAATGGAATTACCACGATAAGTACGGATTTTGAATTCATGGGAAAAAAGGCGGCGGAGCTGATACTAAACAATTCAACGGAACAATGTGAAGTGCCGTTTTATGTAACGGAGCGTGCTTCACTTTAAAGAAGCTTTTTCTCATTGATTTGTTCAGCCCCTCCGGGGCTGTTTTCATACCTGGCGGTAGTTGTTATCGTCATTGAGCCCAGCCGGGGCTTCCGCAAAAAACCGTTTCCATTGGACTAGAAAGGATGATACAAGTAACCTTATGACCAACCCGGTTTAGTTGAATTAGATTCCTACACTGTTTTGTTCAGCCCCTCCGGGGCTGTTTTCATATCTGGCGGTAGTTGTTACCGGCATTGAGCCCCGCCGGGGCTTCCTTAAAAATCCGTTTCCGGTGGACTAGAAAGGATGATATAAGTAACCTTATGACCAACCCGGTTTAGTTGAATTAGATTCCTACACTCTTTTGTTCAGCCCCTCCGGGGCTGTTTTCGCATCTGGCGGTAGTTGTTACCGGCATCGAGCCCCGCCGGGGCTTCTACAAAAAACCGTTTCCGGTGGACTAGAAAGGATGATATAAGTAACCTTATGACCAACCCGGTTTAGTTGAACTAGATTCCTACACTCTTTTGTTCAGCCGCTCCGGGGCTGTTTTCATATCTGGCGGTAGTTGTTACCGGCATTGAGCCCCGCCGGGGCTTCCGCAAAAAACCGTTTCCGGTGGACTAGAAAGGATGATATAAGTAACCTTATGACCAACCCGGTTTAGTTGAATTAGATTCCTACACTCTTTTGTTCAGCCCCTCCGGGGCTATTTTCATATCTGGCGGTAGTTGTTACCGGCATTGAGCCCCGCCGGGGCTTCTACAAAAAACCGTTTCCGTTGGACTAGAAAGGATGATACAAGTAACCTTATGACCAACCCGGTTTAGTTGAATTAGATTCCTACACTGTTTTGTTCAGCCGCTCCGGGGCTACACAAGAGTAAAGAAATGATTAATCGAGTAGCTCCTGGATTTGCGGGGAAAGAAAATCGCGGGAGGCGAACAACACATTTGTCCATGCGGCAAATTCCTCGGCTTCATGCATGGTGGTGATCACTACGGCTTTCATGCCAGCTCTGGCTGCAGCTTCTACTCCTTTAGGAGCATCTTCCAGCACAATACAATCAGCAGGATCCACATTTAATTTCCGGGCACAGATTAGAAAGGTTTCCGGATCCGGTTTACTGATACGGACATCATCAGCACTCACAATGGCGCCGAAATAATGACGTATCTGAAAATAATCAACGACGAAGTCTATATTATATGGTATGGCGGCAGAGCCGATAGCCATGTATATTTTACTGGCATAGGCCTGTTTCAGAAACTGATCCAGACCGGGTAATAATCTTAAATGCGGCCGAAACTGCTGCTGGTATTGCTTTTCTTTTTCAAAGCTCATTTTTCGCTTCTCTTCCTCTGTGAACCGTCCCGGAAAAATTCTCTCCAGTAATTCATCGTTCTTGCCGTAACATTCTTCTTTCACCCTTTCCATGCTCAGGTTGGCACCCAATTCATTCAGGATGCGGTGCCAGGCAATGATATGGTATTTCATATCATCAATCATCGTTCCATTGAGATCGAAGAGCAATGCTTTTTTCTTCATACGCGCGAAAATACAGGTAAAAATGTGACAGCCCTAAAAGACCAAAGCTGTCACTTTCCGACCAGCGAAAGGTGACAGCTTTGAATAAAATATTACCAGGTTCTTTCCTTACCAGAATTTCACATAAAGTGCCGTAAGGATGAACAGGGTGACCACAATCATGGCGATAATAGAAGGCTTGAGCTTGAACATTTCTTTATCCAGCGCAAAAGCTTTCGGATTTACTTTCGGGCCGGAGAGACTGATCCCGATCATCACCACCATGGTGAAGAAGAAGGCCCAGCCCATATTGATCAGGAAGGGAATTTCATATCCTCCTTTTCCATTGGGATAGGCGGTATACAATAATGTTTCATGACCGAATAACTGTACGGCAAAACTGTTGAAGAAGATCGCCAGCAGGAAGCCGGTGATCAGACCAGCCACGGCTGCTGCTCCGGTGGTTCGTTTCCAGAATAAGCCGAGGATGAACATCGCAAATACACCCGGGCTGATGAAGCCGGTATATTTCTGAATAAAGGTAAATCCGCCCTCTCCGCTGATACCGAGCAGGTCTTTCCATTCAAAAATCACGGCCAGAGCGATGGATGCCAGTGCTGCGATTTTACCCACCCATACCATTTTCTTTTCAGCTGATTCGCCGGTGACTGCTTCTGTTTTCTTTTTAAAATACTTCATATGTATATCCAGCGTATAGATGGTGGATATACTATTGAGTTTACCTGCCAGGGAAGCCACAATGGCTGCTGTGAGTGCGGCAATGGCCAATCCTTTTAAACCGGAAGGCAGGAATCCAAGAATCGCAGAGTAGGCATCATCCATTCCTCTCAGACCTTCCAGGTGTCCGTTCTGGTGCAACACATAGGCCGCAATACCAGGAAGCATCACGATGATGGGCATGAGCAGTTTCAGAAAACCGGCAAAGAGAATTCCTTTACGGGCGGTTTGAAGATCTGCACCCAATGCTCTCTGTGTGATATATTGGTTACAACCCCAGTAATTCAGGTTCACGATCCATTGTCCGGCGAAATACATAGCAATGCCCGGAAGGATCAGGTATTTATTAATATCTTCCTGGGAGCTGGCTGCCGTTGGCTTTTTAAGGATCATGTGAAAATGATCAGGTGCCTGCTGAATCAGTGTTTTGAAACCGGCGATGGCGTCACGTCCCAATCCGAATTTTTCACTTACGATGGTCAGTGCAAAATAGATGGTGGCAAATCCGCCGATGATCAGCACGGCTACCTGGATTACATCAGTATAGCCGATTACTTTCATCCCTCCCAATGTAATGATCAGGGCAAATACTGCCAGTAGCAGCATGACCGTATGGAGGTGTTCAGGACCGATGAGTCCACTGATGGCGATGGCACCCAGATAAAGAATAGAAGTAAGGTTGACAAATACATAGAGCAACAACCAGAAAATGGCCATGATCAGTGATACGGTTTCATTGTACCTGGTCTTTAAGAACTGCGGCATCGTATAGATCTTGTTCTTCAGGTAGACCGGCATGAACCAGACGGCGATAATGATCAATGCCACGGCAGCAATCCACTCATAGGCGGCTACTGCGATTCCTACAAAATAACCGTTACCACTCATCCCGATGAATTGCTCTGCCGAGATGTTGGATGCAATCAAAGAGGCACCGATCGCCCACCAGGTAAGCGAACCTTCTGCCAGGAAATAATCATGCGAGGCCGTAACTGAGGTTTTCTTCTTTCGCTGATAGACCCAGTAACCATATCCGGCTACGAGTACGAAATAAACAATAAAGATGAGCTGGTCTAAGCCTGAAATTCCATTCATGGCAAGTGTTGATTTTAGTTGATCAAAGTAGTTGGTCTGCTTTATTTATACGCTGCATCATTCCAGCGCAATTCATTCTTAAACTGATAAATATCTGTGTTTTTACCGATTCTTACATATTCTATCCCGGCTATTTCTGCAAAGTCTTCCAGGTGTTCGCTGGTCAGGTTCTGACTGTAACAGGTATGGTGGGCACCTCCGGCCAAAATCCAGGCTGCACAGCCATCCTGCATATTGGGATATGGTTTCCATAAAACACGGGCCACCGGCAATTTGGGTAATTCAGCTACAGGCGCTACGGCTTCTACTTCATTAACAAGCAAACGGAAGCGGTTCCCCATATCCACTACTGATGCATTGAGGGCAGGACCTGCGCCGGCATTGAATACCAGTCGGACAGGATCTTCTTTTCCGCCGATGCCCAGGGGATGTATTTCACAATTGGGTTTACCATTGGCAATACTTTCGCAAATTTCCAGCATGTGGGATCCCAATACCAACGGATTGGCAGGATCAAAATGGTAAGTATAATCTTCCATGAAGCTGTTACCTCCCGGTAAACCGGCACCCATTACTTTCATGGCCCGGACTAATGCAGCAGTCTTCCAATCACCTTCCCCGGCAAAACCATATCCTTTGCCCATCATGCGCTGGGCACCGATACCTGGTAATTGTTTCATCCCGTGCAGGTCTTCGAAAGTATCGCTGAAGCCTTTGTAATTGCCGTTTTCAAGAAAGTATTGTAGTCCCAGTTCAATTCTGGCAGCATCCTTTAATGACTGATGGCGCTCCCCTCCTTTCTGTAATACAGGCATTAACTGATACCTGTTGGCATATTCCTGCACCAGTGTATCAACGGATGCATCGGTTACTTCATTGATTACTTTAACCAGATCACCGATTCCATGGGTATTGACACTGTAACCGAATTTCATTTCGGCTTCTACTTTATCTCCATCCGTAACGGCTACATAGCGCATATTGTCGCCAAAGCGTACAAAGCGGGCCCCCTGCCAGTCGTTCCAGCCTGCTGCGGCACGCATCCAGCTGCTGATCTTTCCTATTACCAGCGGATCCTGCCAATGCCCTACCACTACTTTTCTTTTCAGCCGCATGCGGCTCATGATGAAACCGAACTCCCTGTCCCCATGCGCACTCTGGTTCAGGTTCATGAAATCCATATCGATGGTACTCCAGGGAATATCACGGTTAAACTGTGTATGCAAATGGAGCAGTGGTTTCTGCAGGATATTCAATCCGCGTATCCACATTTTAGCAGGAGAAAATGTATGCATCCAGGTGATGATACCGATACAGGCCGTACTGGCATTTGCTTCCGCACAGACGGCATAAATCTCTTCACTTGATTTTACAGTTGGTTTAAAAATTACTTTGACGGGAATTGCCGGGTCGGCATGCAGTTTGGCAGCGATTTCCTGCGAATGAACGGCTACCTGTTTTAAGGTTTCTTCACCATACAGATCCTGACTTCCTGTTACGAACCACACTTCCAAATGTGTAAATGCTTTCATTTTATTTTTTTTATCTCCTGCCCGATCTGATGTAGGGAGCAGGCACTTATTGATATTTTAATAATCAGTTTACTGGCCGTAATAACTATCCGGACCGTGCTTTCTTTCAAAATGTTTTTTGCGGATGGCATCCTTTAATCGGGCTGCATCCGGGTTGATCATTTCAGTATAGAGTGCCGTTTGTGCGATGAATTCCAGTACGGCGCTATTGTGTACGGCCTTTGCGGCATTTTTTCCCCAGGTAAATGGGGCATGACTGCCAACCAGTACCATTTCCAGTTCACGGTAGTTGAGGCCCCTTTCTTTGAAGCAATTGATGATCTGAAACCCTGTTTCGTATTCATAATCTCCTTTGATCATATCATCGTTCATAGGAGGAGCGCAGGGAATATCTACAGTATTATAGTCGGCGTGCGTGGTACCATAAATGGGAATATCCTTCAATGACTGCGCCCAAGATGTGGCATAGGTAGAATGAGTGTGTACGATGCCGCCAATCTCCTCCCATTGCTTGTATAAAACGGCATGGGTCTTTGTATCAGATGAGGGGCGCAGATCGCCTTCCACGATATTGGCATCAAAATCCAGGATCACCATTTTATCCGGACTGAGTTCTTCATAAGGCACTCCACTGGGTTTAATAGCGAAGACGCCTTTGCTTCTGTCAGCAGCGCTAACATTTCCAAAAGTAAATAGCACCAGTCCCAGCCGGGGCAGTTGCATATTGGCTTCATAAGCCTCTTGTTTGATGTGGTCGTAGCTCATTTTATTTAGTCATCGACATGATAAAATCACCTAATTGCTGATACTGGTTGTATCGATCCCGGTAAAATGCAGTCCGGCTGTTATCGGGTGTATAGGTTTTTTCAAATCCTGCTCCCATCTTTTGCATCGCCATTTCTACATTCGGATAGATGCCTGCTGCGGTAGCGGCGAACATGGCAGCACCGGCTGCACAGGTTTGTTCACTGCTGTGTACACGGATGGGTTGTTCGAGAATATCCGCCATCACCTGCATGATATAAGGTGATTTGCGGGCCACGCCTCCAAGTGCAATGATTCCTTTCACCGGAATACCTTCACTAACGAAGCGATCTACAATGGCTTTGCTTCCAAAGCAGGTGGCTTCCACCAGGGCTTTAAATAATTGCGGTGCATCTGTACCGAGATTGAGTCCGGTGAATGCGCCTTTTAAGCCCTGATTGGCATCGGGTGTGCGGCGGCCATTGAGCCAGTCGCTGGCCAACACATCAGTTGAATGCAAGGGCAGTGTTGCTGCTTTGCTGCTGAGTGCTGGTATAATATTGTTACTGATTTCTTCTCTGAGAACGGGATCTGCTATGGATTGTTCCAGTGGCCAGGAGAGTAAATTCTTTAACCAGGCATAGGCATCACCAAATGCGCTTTGTCCCGCTTCCAGTCCTACCATACCCGGTATCACCGATCCATTTACTTGACCGCAGATACCTTTGACCAGTTTCCCTTCCATTTCATTGATGGGAGCCACCATGATATCACAGGTTGATGTGCCCACGATACGGCTGAGTTCATAAGGAGCGATCTGTCCTCCTACTGCGCCCATGTGACAATCAAAAGCGCCGATACCGATTACCGTATTGTTTGGAAGTCCGAGTCTGGATGACCATTCCGCAGAAATGGTACCGGCTGCTGCTGCGGAGGTATAGGTATCGGTAAATAATTTGTCGGTAAATCCATCGAGTAAGGGATCAAGGGTGGCGAAGAATTCATTTGGAGGAAGACCATTGAATGATTCGGCCCATAGTGCTTTGTGTCCGGCGCTGCAGACTCCTCTTTTCATTTCCCTGGCATCGGTTCCACCGGTGAGTACAAAGGGAATCCAGTCGCAATGTTCTACAAAGGAATAGATATGCTGACGTACCTGCGCATCTTCTTTCAGGATATGGAGCAGTTTGGCCCAGAACCATTCGCTGCTGTAGATACCTCCGACATACTGCAGATAATTGACAGGGAATTTTGTTGCGTGGTTATTGATGGCGGCTGCTTCATTAATTGCTGTATGATCTTTCCACAACACAAACATGGCATTGGGATTTTCTTCCATCCCGGGGAGCATGCATAGTGGTTGTCCATTTGCATTGACTGCAATGGGTGTGGAGCCGGTGGTATCTACGGAGATACCCACAATACTTTTAGATATCTCGGGACCGGCTTTGGCTACACAATCTTTTATTGTTCTTTCAAGGCAGTCCAGATAATCAAGGGGATGTTGCCGGAACTGATTGAGTGCCGGATTGCAATACAGTCCATCTTTCCAACGGGGATAATATGCGACCGAAGAAGCCAGTTCTTCCCCGTTACTGGTATTAATAATAACGGCTCTTACCGAATCGGTACCGAAATCGGCACCTACTACATAACTGTTCATAGTGCTGACGGTTTAGGATCAGTGAACGGAAGTTTTGTACTTCGTTACGGTATGATACTTTTCACCGGGCTTCAGCAGGGTGGAAGGAAAATTCGGTTTATTGGGAGAATCGGGATAATGCTGTGTTTCCAGGCAGAGGGCTGCATGTTTGTTGATGGCTTTTCCATCGGGTGTTTTCAGTTTGCCATCGAGGAAATTGCCGGAATAGAATTGCAGACCGGGTTCGGTGGTGTATACTTCCAATTGTCTTCCACTTGCTGAATCAGCCAGGGTGGCCACTTTTTCAATATCAGTACCTGTTCTGCTGAGAACGAAATTATGATCGTATCCGCCATCTACAGCTGCGATTCTTTCACCAATAGTATGCGCAGTAAGGAAATCAAATGGGGTTCCTTTGACGTCTTTCAATTCTCCGGTGGGAATCAGTCCGGCATCTACGGGAGTATATTGAGAGGCATTCAACTGAAGGGTATGATTCAAAATTGTATTGGATGCATCAGCAGTGAGATTGAAATAGCTGTGGCTGGTCAGGTTGACCACAGTGGCTTTATCAGTTTCTGCTGAATAGTCAATCACCAGCTCATTCTCATCTGTAAGTGTATACAGCACAGTTACTTTGAGATTACCTGGATAACCTTCTTCTCCGTCTTTGCTGAGATAGCTGAGTGCAAGTGTAGCGGTGCTATCACCAGGGACGGCATCCCAAACCACTTTATCGAATCCTTTATTACCACCATGCAGATGGTTTTCACCATTGTTCTTTGCCAGTGTGTAGGTATTGGTATCAATGGTAAATGTTCCTTTACCAATCCTGTTGCCATAACGACCAATAATAGCGCCGAAATAAGGAGGCGGGGCCTGATAGCCGGAAAGACTGTCGAAGCCGAGTACAATATTACCCAGCTTTCCATTTTTATCGGGTGCCAGCCAGGAAGTGATGATCCCACCGTAGTTGGTGATTTTCACTTCCACGCCATTTTTGTTGGCAAGGGTGTAGAGATACACTTTCTTACCATCCAGTTCGCCCCAGTCGGCCTGTGTTACCTTTTGGTTTGTCATGGTTGACCCATTTTCCTTTTTGGCAGCATCTTTACAACCTGTTATCATCAGTGCAGCAAATACTGCCAGGAAAACAGGTTTAAAATACGTATTAATTGTGTGATATCTGTTCATGTCAAAGTTTAATTTTAGTCCGGTTAATAATCATTAAACAATTTCTGAATTTATTTCAGGGTTAAAACCACAACGGAAAAGGGTGGCAGGGTCAGGTCAATTTTTGAGCCATTGAGTTTTGCCCCGTTGAATATGGCTGGTTTTACTTTCTCCGGCTCATTAAATGTATTGAAATCCTGGATTTTTGCGGACTGGAGAATCCTGCCCGAGACGGAATTAAAGGCTGCTCCCCGCAGGTCGATACTCAGAGTTTGTGATTTGGAGGCGTCAATATTTACCAAAGAGACATGGGTGAGCCCTTCTTTGTCTTTGGATGCAGAAACAGAAACGGCCGGGAGTTTATCGGTACCATACACATAATCAGGGGCCCGAAGGGTCAGTGGGAGTAATTGGGCGTCCTGGTGCACATTGTACATTTCCAACACGTGGTAAGTTGGTGTAAGGAGGATTTTTTGTTTTTCGGTGAGGATCACGGCCTGTAATACATTCACCGTTTGAGCGAGGTTCGCGATTCGTACCCGGTCGCAATGGTTATTAAAAATATTCAAAGTCACTCCGGCGATCATGGCATCACGCATGGTATTCTGCTGATAAAGGAATCCCGGGTTGGTGCCTGGTTCCACATCATACCATCCGCCCCACTCATCGACAACCAGCGCCACTCTTTTGCTGCGATCGTATTTATCCATGATCGTGGAATGGCGGCTGACCAGTTCTTCCATTTGCAAAGCAGATTTCATTGTGGCGAAATACTGCTCTTCGGTAAAGCTGGTGGCAGAACCTTTTTTGCTCCAGTTGATCACTGCATAATGATGCAGAGAAAGACCTTCCATCATGCTGGCAGGCACATCACGCATCATTACATCTGTCCAGTTGTAATCATTTCCATTGGAGCCGGATGCTACGCGATAAATTTTGTCTGAATTATCCCAGTTCGTCATGAATGTTGCATATTGCCTGTAGAGGTTGGCATAGAATTCAGGTCGCATGTTTCCCCCACAACCCCAGGCTTCATTGCCCACACCCCAGTACTTAACGGTCCATGGTTCTTTCTGTCCGTTTTGCTCACGCAAACGGGCCATGGGTCCGGTGCCGGCTTTGGCATTTACATATTCTGTCCAATCAGCCAGTTCACGGACTGTGCCGCTACCCATATTACCGGCCAGGTAGGGTTCTGCGCCAATTTTTTTACAGAGCTCCAGGAATTCGTGGGTGCCGAAGCTATTGTCTTCTGTTACATTCCCCCACCACCTGTTGATGATTGGTGTTCGTTTATTCTTCGGGCCTACGCCATCTTTCCAATGGTATATATCTGCGTAGCATCCCCCGGGCCAGCGCAGGTTGGCTACTTTCAGTTTTTTGAGTGCTTCAATCACATCATTGCGGATGCCATTGGTATTGGGGATTGATTTGCTGGTATCGCCTACATAGATGCCATCATAGATACAGCGACCCAGGTGTTCGGCAAAATGTCCATAGATATGTTTACTGATTTTATCACCGGGCTGATCGGCCTGCAGGATGACAGTGCTTTGTGCATTTGAAGCGGTCGCAATCATCAAAAAGCCGGCAGAAAAAAGAAGGGTCTGCAATAAGCCTGTGCTGTTTTTAAGCAGGCAAGAGGGCAATTTCCTGGTCATGGCAAGACTGTTTATCGTTATACAATCTGGTTATCTACTGACTAAAATAAAGGATTTTTATTCATTAATTGTCATATTTACATTTATTTTTATCCACCCTTCAGTTAACTTTGAAAAATGACCAGGTACCAAAACCAAACCCGGATGCTTGTGGCCGTTGACTGTATTGTCTTTGGCTTTGATGGTCAGCATTTAAAGATATTGCTGATCAAGCGGGGATTTGAGCCCTGTGTGGATGAATGGAGTTTGATGGGTGGCTTTGTGCAGCCGGATGAAAGTGCGGATGAGGCGGCCAGCAGGGTTTTGAAAACGCTTACCGGTCTGAGTGGATTATACCTGGAGCAATTGCAAACCTATACACAGGTAGACCGTGATCCGATTGAAAGAACGGTATCCATTGCCTATTTTGCGCTGATTGATATTCATCAGTATGAGCAAAGGCTGAATGATGAATTCCATGCGGAATGGTTCAAACTGGATGAAATTCCTGATTTGATTTTCGACCATCCCCAAATGGTGCAAACGGCCCGTCAGAAAT
>Ga0209174_10001581_pt1 | contig 15945 bp, 13 predicted proteins | sample JI91814BDNA_FD_187505 | JGI IMG/M metagenome (GOLD analysis project Ga0209174, IMG submission 187505) | Wastewater effluent complex algal communities from Wisconsin, to seasonally profile nutrient transformation and Carbon sequestration -... | ecosystem: Engineered > WWTP > Effluent > Algae...
ATTCTGATTAATTCATCTAAAATAGAAAGGTAATTACTTCCTGTGTTAAAAACTGGATCTAGAACATTTATCCTTTGTACGTTTTTGTCTTTCAAGAATGCAAGTTCGCTAAAAATCTTATCTAAAGAATGCTTCTTTATTTTTTCTCCGCGCAAATCTCGATGAGCGCAAAAACTACACTTGTAAGGGCATCCTCTTTTTGTTTCAATTCGGACCATTTTTTGATTTTCAACGACATCAATTTCTTTAGTCAAATAAACAGATGGAATTTCTTCTATATTTAGGGTTTCATTCAGATAATGCTGCTTTGTTTCTTTTTGTAAATATAATGAAAGAAGCAATGCTTTCTCAGCATATCCGAATATGAAAATATCTGATTGAGGGTAATCTATAGTTAACTCCTCCCTAGTAGAGTATGATACTTGGTAACCACCGAGAGCAATCTTACCGGAAAAGCCGTTCTTTTTTATCGTAGCAATTAGTTTATTAACTAAATATTCTGACCAGATATAGGCAGATATAGCGATTGTATCTAATTTCTCAAATTCAATTTTATTCTCTTGGAACTTGGATAAAAAGTATATCTCTGAAAATGAACTAGGAACTTCAAACATATTAAAGGAAATATTCATTACAACAAAATCAGTTCCGTAATTCTGTTGACCTTTTAAAAAAGCTAAATTTGAAGCTATTGATAGGGAAGTATTCACTTCGCCTTTTCGAATTAAATCAAAGGACACTATAAGCATTTTTTTCATATAAACCTCCATCTTGAAAATGTCACTAATCATTCACTTAATCTAATTATTTTCGAACTCGGGACTTTTCGAATTGCCCCTCGTTGGATTAGTCAGCAATACTTTCATTCGATTCTTCTTTATTATTTTTTAATTTGCTCTTCTCTCTCATCTGTTTTATACCAGAGATCAGACGGAAATCCTTCAGCGTATAAGCGCGATCTGATAACAAGTAAAGTTATGAACTAGGATGTAGTAAATTTTACATCCAGACCTTTCCACTCTCTCAGATACTTTCTCTTCCAAGTCTTCCCATTTAAAATTCCTGTAGTCATGAAAGTATTCTCTCAAAGCAGTAATTTATTCGATGAGAGAATACTTTTTTTATTACTTGTCTTCTTTTTGATTTGGGTTCAATTGCTTTCCTTTATTTCCTTCGGCTTGGTCATACTGTTTATTCGTACCACTTGTACCTTTGTTAGAATTTGGCTGATTTGCTTCGTTGTCCTTTGGATCGATAGGTTTTTTATTTTGTTCTGACATTATTGTCTCCTTTTTATTATGATTGAGTAAATCTCTAGGGAATAAAATGTAAATTACTATTGGACGTTTGAATGATGGAAGATTGATTTAATTAGGGGGTTAAATACCCCCAAAAAAATACTTATAGGAATTATTTTTCATAGGAAATCAAATGAAGAAAAAGAAAAATACGGAAATGGGATTACAGGAAGAGAATTACAAAGAATATGCGGATCATCTATTTAAAGTAACAAAGAAATTTGGTATTAAAAAAGGAGAAACACATAGACTATTGAGTCATTTGCTAGTTAAATCTGAAAGGTTTCGCGATTCCAACTCTAACGATTCAATCGCTGTCGATACCATTAAAGATGTGTTTGATGAACGTAGGATTTCTGCCAAATATGTAGATGTTATTAGGTATATTTTACATGCAGATACTCTCTATATACGCTATTTTGAGGTCTATCTTCCTTTTTATAGAGATCAAGATGGAAAGGAAAGTCTGATTGATATTAAAATGGAAAAGTTAAAACAAAAGGTTCCTTTTTGGTATAAATGGCGTATCCTTAATCTTAATTATAGAAATTTTGATCCTAAAGACACTTCCTCTTTACTTAAATATTTCAAAGATGAGGAAGAAATCATCTCTAACGATAATTTAGAAACAGTAGAGGCTATTCATAATTCACTCTGTGATAAATATGAAAAATTAAAAAAACCATCATCATCAAAACAATTATTTGAAAAAATTGATAAAAGAATTCATATCTATGAAAGAATTTACAGATGCATTTTTTATTTGGCTTATTATTCTTGGATTCGAGAATCCAATGCTAGAAAAACGGTGCATAAAAATGAATTAGACTTACAGGAAAAAATAAGAGCGACTGCTTTTGAAAAAGTAAGGCAATATTTAGAAGAATTAAATGACCGAATAAAAGAAGAAACGGATTATAATTTAAATAAAACTATTCGACTCTTATGGCTTTATTATGCAGGGAATAAGAGTATGAGTGATTATGAAGGTAGCTTTCCTGATTTATCAAAAGAAAAAATAAAAATATTTTTAGATGCATCGCAAGATATTCTAAATTTTGTGCAGCCAAAACCGGAAGATGAATTAGTTTATAGAGTTTGGCATAAATACTATTACTACTTATACTTACAAATGCTTGTGCAGAACGAGATCATCAATAAAAACTATTTTGAAGCACTAGATAAGATAAACATTGCTCAAGAAAGCTTAAAGGACATTCAGGGAACTTGTCGGGGTGGCTTCAATCGAATTCGTATTAAATGCATTTATCACAAAAGGTATTTGGATTTCATTTTGAACTCCATTGAAGCTTACCTTCAAGAAAAAGAAACATTTAATCAATTTGGTTCGGATGGAAAAACGATTACTAGGGAAAATTATTTCTATGATGATAGTTTCGATGTTACTTTGAAGGATATGCAAACAGTAAGAATGGAAATTTTAAAACAGAATTGATTTCATCTAGCACGATAGTATGGACAAGCTCAGGATGGAAGTTATCGTAAAGTAATTTAGCTTGCGTATATTAAAATGCAGTCGCTCTAATTGCTTCTATATCTTCTACTTCTTTTGGAATAGAAGAAGTGAGGTTAATCGGTTTTTTCCCGTTGACTAAAATATCGTCTTCGATACGAATTCCTATTCCACGAAAATGCTTTGGAATAGACTTATCGCTTGGATCAAAGTAAAGTCCGGGCTCTACGGTAGTAACCATTCCATCTACTAATTTGCGGCTTTCTCCATTTTGAAAGTATTTGCCGACATCATGCACATCCATTCCAAGCCAGTGACCTGTTTTGTGCATATAGAATTTTTTATAGTCTCCTTTTTCCATTACTGATTCAACAGAGCCTTTAATTAGTTTTAAATATTTTAACCCAATGCAAAGATCTCGAACTGTTTCTTCGTGAACGGATAAGAATTGTTTGCCCGCGATTGTGTTGGTGATAGCTCTTTTTTGTGCATCTAAAACAACTTCGTAGACATCGCGCTGTGCGGCTGTGAATTCTTTATCGGCGGGATAGACTCTTGTTACATCAGCTGTGTAATAATTCTTTTCCGCTCCACTGTCAATTAGGAGTAGGTCACCTTTTTTGATTTTGCAATTATTGAAAGTGTAATGTAGGATAGTCGCATTCGCTCCCGTTGCGACTATGTGACCGTAGCCGCCACCCCAGGCTCCTCGTTTTAAATATTCCCTTTCTAAAATTGCTTCGAGTTCATATTCATACATACCGGGCTTTGTTTCTTGAAAGAGAGCGAGATGACCTTCCATTGTAATAGTAACAGATTCTTCGATGGATTGAATTTCTTCTTTTGATTTAATCATGCGCATTTCATGCAGAAAATCTGGAATTTCAATTCGATGAGGTCCGTATTGTCCGATTCTAGAGCGCTTGTTTAGATGATCGCATACTGCTATTATGCCGCTATCTCGCTCTTTATCCTTTCCAAAGAAATGGAATAGAGTAAAAGTGTTGGTAAGAAGTTCAACTGATTTGTCGTTCCATTGGGTTGTTTCAAATGATTCGTCTAGGGAGAGGATTCTTTTTGCTTCTTTCTTGCCGATTCTAATGCCTGTCCAGATTTCTTTTTCTTTGTCCTTTGGTAATACAAAAAGAGAAGAATAATTATTTTTCAAAACTAAAATTCCATCTGGCTCAGTTATTCCTGTTAGATAAAAAAAATCGGAGTCCTGTCTGAATTTATACTCTACATCGCGGTTGCGTATAAGGTGAGTAGCGGCAAACAAGAGTAATGTCTCGCCATCTTTTAGTTGGGATTGAACTTTCTTTATTCTTTTTTTGTAAATTTCGTATTCCATACTTCTTATTTATCGAAGCTAATAGGTAGTAAACTAAAATTTTTATTGACAAAAAAAACATTCTTTCCGACTGTATTTGTATGATTCAAAAATTCTTCACAACACTGCTCCTCCTTCAACTACTTCTGTAGGTTGGCGTGAGCATAGACTTGTGAAAAGAGAAAAGCCCACTCCAACCGGAGCGGGCTTTTTTGTTTGTGGATAATCTTCCGTAAACGTTAGCCCCTTCCTGGAATGAGCGAATGAATACAAGGAGAATAAACATGAACAAACATTTTACAAATAGGAAACCCTTTTTCTATGATGTCACATTGCGTGATGGAAACCAAGCTTTACGAAAACCCTGGAATTTAGAAGAGAAAGAAATTATCTTTCATCAACTCGTAAAGTTAGGAGTTGACGCCATTGAAGTTGGCTTTGCTTCTGCTAGTGAAAGCGATTTTAAATCCTGCGAGCATTTGGCTAAGATTGCCACAGACAATATTGTTATTTCTAGTCTATCGCGAGCGAAGAAACAAGAAATCGAAATATCCTGGAACGCGATTCGACATGCCGCTAAGCCACGGTTACACATTGTTTACCCCGTTAGTTCTTTTGCTATTGAAAATATGTTAAAAATTTCTAACGAACAAGTCATCGAAAATGTAAAAGAAGCAGTCCAATATGCACGCAAATTAGCAGGCGATAGGGGAACGGTTCAGTTTAGTGGAGAACATTTTGGCGATTGTCTGGATACTGTTGATTTTGCGATAAAAGTTTTTCAAGCGGCGATTGACGCGGGTGCCGATGTAATTAACCTTGCCAATACAGTCGAGCGTTATCGTCCAATGATTTTTTTGGATATGATTGAGCAAGTTGTAAATTCGTTAGCGGGCAATGCTATCATTTCAGTCCATACGCACAATGATTTAGGAATGGCAACGGCAACTACGGTAGAAAGTTTTTTTAAAGGAGTTACTCAAATAGAGACTTCCTTAAATGGGTTAGGGGAGAGAGCGGGTAATACCAATTTGTTTGAAGTTGCCTGTGCGTTGTATAATTGTGGAGAGAAAGTTGATTTGAATATGGAAGAAATTTTTCCAACAGCGAAATTGGTTTCTAAAATGTCAGGAATTCCAATACATGAAAAAGCTCCTTTGATTGGAAGTGATGTGTTTGCTCATCGAAGTGGAATTCACCAGGACGGAGTTAATAAAACAAAGCATTTAAAAAAATCTGCCTATGGTGCTATTGACCCGAGTGTAATTGGTCGAGAAGATGGACACAGGATAACATTCACTAGCCAGTCGGGTGGAGGCGCAATCAAGTCGATTCTTTCCGAAAAAGGAATTTCATTTAGTGACCGAGATATTAGTGAATTGCAACCGATTTTAAAAAATTACTCTGATGAGATTGGAAGGGAACTCACAATCGCCGATGTCTTAGTTTTTGCTGAAAAAATTAAGCTAGAAAGGAATGAAGAAATGGTAAATGCTTGACCGAGATTAAGTTTGATCTAAAATGCCTAGACTATAATGAGAAATGAAAAAATTTACACTGAGTGCCAAAGATTCATAAAAGTTCTTTGGCACAATAAACCCTTTCACTATTCTAATTGGGGATATGCCTTGTTAATCGCTCTTTGCTCCATTTATATTTTGGGTGGAATTCATTATGAATATGTGGAAAGCGATATCAAGATAGAAGAGGTTAGCTATAATAATTCTCTAAAAGCGGAAGTGCACATGGTTCTTCGGAATGCAACTGAATCTAAAGACTTTGTTGCGTTAAATCAGAAATGGAAAAAGTATAAAAACCAATTGTTGGTTATGGTTCAAGATTATTATAACTTCAAAATGTATTTCGATAGTCATGAGGCGTATCAATTTGTTGCTTCCAATAAACATTTGGAATATTTTTTAGTAGAAAAAAACGATACGAAGTATGAGGTAAATATTTATTCTCTTCGAAAGCAAAAATGGAAATCTGTTTATAAGCATTGGCTAAAATACTTTAGCCGCTCTATTAAATCTAGTAGTAAGTATAATTATCTAACTGTCTGGCTAATTTGTCTCTATCCTTTATTGTTTATTTCTTTCATAACAGCAAAGGCTTGGTTTAGAATTAAACGATTTGCAAAGAGCAAGAAATCTATTTAAAATTTTTCACAAGATAAACGGAATTACCCTTTTCATTGAATTCAATTTTATCAAAAAATTCACGAGCCATCATAATTCCTCTTCCATGTCCGACAGGAATAAGAGACAAATCATTCTTAGGTCTAGTTAACATCTTTTGGTGATCAAATCCATCGCCTGCATCCGTTATGCGAAACTCTACACGTTCAGGAAGCAAGGAATACTCAATGTGAACCTTTTTAGTAATGTTTTTCGGGTCTTTTTGTCTATCTATTAAAATTTGGAAATACTCATCATTAGCCAGTGATTCTGATTTTTCTTCGAAAGTAATACCCAGATTTCCATGCTCGACGGAGTTTACAAGGAGTTCTTTTAAACAAAGTTTCAATTCTAAAATTACTTCGTTATCCAAATACTTTGCACATGCCTTCGATACTCTCTTACAGATAAAATCTACCTGTGTTAAATAATTTCCAATTTTATAAACCTGATTTTCAGTTTCACATAATCGAAGTAGAATATCATCTTCAATATTAAAGGCAGACCCAAAAATTACAAAGCTATCATCAGACGGAATGTATTTTAGTTTTAGGTGCATTTCTATTGGTTCACCGTAATCTGTAACCATATCACAATTGAAAGAGACCTGTCCCTGAGATTCGATTAGATTGTGAAAGTTTTCTTGAAATACTTTTTCATTGAGGCTAATTTGATTAGCCTCCGCAGCTTTATAAATCAAATCTGTGAATTTTTTACCGGGAAGTCTTTTCACATTGTATTTTAAAATATTAGAGACTGCGCGGTTAATGGATTGGATATTTCCTTCCGCATCTAGAGCAAAAATAATATCTAAAGAGTTTTCGACTAAGTCTTTGTATTTCTTCTTTGATTTTTCTAGCTCTTGATTCATCTTCTGAAGTTGCTTTATGAGTAAAATATTTTTATTGATTTGCAGATAATACACAACAGCCACTGCAAGAGTATCAAGTAACTCTCTACTATCTCCTTGTTTTACAACGTAGGCAAATGGGTGATAGTCGTTCATAATGTCATATGGATTCTTAATATCTTCATAGGCTGAATGAAAAATAATTGGTAAGTTTAAAAACTTTTTTTTGATTTCTACAAATGTTTCAAATCCATTTTTACCATTTAGCTTTACATCTAAGATAACACAAAAGGTAGAAGCATTTACTTGTTCAATTCCTTCTTCTCCACTCGCACATAAAACTAAATTGTATTTTTTCCCAAGGGAGGCTTGGAGTGATTCTCTAATTTTAGAATCGTCATCAATTATCAGAATAGTAGGTTTGAGACTACCTCCATCAGAATGCAACTCGATTTCAGAAAGATATTGTTCAATGCTTTCGCCGGTTAAGGAAGGTATACTGTCTACAGTCTCAAGAGACTTTTTAAAAACTTCATACTCACTATTCATATTAAATTCCAGTATTTCCAACTTTCAGTATTCATAGTTATTTTTACAATTAGATTTTCTTTCTTGTATTAAAAATGTTTGAAATGTAGAAAAAAAGCTTCAACTGATTTAATCGTGATGATGCAGATGAATCATTTCGTCACCAAGATAGCGCTCAATTAGAGAATGCGAAAGGTAAATGAGTGGAGTCAAAAGAATGGCAATGCAAAGTTTATAAACAAAGTTAGTAGTAGAAATGCTAACCAAAGTTGGGGTGTTGATTAACGAATAAAAAGGAAGCCCGAAGAGAGTGGTCGGCTCATATTTTCCAAATGCGATAAAGATTACAACATAAGAATCAATTAGCTGAGAAATGACTGTAGAGCCTGTTGCCCTTAGCCACACATGTTTGCCACCTGTTCTTGTGCGGATAAAGTGAAATATCTGAATATCAATGAGTTGTCCAATTAGATAAGCCGTAATCGATCCTATGATTACAAGTCCTGAGTTTGCAAATACCTTTTGAAAAGAGATGTCATCTACCGGAGAAATGCTATTAGCCGGTATTTGTAAATCGATCACAATTAAAAAATAGGCAAGTAGAATCATCGCCATCCCCAGAAATGTAGTGAACCTAACTCCTTTCTTTCCATAGAATTCGTTTAGAATATCTGTCACTATAAACGTTATCGGAAAAGGTATTACGCCCATCGTCATCACAAAACCAAACGTAGTTATGAGTTTACTCCCTGTTAGCTCTGCCATTAGTAAAAATGTAAGGAAAATACTGGATAGAACAATATAAAGTTTTGTTATTCGGTTGAAATGCATTCAAAGCCCCTTTAGATATCAATATATTTTCGGAAAGGCACTCGATAAGGATTACTCATTTGTTAGCAAAAGAAATTTATTTACGATTCGATGTCATTAAGTCTTATTCTGTTTTTAGCAGTTTACAGATAAATAGCCGCTAGGGAATGCTAAATTGAGGAAAGTAAATTCATAATTTACTTTCCTCAATTTAGCATTGAAATACATTGTAATAAATGAAAGATTTACTAAATAGCAGTGTAAGTATAAAAAAGATAACGGATAAGAAAGGGATGAATGCATTCATAAATTTTGCATATGACCTTTATCGAAATGATATTCATTGGGTGCCTCCCTTACGAATCGAAAGACAAGAATTTTTTAATCCCAAAAAGAATCCATACTTCTCTCATGCAAAAGTAGAATACTTTCTCGCAATGCGAGGAGATAGAGTAGTAGGAAGAGTAACCGCTCATGAAGACGAAATATGGAATACTCATTATAAGACTCGCCAGGGCTTTTTTGGCTTTTACGAATCGGAAGATGATTCCGAAGTCGCCGCTGCTCTCATGCAGGCTGTAGAAGATTGGTGTAAGATTCGAGGAATTGCAAATGTAATTGGACCCATGGATTTTAATACGAATCATGAAATTGGTTTTTTAACGGAAGGCTTTGATTCTTCTCCAGTGTTACTATTGAAGTATACTAAGCCTTATTATCCGCAGTTGTTGAATACTCTCGGTTATGCTCAGAGTAGAGGACTTTTATCTTATGCATGTCCGATGGATGTAACATTACCTGAAAAATTTAAGAAAATGTCAGAGCGTGCTCAAAAATTTGCAGGTGATATATTTACGTTGCGAAACATTGAGATGAAGAAACTTCGTAGTGAGTTAAATCCCATTCTTGAAATCTACAATGACGCATGGAGTGAAAATTGGGGATTCATTCCTATGACTTCGGGAGAAATAGATCTTATGGCAGAGCAGTTTCGATTATTTGCAGACCCAAAGTTTATTTACATATTGGAGAGACAAGGAGAAATGGTTGGCTTTCTCATTTCTCTTCCCGATATCAATCAGGTATTAGTTAAAATTAGAAATGGTAAATTGTTTCCTTTCGGATTTATAAAGTTATTGTGGAATTATAGAAAAATCAATCGAGGCTCTATCATTTTACTCGGAGTAAAAAAAGAATTTAGAAATAAAGGGTTAGAGCTTATTCTATTGGAAAAAAGTTTTAATGAAGGAAGAAAACCGCCGCAAAAATACCAATCTTTTCAGACAACTTGGATACTCGATACTAACAAGCCGATGAATGCGATTATGGAATTTCTAAATGCGAAGATTGTTAGGCGTTATGCGGTAGTGGCTAAGGATATTTAGCCCAAAAAGCCTTGTATACTAAAAATAGAATTCCAGTGGCGAGAAATCCAAGGAGCGGAATAATCAGAGAAAATTTTTCAGGAAGTAAAACCTCCTCTTTATTTGAATTGGTAGAATTATTTATATAGGGTTTGATAAAAAGGTAATAGCTAGTAACCGCAAGAATACATCCGGCAATTACATCTGCAATAAAATGTTGCTTAACGGTTAATGTAGATATGCTGATAGCAAACGATAATAGGAGAGCGGGAAATCCAATTTTCTTTGACCAATGAACTGTTACTAGGGCAGAAAGAATTGCATTGCTTACATGCATACTTGGAAATAATGCAGTCGGTTTATCCAATGTATAATTAATCCAAACCCACCATTCAAAGAAGTCTTTCGGATTAGTCAACTCAGGTCTTTCTATTTTCAAAGGAAATAAAATAAAGACAGAAAGGGAAATTAAAATTACAAATGTAAACGCTTTCGCAACTGCCTTTAAAAGGTGAATGTCTCTTACAGTGAACAAAGGAATAAATATGATAATATATATCCAATCGTAGATCGCAATCGTCCATGGGATAAAAGGAATTTTGTCATCCAAGAAAAGGGCAAGCGAAGGCGAATGAGTCGTATCCACAGCGTAGCTAATTACCATATACCCGGGAAGAGCGATTGTGAATAGAAAGCAAGTCATGAATGAATTTCGAATCGGAGGTGGCAAGTTTTGAAGCTTACTCCATATCATTTTTGAAAATGAGTAAAGTTTTTCTTGGAAATTCATTTTAATACTACTTCAGGCATCCCTGTTTTCTTCCATTTTAAAGTATAATAAGCATAACTTATAATTCCAACTAGCATGAATCCCAAACAAAGCAACTGCGCACCGGTTAATCCTAATATGCCAGGGCTTTTGTCCGATCTAAAAAATTCAATCCAAAATCGGTTCATTCCATATAGAATAAAGAATATAAATAAAACTCTTTGCTCTGCCCATTTCTGTCTGGAAATAAATTTCATAGCAAAAAATAAAATTACAAGGGAAAACATTTCATAAAGCTGTGTTGGGTGGACTTTCGGATAGACTGTCGGGAATGGATATAGCCCCTTATCATAAAGGGATCGTGCATTAAAAGGTTGGTTAGGAGGATAAAATTTTTGTAAATCGGCTAATGTTGAATAGCCTTCTTTTTTGTATTTATCCAATTTATCAGGAATGGGGATGTCTTTTAGGTGCAGTCCGTATTTTTCGCTAAATATCTTTTCGATTTCGGTAAGCGGTTTTTCGCTTGCTAGATAGACTAATGACTGTTCACTCCAATCACTCATCCATGAATTACTTTTCTCAGAGAAGGTCATTCCGAAAACTGATTTGGTAGGAACACCATATGCATCCCCATTAAAAAAACAGGCTGATCTTCCAAGTCCCATCCATAAAGGAAGAGCAATTAAAAAACTAGAGAAGAAATGAAAATAATTAAGACCAAATAGCTTACAGTAAAACCATGCTCCTAAAAAGCCTCCAAACACTCCGCCTAATATTGAATTGCCGGAGAATTGCATAAAACCTTTTGTAATTATAATTTCGGGGTCGTCTCTGAATGCTTCAAAGTCCCAGATCAAATAATGAAATACTACTTCTCCAATCATTCCAATCGCAAAAGTAAATATAAATCCATTTACAAAGGTGATTCTAGAGTAACCGGATTTAGGAACAAGGAAGAAAAATAAATGGATAAAGCAACCTACTGCTGCAAGAAAGGTTAATAGCCCTTCGCCTCTAAAAATATAATTACCAATGATTATTTCTGGATACATACTAATCCTTTTTTTTACCACGAAGAGCACGAAGTTCACGAAGGAGTAAAGGACAAAACTCTGTCTTTTCTTCGTGTCCAAACTCAATGTTGCTTCCTAAGGGTCGCAACATAATGTGGTAAAATTCTTTATCTTTTATTGCTCAACACAGAGTAAACTTTTTAATCCAGCGCAAGTTCCACCGTTTACATATAAGTAACTGGAAGTTGTTAAAACAGTTCCTGCATCTCCATCTGTACTAGAACCAGTGGTAACTGTATAGTTTGTGCAATGACCGTTTACGCGAGACGTCCAATCTTTCGCAAATGCCATACCTGTGCGAATATTTCCTAACATTGTATCACCGGTAGTGCTAATCGGATTAGTCAGAGTAGCCGGTAAGATTGCAGACGCTGTTGAAGTTGCAATCGCAGTGCCGTCTACTCTAGTGTATGCGGTGCTAGCTTTCAACACCCAGTTTTTGTTTTCACTTGCCCCACCGGAGCAATTTGCAGTTGTACAGGCAATTCTATTTGTATCATCTACGAGGAATGCTTTGTACGTTCCAGTCGCTGGTTTAGCTGCATCACTGGCACATTTCGCATCGGCTCCTGTAATTCCACCGATAGTCGCTCCCGTGTAGGTTGATGTAGTAACAAACATTTTACAAGTTGTACAAGCAGTAGCCGCAGTTCCTGTACCCGTTCCGGTTGCAGTGCCAGTCGCTGTTCCCGTTCCCGTTCCTGTTCCCGTCGCTGTGGCAGTTGCAGCTACTGGTGTTGTTACTTTAGCAATTTCCGCACAAGCCAGAACACAAGCACTATCAACTCGAGAATTATGCTTACTCTTATCTAGGCAGTCTCCAGTATGAGATTCTGACCTACAACCGTTCGCACAGGAAGCATTCGCACTATCTGCAATCAGCGAAGAAGTTGCAATTGTCGTCGATACTATTGCAGTAGTAACTAGCGCTGGTCTAATAAAATAGTTTCCAACGAATAATCCGATAGCTCCTTGTAGTATTACCAGAGCGTATACTTTTGATTTGCCACCTGAAAAGAGTGATTTCATTTTTTCCATAGATTTTTTGTTCTCCTAAATTATGAACTTTGTTTTGTTCGAGCTAGCAAGAATATAGAGTAAGTTATTGGCAAGTAAATTTCGAAGTAAAATCTAATGGATTTCCATTAGATAAATAAAAAAAAGGTTGCAAAATCTAATTTATATGCGGCTAATATGAATTAAGCGTATGTAAATACTTTTTTTTACCATGAAGAGCACGAAGTTCACGAAGGAGAATAGGTCAGAACCCAGTCCTTTCTTCGTGTCCAAACTCAATGTTGCTTCCTAAGGGTCGCAACATAATGTGGTAAAATTCTTTATCTTCTATTGCTCAACGCAGAGTAAGTTTCTTGTTGTGGAACAAGTTGCATTATTTTTTCCAAACCAATCACCTGTATTCGTTGCGGGAATAACACCTGGAAACCCACGTAGCGCAGAACCAGTAGTAACCGTCCAGCTAGTGCAAGTATTTGGAGTAAGCGTTGTCCAACCACCAGATGCAGTATTGCTATAAATGCCTGACCAGAACTCAGAGGTAACTTCTCCAACAGTTGCCTTAATATCGGACGGAGTAGAAAAAGTTCCGGAAGCATTTGTTGTGAAGACGAGTGTGGTTCCATCTGCTTTATAATAAGCAGTGGCTGGTTTTAAAACCCAATCTAGATTTTCACTGACACCACCTGTGCAGTTGGTTGTAGAACAAGCACGTCGGACAGTTCCGTCCGTGATGAATGCTTTGTAGGTTCCAGTGCCTGTTGGTTTACCTGCATCACTATTACACTTTGCATCGGCTCCGGTGATCCCACCCAAATTTCCATCATAAAGGCTTGTGGTTAAAAACAATTTCTTGTTGGTATTAGCCGCAGTTCCGGTTCCTGTACCCGTTCCGGTTGCAGTGCCAGTCGCTGTCCCAGTTCCAGTGCCTGTTGCAGTCGCTGTTGTGGTTGTTGCTGGAGTGCTGGTTGCTATAATCGCTGTAGCTGCAATGCAACTTTTATAGATGGAATTACAATCGGTAGTAGTATTATCCGGACCATTACACATATTATTTTGTAATGTTGAACCATTAATCATTTGACAATTGTCATTATCTCTTTGGCATTTTGCTACTGCAACTAATCCCACACTGTTTGTGGACTGTGCATGCAAAGAACTTGTAGTCAGGGTATTCACTACCTCTGGTTCGAGAAAATAATTTCCTACGAATATTCCGACCGTTATTTGTAGCATCACTATAGCGTATACTTTTGATTTGCCACCTAAAAAGAGTGATTTCATTTTTTCCATAAATATTTTGTTCTCCTAAATTTTGAACTTTATTTTTGTTTGAGGTAGCTAGAATAAAGGGTAGGCTATAGGCAAGTAAATTTCGTTTTAGAATCTAATGGTTATCCCTTAGATGCATGAATAAAAAGATTGCAGAATGCGTTAAGTCCTATTCAAATTCAAAATTCGATACTGTGTTAGTTTCTAAATCAAGGATTCGAATTAAGTGGTTATTTGTATCGGCTACATAGACTAGATTTTCAAATACGGCAATGCCTGTCGGCTCGAAGAAACTAGAATTAGACAAATCACCGTTTGCCGATCCATGTTTTCCATTTCCCGCAAGAGTTGTAATTTCGTTTTTTTCTAGGTCGAGTTGTTTTATCTTATGATTCATTGTGTCGGCTATATATAGTTTGCCGCTCGATTGGGTAATTCCCATTGGGTATTGAAGTCTTGCTTTTGAGGATAATCCGTCTATATCTCCGAAGGCAAGTAGACCTTTGCCTACGAGCGTTTGAATGATAGGAGAAGTCTTAATTCCTAAAGAACGAACTGCACTGATTTCACTGTCTACAAAGTAGAATTTGATTGAGTCTTGGGTAATCCCAGTTGGCTGTCCTAGAGAGGCAACCGACAATTTGCCGTCAAATAGATTTTCATTTCCTACACCTGCATAGACTTCTGCTTCGAGTGTTTGTATGTCTAACGTCCAGATTTGATGCGAGCCCCTCATTGTGATATAGAGCTTATTTTTGTTTAAAATTAAATCCCAGGGAGAATTAAAGGCTACTTCTCTTCCGCGCCCGGGAACGTTAAAACTTCGAGCCTGTTCGCCTGTGCCTGCGAGAGTCCTTACTGTTTTAGATTTTAAATTGGCAACGCGAATCGAATGGTTTTCGGAATCGGCGATATAAAGAGTATCACCCGAAAGGCTAAGTCCTTGCGGGTGATGAAACTTAGCCTCTAGGAATTTTCCATCCTTAAATCCCGCTTCTTTTCTTCCGATAATGTCTAGAATCCTTTTAGCCTTTGTATCTATTCTAAGAATTCGATTGTGATTTGTGTCGGATACAAAGAGTTCCGTTCCTTTGTCGTTTACTATTAATTTGCCTGGAAATGAGAGAATGCTTTCATGCGTTTTGGGGGGTTTTATTTCTAATTTCGAAATAGGGCTAAGATTCATTAACCCCGCTTGTTTAAATTCTTCTGACATACCGGAAATTATCTTGTCAATTCCTTCGAATATTCCTTCGCCCTCTTGGATTCCAAATACCATTCCTCGCGGATCAATTAAAATGAGTGTAGGCCAGGAGTTAATATTGTATTGCCGCCAAAGTGTAAAATCAGTATCGTTTAGAACAGGATGCTTGATTTCATTGCGTTGAATCGCAGCCTTTACACTGTCTAGATTTCTCTCGGTAGAAAATTTGGGGGAATGGATTCCTATGACTACAAGTTCTTTTTTCCATTTACTTTCGAGTTTTTTCAACTCTGCCAAAGTATGAATGCAATTGATACAGGAATACTTCCAGAAGTGGAGCAAAACAATCTTACCCCGTAAATCTAAAAGGGAAATCGACTCTTTCGCATTCAGCCATTCTAGGCTCGGGTAAAAATCGAACGCAGCCTCAGTCCCTACATATTTTAACTCAGGCGGAGAATATTTATTAACCGCAATGATGTGACAGGATAGAAATATTACGATAAGGAAAAGCTTTTTAACTGTCATACCTTACCATAAATAGTAAGAAACTGACCACCACCGATAAAAGATGATTTGGATTCATACCAAATGACGAATATTAAAACAATATCGTATCTTTTATCGGTGCTCTCGGTGTCCATCGGTGGTAATCTTTGTGACAATTTTTCATACGAACTCTCCAATTACGTTCATTGTGTTAGTAATAGATGTTAGAACGTGCGAGATTTTATTTACATCCTTAATTGCAGATTCAATGTCTTTGTTTGTTTTTTCTA
>Ga0209174_10001582_pt1 | contig 15945 bp, 21 predicted proteins | sample JI91814BDNA_FD_187505 | JGI IMG/M metagenome (GOLD analysis project Ga0209174, IMG submission 187505) | Wastewater effluent complex algal communities from Wisconsin, to seasonally profile nutrient transformation and Carbon sequestration -... | ecosystem: Engineered > WWTP > Effluent > Algae...
ATCGTGGTCTGGCCGTCGCGGGACTGGGTATATGCGGGGCGGAGGCGCTTCATGGCGCGACCGTACCACCGACCGAACGGAGCGCCTTTTCGGCGTGCTCGGCCCGGTGGATCGCTTCGAGCTCGTTCCGGTGCGCGAGCAAGACCTGGCACGCACGGATCCGATCGCTGGCGAGGCAGTTGTCGTTGATGGCTATGGTGTGGAGGACCTCGAACGCGGCCGCGACGCTGCCGTGAGCGGTGAGACCCGGGTCTCGCCGGATGGCCGCGGCTGCCTCCACGGCGGTCATGTTGGTGCCGAACCTGTCCTTGATTGCGGCGTTGAGGATGTCGAGGTCGGAGAGGGGCCGGATCGGCATCACACCGACGTCCTTCTGGAGTTCCTGCCACTCCGCCTCACACAAAACCTGCGCGTCGGGGAGATCTGTGAAGGCGACCTCGGAGGGTGGGTCGAGAGGTCGGAGGTCGATGCGTGCGAGGTCGATCTCCGCAACCTGCTTGCCGGCGAGCAAGTGCGCCAAGAGGAACGCGTTGCGGGTGCACCATGCCGGATCGAATGCCTCGGCCTCATCCCAGGCCCGGTGCCTCGCCGCCACCACCGTGTCGTTTGTAAAGGTGGGGTCAGGTTTGATGCCGTCGATCCAGGTCTGAAGATCGACACGGCCGCGGGAGAGGGCGGGACCCAAGAGGTGCGTCATGCAGGAGCGGTAGCACCCGTCGCGTGCGCCGTCGACGCGCGAACCGCCTCGAAGCACCCCTCAGCGACGATGTCGACCGCGAACTCGGCGATCACGCAGGCGTGGCAGGGCTTCGCCTCGCCGCACCAGCAGACCAGGGTCCGCCGCTGCAAGACGACCGCGGCCAGCTCGGCCCGCAGCTCGGGCAGGCGGGCGGCGAGGTGGTCGCGGAAGAACCCGAGCGCGCCAGCGGCGTCAGCCTCGCGCGGACCGTCCGGCAGCTGAACGAGGTACCGCCCGTCGGCGAGCGGCTTGACCGGGAAGGGGTTGTGGAGCCGCGGGTGACCCGTGAGGCCGTGGGCGCTCCGGCCCACGTACAGGCACCACTGCGGGAGGATGACCTTGCCGTTGACCTTCATCCAGTGCCCCGAGACGATGGGCGGGCCGACGCCGGGGCGGGTTTGCTGGACCTCGAGGCAGCGCTTGCGGTCGCTGCGCAGGAGCCAGGCGTCGTGCCGGGTCCACCGCTGGTAGGGCGCGAGCTCGGCCGCGAGCTTGGCGAGGTCGATGACCGGGAGGTCCTTCGCGCGGGCCTTCCTCACCGTGTCGGCGGTGCCGTCGCCGCCAAGCGCGGCCAGCACCGCCTCGGGCGGCTCGATCGGGCCGTAGGTGTGGAGGCCCTTGAGCATGTCCGTGTTCCGGTGCGGGCCGGCGGCGTCGCCGTACTGGTTCCAGTTCGCGGTGAACTTCTTCCACGGGACCCCGAGCGCCCTCGCTGCGACCAGCGCGTCGTTGTCGACGCCCGGGGCACACCCCGCGTACACCGCGGTGATCCCCGGCCGGATCCGGGGCTCGATCGCCTGCAGGCGGCGCAGCAGGCCGGCGAGCCAGGGGTGCACGTCCGGTCGGTGAATAGCGGCCAAGACAGCGCGTCCCATCGGCCCCAGTTGTCCGCGGCGCCCGCCGCACACGATCCATCGCATGCCCCGCCAGACGGGCGCACGGAGCCGAGATTCACATGCCCCTCGACGTCACCATCGATCACGCCCGCCTGCTCGCCGCCATCAACGCGGCCCACTCGATCGCCGAGAAGCGCACGATCTCCGGCTCGGCGTCGCTCAACAGCATCCTCCTGGACGCGGACCCGAAGAAGGGCCTGACCGTCACCGCGACCGACATGAGCCTGACCAGCACCGAGGTGCTGGACGTCCGGCTCGACACCGAGGTCAACGCGGCCGGCGGCCTGCTCGTGCCCGCGCGCTACCTGCAGGCGATCGTGAAGACGATGCCGACGGGGGCGATCCGGCTGAGGGAGATGGACAACCACTGGGCGGAGATCACCGCGAAGCGGTCCTCGTTCAAGATCATGGGGCAGTCGGTCAGGGACTTCCCTGACATCCCGCAGTTGCCCGGATCGAAGGCCTTCTCGAAGGTGGCCACGCCCCTCCTGCTCAACCTGATCGAGGCGACGCTGGCGAGCATCTCGACCGACGAGGCCCGCGTGAATCTCAACGGCCTGCTGTTCGAGAGCACGGGCAAGCACTGCACCGCGGTTTCGACTGACGGTCACCGGCTGACCAAGCTCACGGTCGAACTCCCGGGCCCGCACCTGGAGCGGGGCGTCGTCATCCCGCGCAAGGGCGTGATCGCGTTGCAGAGCCTGATCTCCCGGACGAAGGCCGGCGAGGTGGAGATCGCGGTGGACGCTCCAGGCTGGATGTTCGCGCGCGTCGGCGGCGTGACGCTCTCGATCAAGCTCAACAACGTCACGTTTCCGCCGTACGAGCAGGTCATCCCCAAGACCTGCATGCGCGAGGCGGTGGTACTGCGCGACGAGCTCGTCCTCATGCTCAAGCGCAGCACCGTGATCGCGCCCGAGAAGACCTCGACGGTCCGGATGACATTCTCCAGCAAGAGCAAGACGCTGGAGATCACCGCGAGCAATCCGGACCTCGGCGACGTGAAGGACGAGATGGAGATGGACCTCTACAGCGGAGGCGACATCCTCGCGGGCTTCAATGCGGAGTACCTGCTCGACGCCCTCGCGGTCATTCTGACCAAAAAGGTCAAGCTGAGCATGCAGGGTGAGCTCGATCCGCTGGCGATCAAACCGGTGGACGGTCCCGACTTCATCGGGGTCGTGATGCCGATGCGGGTGTGATCATTCGCCGCGGGCGATCTTCCGGAGCTCGGTTTTGAGGAAGCGGTTGATGTCGGCGGTCGTACGGCCAAGCACCCAGTGCGGTTTCATGCCGTGGACCCCGATCGACTTGGCGATCATCCAGGCGCGGCGCCAAGCGAACTGGATGAATTGCTCGCGCTCGGACTGTCGCTGTCGACGCGCGCCCTCCTCGACGCGGCCGCGGATACGCTTCTGGCTCGCGCGATCTGGGACGACGGAGCGCATGGTCTTGAGCGCGCGCGAGACGAACGACTTCTGCGACAGCCCCGGCATCTTGGGGATCATCCCCTTCTCCATCATCCACTGCAGGATGACCATCACGGGTGGGGGGCGCCGGCCCGGGCGCCGGCCGAGCTCGATGATGCCGGCATGCTCGGCGCTGTTCGCCAGGTACGCGCCGGCGACCGTCACGCCGGTGACGAAGCTTTTTTCGTAGGTCCCGGACGCCCGGAAGCCGATCGCGCGCGACAACTGCATCGCCTTGGTCTTCCCGTACTCGGCGGCGTTGCGGGCCGCGGCGTGGAGTTTCGCGCCGATGCGCTTATGCTCGGCTTCGAGGGCGCGCTGGAGCCCAAGCGGGCCCCGAACCTGGATCTGGCGGGTCACGACCGCACGAACCCGTCCCAGGGGGACGAGCGCTCGGGCTGTTCGCCGATCGCAGTCGAACGGTCCTCGCCGTGGCGCCCGCGCGCGACACGCTGATCCGTGAGCCGGACCATCCAGCCGTGCGGGGCCTTGCCGACCCGGAGCTCGGGCACCCCGTCGATCGTCCAGCGCCACGGCTGCGGCTTCGTCCGGCCAGCGCACCGCTCGTGGAGCCTGGTCTCGACGAAGAAGCGCTCGCCGTCGCCATCCCACGCGCGGCCCTCGACGTGCCCGAGTAGGTCGTCCTGCGTGACCTGGGCCGGCGATACACCGACCAGCAAGACCTGCCCGTCCGGGGCCCTGCCGTCGCTCCCGAGGACGATGCGGACCTCGTTGAGCCCCCGCAGCTCGACCGGCATCAGCTCGATGCGCCGGGCCTCGGTGTACTCCTCGCCGTCGACGCGCTTCTCCCAGACCAAGAACACGCGGTACGGGACGAGGCCCATGTCGGCCTTCATGCGGCCCGCCCAGTCGACGATCCCGGCGAGGCTCGTCCCGAACGAGCACTGGACGCTGAGTACCGCGCCGTTGTTTCCGGGGGTCGCGCCGCAGGCGTCGGTGCCGCTGAGCATGCCCGCGAGGGTGCCCTGGAGCGCCTTGAACTCCGGGCAGTCCGCGGAGTGGTTACCGCTGCAGCCGCAGTTGCACCCGCTCATGGATCACCGGAGAGGCCGGTAGAGGACCCGGAGCTTCGTCGCACCGACCCCGACGAAGGACGAGCACCGCACCGTGAACTCGTGGAACGTGGACCCCGGGATCGTGAAGACGCGCCCGGTCGGGTGGAGAGCGATCGGGGCAAACCCGCTGTACTGATAGACCGTCGTGCTCTCGCCGAGCCAGGTCGCCGGAGCGCGCTCGACGACCTGAACGGTCATGGTTCCGGACACGTTCACACCGAGATCCGTGTAGGCGAGCACCTTGAATGCCCACTCGTCGCAGACGCCGCGAGCCGGGATGCGGTTGTCCGAAGGCGACTTCCACTCGATGGTGTTCGGCGCGACGCCCTCGCTCTGCAGGGCCTCCATGTCGAGGTCGCTGAGGGCGAGGTCTGCGATCACGACGTCGCTGCGGAGGATTTTCCAGGAAGACGACATTAGAAACTCTCCCGCAACGGCGAAGCGTTGCCGATCTGCTGGTGATACAGCGAATACATGTTCTTGTGGCCGCCGTAGATGTCGGCGAGCTTGTTGGCCCAGCCCTTGTATTCCTCGTCGAGGACGAGCAGGCCCCCGGGAACGTCGAGCTTCACGTCGCCGACCTGCGTCACGCCGGCCTTCTGGCGCAGCGCCTTCTTCTCGTCCTGGCAGCGCTGGAGCTCGCACAGCGCCTCGCGGATCCGGTACTCGTGCTTCGGCTCCGTGTCCTTCACGAGCGTTCGGAGGAGCGACTCAATCTGGTGCTCGACGATGTTGCCGTTCGCCAGCAAGACCTGCTGCATGAGGACCCACCCGAGGTGGTACTCGATGTCGACCTTCTCCTCCGGCGTGAGGGCCATCGGTTATCCCCTCGCCTGGGCGCGGAGGTCGGCGGCCTGGGCCTCGATCATGCGGAGCCGGTCCTCAGCCTGGGCCTTGACCTTGAGGTCCTCGAGGCGGGCGAGCTCGCGGACCTGCTCGTCGACGAGGCGCTTGACGATCACGTCCACGTCGCTGTCGACGCCGACAACGAGCGCAAGGTGCATCGCCTCGCCGTGGATCTTGACGCGGTTGTCTGTGACGTCGAGGACATGGCCCTCGCCGAGGTTGATCAAGCCGGTCTGGAACCGGTGGATCAAGCGGACCTTTGCGCTCGGAGCCTTCTCGCGGAGCAGGGCGATGTGCTCCGCGGTGAGCCGCAGGAGCCGCGACGGGAGGGCGTTCACCACGATCGCCTGCAGGCTCAGGAAGTTGCGGCTCGCGGCCTCGATGCCTTCACGAACGCCGGCCTGCTCCTTCGCCACGGCGGCGATCTGCTCGGTGAGCAAGAGCTGCATGCGGTCGAGCTTGGCGTCGACCTCCTTGAGCCGGGCCAGGATCTGCTTGAGCAGGCTGGCCTCGGCCTTGTCCGAGTCGGCGGGGCGTGGGTCGACAGCTGGCTTCTGATCTTGAGTCATGGCTGCCGACCCTACCTTGCGGGCCCGGGCCCGTCACGTCACGGCGCGGCCGCGCGGGTGATCTCGATGACGTAGCCGGCGGCGCTGGTGGCCGCGTCGTTCGTGCCGGTGACCGCGAGGCGGATCTCCGTCAGGGGGGCGACGACGGTGTTTGGGCCGGTCGGCGACATCGTCTTCTTCTGCCCCGCGGCCTCGGCGATCGAGTGCGTGAGCGTGTTGGCGGTCGGGGCGGCGCCGCCGACCGTGAGGGTCGTCGTCGCGGCGCCCGTGGCGATCGGGCCCTTGATCTGGCTCGCGTAGACCGCGGTCACGGCGCCGTGCACCGGCGACTGCAGACGGATCTCGTCGGCGGTCGCACCGACCAGCGAGAGCTTCGCGGTCAGGTAGACCTTGGAGTCGAGGTTGATGAGCGCCTCCTCCGGGTCGTCGAGGTCGGCCAGGTTCTCGGCGATGGCGAGGGCGCCGGCCGGCACCGCGGCGGCGAGCGGCTGCGGGAAGGCGTAGTGGAACAGCCCGTCGGTGCCGACGATGAAGCCCACCGAGTCGCCGAGCGCGGCGAGGACGATCGTCGCGTTGCCGCCGAGGGTCTCGCTACCTGAGAACGTGACCGTCACGCTGTTGTCAGCGTGGGCCTTCTCGATGATGTACGGCTTGCCGACGATGAGGTCCGCGGCGAGCGGGATGGTCGCCACGATGGAGCCGCCCGCAGAGTCGACGAGGACCCGGTCGTCGTCCACTGGCAGGACGAAGTCTGCGGTGTAGACGTCCGCGGCGAACTGCTGCGAGACGATCGACGCGAGCGCCGTGGCGGCGGCCTGCTGCGTCGCGTTGCTGAGGATGGGTCGCTTCTGGGAGTCGATTGGCATGGACGTGTCCTCGGGTGCCGCGAGTGGAGATCAGCCGAGGACGCCCGCGAGGATCGTCGACCAGTTGGCCGGCAGCGAGACCCCGTAGACCTTGTAGGCCGTCAGCGCGGCGTTGAACGTGAACGTGGGCACCCCGTCCGCGTCGCTTGCGACGCCGACCTCGCCGGCTCCGACACCGCCGGCGACCATGGCCAGCGGGGTGTTCGACCCGTCGTTGACGGCCATGACGAGGAAGGGCTGGGGGGTCACACCGTCCGCGGCGTAGTGGATCTGCGTCGCGCTGTTGGTCAGGCCCGTCTTGCTGATCCAGCGCGGGATGAGGCCTGGGATCAGCTCGCCGATCTTGAGCTTCTTCAGCACGTCGGCCAGGTTGTTGATGGAGCAGTGGTCGAGGTGTTCCTGAACGGTGGGGGACGTGGCGGTGGCCATGGTGGACTCCAGAAGCTTCGGACGGGGCACAGGTCAGGCGAACACCTGGGCGGGCCTGACCTACGGCCCGCCCAGGTCAGTCAGGTCAGTCGAGCGGGGCGAACCCGGTCTCGATGACGAGGGCGCGCTTGTTGCGGGCGTTGGACTGGCCCGAGAGCAGGTTGCTTGTCACCGCGTAGCCGCGGGTCGTGGACCACGTCACGTCGGAGACCTGGCCGAGCTTGTCGATCGGGGGGCGGATCGTCACGCGGACGTTCCCCATGTTGTTGGAGCCCGACATCATCTGCAGCGTGCTGCCGACGACGGCGAAGCTGGAGCGCGGGCCGGTCGGTGCGCCGCCCTCGGCGAGCATGTTCGCCGACTCGTCGACGTACATGGTCTTGATCGCGGCCTTGCCGACGACGATGGACCGGTTGATCACCGTGCCCTTCTGGTTGGTCAGCTCGCCGAACCAGTACGGGGCGAACGTCGTCGTGCGGCCCGAGGCCGGCAGCCCCGAGGTGAGGATCGTGTCCGGGCTGTTGTTGCGGCCCGGCTGCGGGGACTGGTTGTTGGAGAAGAAGCGCAGGTTGCCGACGACGCCGAGGGAACCGTCCGCCATGTAGTCCGAGCCGCGGGTCTCGTACATGCGCTGGAATTCGTTGTCGGAGCGGAGCTCGTTGCAGACGGCCGGCGGCACGTGGCAGTGGTACTTGCCGTCGGGCATCGTCGGGACCCCGTCGTTCTCCAGCTCGGTCGCCGCGCGCCGGAAGAGGGCCATGGTGGCGCCGTCGCTGGCGACGAGGGAGTCGAGACCGCCGTTGTTGGGGCGGATGATGCGGGAGCGGTCCTCGGCCTTGACCGGCTGGTTGGCGAGGACGTTGAGAGCGACGGTGATGGTGAGGACGCCGGCGCCGTCGGGGTTGGCGGCGTCGAGGGGCGTCCAGCCGCTGGCGACGCGGGCGGTGCCGGCGATCTCGACGTTTCGGGTGTTGTTGACGGAGATCGGCTGTTCCTCGCCGTCGACGATGGTGGTCCGGAAGCCGTTGCCGGAGACGAGGTGGACGGAGGTGGTGTTGCCGTTCGCCGCGTAGGTGACGGTGTTGCCGGCGAGGTACGCCTTGAACAGCGCATTGCGGGCGAGCAGGTTCAGCGTGGTCCCGCACGCGATCGCCTGCTCCTTCATGATCTCCATCCAGTAGCCCGGGGCGCCCTCGATGGTCAGCGCCGCCTGGTTCATCGGGACCACGCGGGACTTGCTGTGCTGCTTAATCCGCGCGATGTACCACTCGTACGTATTGCTCGCGGTCGAGCTGTCCTCGCCCGGCACGTTCGGGTTGAGGTCGACGTCCTGGACGCCGGGGACCGTGTTGGTCACGGTGCCGCCGCTGCCCGGCGGCATCTGCTCCGACGGCGCCAGCGACAGGTACATGATCTGGGGGACGAGGGCCTCGCCGAAGCTGCGCTGCAGGTAGTTCTTCTGGGCGAGAGGGACGAGGTACGTCTGGAGGTAGTCGGTAGCCATGGGGCCTCTTGTGCGGCACTAAAGCGGCGGGTTGCCGAACCGGGTGCGACCCCGAGTAAGCAACCCGCCTGTGCGAGCGTCAACAAACCCCGCTGTCAGCGTTGCCCGTGCTTTTTCTTGAAGGCCGCCCACTGCTCGTCGTTCATGGAGAACGCGTCCTCCGGCGCCGCCGGGCCAGACGGCGCAGCGCCCGGAGCTGCCGGCTCCGTCGTCAGGTTCCTCGCCGCCAGGACCTCGGCCGGGTTCCGGACGTGGGCCGGGGCCGGGTCTGGAGCTGGAGCTGCGGCGCCCGACTTGAAGAGGTGGGGCTTCTGGGCGCGGAGTTGGCTGAGCGTCTCGGCGGTGACCGGTTGGCCCTCGCCCACCATGCGCTTCGCGTTGAGCCAGGCCATGGCCATACAGTCATCGTCGTGCGGCTGGAGCCCCGCGCCGAGCAGGGACCGGAGGAAGGCGTTCTCAGCCTTGTGCTCGGCGGCGAGATTCTCGGCCTTGGTCGCGGCGCCCTTGGCGATGGTCGCCTCCTGACGTGCGCGCTCCTCGACGGTCAGTTTCTCGAGGCGGGCTGTCTCGGCGATCTCCTCGCGGATCTTCTTCTCGGCCTCCTGACGTGCGCGCTTGTCGGTCTCGGCCATGCGGGCATCCATGGCCGCGAGCACGCGTGGGTCTCGGAGGAGCTCCTCGATCGGCGGCCCAGCCGGTGCAGGAGCGCCAGCGGGGGCCGGAGGCTGGACCTTCGGCGGCGGAGCCGGGGCCGGAGCATCGGGGGGCGGAGAGCCGCCGCCACCGCCCGGCGGGGCGTCCTCGGGGAGGGGGGCGAACAGCAAGGAGGTGAAGGAGGCGCGGCGACGTCCGAACAGCATGCGCGCACCCTGCCATCGTCCAGCCGGGGCGTCTACGCGCCAGAATAGAGCTCCGCAGCCGCCGTCTCAGGGAAGCCCGGAAGGGCGGAGGTGAGAATGGAAGTGGCAAATACGAGCAGTGTGACCGTGGCCGAGCCGGCCCTCGAGACCGTCGTCTTCTTCGAGCGTGGGGACCGCATGTACTACCGCGACGCGGAGACCTCGCGGGTGTTCCGGATCGACATCGACTACAGGCGGCTCGCCGACTCGCTCAACAGCGAGGGCGACGACGCCGACGAGGCGGCGGGGGTGACGAAGTGGACGGAGGTGACGAAGGCCGCGCTCGTCGGAGCGCGCGGGATCCGGGAGGACGACCTCCCGCCTGGGATCGCCGACGACCTCCACGAGCTCGCCGACGAGATCGAGGCGCACGTCGAGGCGCACCCGCTCCCGCAGCTCGTCCACTGAGCGACGCGTTGCGACCGCGACCGCCATCCGCTACAGGTGGTGGGCGCCATGGTTCCGGCGGAGATCGCCGGACGGTCTTTCAAGAAATTGGCCCATGAAACAGCGCAGGCCCGACCGGGGTTGTCCTGGTCGGGCTTTTTCACGCCCCGCGGGCGGCGGCGAGCGAAGCGAGTACGACGACCGCGGGCGGCTGCATGGGGGACGAGCGCAGCGAGGCCGCCATGCAGCCGGGTTGCCGTGCCGCGGGAGCGCAGCGACCGGCGGCGCGGGTGCTGCAGGTGCAAGCGCAGCGGCGCGCCTGCAGGGGGGTCGCCCGGCGAGCGTAGCGAGGTCAGGGCGACCCCGGGTGTGGCCGGCGGGCCGACAGGCAGGGCGGCCACGCGGGATGCGCGGGCGCGCGGGCGCCCAGGCCGGCGACCCCCGCGCGGCGCGGATTGGCCCGCCCCCCGGAGGAGCGGGCCCGCGTGGGTCAGGCCGCCCCGTCGACGGGATCGGCCTCAAGGATCACCGGCGGGTCGGGGACGAGCACCGCGTCACCGTCCGCGGGGTCGTTCACCGCGGACACGGGGGCGGGCTCGCCCTCCGGCGCGGGCTGGTGGACCGCGGGGATCCCGGGGTTGACCCACAAACCGAGGTACGGCGACCGCTCCGCGCCCTCCAGCGCGAGCATGAGCGCCCGCTGCCCAAGCCGCCGCCCGGCCCCGAGGTGCAATTCCGCGAAGCGCCGCTCGGCCCGCTCATGCGCGGTGCCCTGCGACGCGCCCCGGTGGTGGGTCATCCACTCGGAGATCGCGTTCAGGGCGCACCACCACGTGCCGCGGACCCCAGGGCGATCGTTCCCGACCCCGGCCTCGAACAGCGGACGGAGCGCTTTCAGGAGCCTCCCTCCGTTCTCGGCGTCCGGCATGCGCTCGCGGACCGCCTCGTCGCTGTCCCCGCGGACGAGCGCGATCACGCGGAGCGCGTACACCGTGAAATCGGCGTCCGTGCACGTGCGCGAGGCCAGGAAGCGCCACCCCTCCGTACTGCCCCGGAACAGCTCGATCTGGCGGGAGAGCACGTTGCGCGCGGTCGCCAGCGCCTCGCCCATGCCGGACGTGTGGCGGATGACCGCGAGCCCGTCGCCCGCATCGAGCGCAGCGGCGAGGGTGTTCGCGCACACGACCCGGACGCGGTTGCTCCCGAGGCGGACGGCGAGGGACCCGTCGTGCCCGTGGCAGAGGAGCGCGTACAGGTCGACGATGTCATCCGCGCCGGGGACGACGACCGCGGGATCGCCCGCGACCTTGGCCATGACCCACACGCGCCGCCCCTCGCGCAGGCACCCGGCCGTCTCGAGGGTGACGAGGCCCTCCTCGACGAGCGGCTGAAACCAGGCGAACGCGTCCTCATTTTGGAGCGGGTGGAATCCGTCCCCGACGACCCCGAGGATCGTGCCCGTGTCCTCGCGGAACACGGCCCGGTGATCCGGAACATCGATCTCGCACCCGCCGTCCGCGAGCGTGGCCCGCATCGGGCGCATCTTCACGCGCCAGTTGAGGCCCGCGAGCACGATCCCCTCGCGGATGCTGGGGGCTGTGGCGAGGGTGTGGCCGAGCCCGTGCCAGGGCTTTTGACCGACCGAGAACATGTTTTCGACTTCGTGCGACATGACTTCTATCCATTCCCAGGGCGCTGCGGCCCTGACCTCAAAAGCTCGCGTATTGCCGTTTCGGCCGTCCTGGCGAGCAACAGGACTGAATGGATAATGCTCGATGCACTTTGAGTTTGCAATGACATAATGTATGGTTGATCTGGCAGAGACAAAGCGCAGGGATCGGCGAATACCGGCCTACGCGCGCCGTCTTACTGAACACACGAGCAACCACCTGAGACGGTGGGGAATAGGAGCGAGGATGCGAGTTCTTTTGACACTGGCACTGGTCGGTCAATGCGGCGTAGAGGGGCGCCAAGCGGGCCCGCCCGCAGCCATCACGGGGATCCACGTGGAGACGAGCGAGGGCGCCTCGACGGGCGACCCCGACGCCCGCCTTGACCTGGGGGCATGGGAGCCATGGACCGCGGGCGAATCCACAGGCGGATCGTCCGGCGGCGAGGAGAGCACGGTCGGGGACTTCCCGACGACGGGGTCCTCGTCGGGCGCGGCGGGCGAGTCGACCGGGGGCGAGAGCACCGGCGACGAGTCGACGGGGAGCACCGGCGCGGGGTCGACCTCGGGGTCCTCGACGAGCGAGACGAGCACGGGCGGGGACTCCAGCACCGGCGAGCCGCTCACGGACTGCCCGTGCGAGGACGGCGCGGACAACGTGTGCGACCTGGCCCCGGGGACATGCTCCGCGACGATGCCGGGCGGCTACTGCGACCCGGACGGCGACGGGGCGTACTTCGATGGCGATTTCAATCTCGGCTGGACGGAGTACCAGGCCAAATGCGGGTGATCTTCATACCTACGGGCGGGGCCGGGGTCGAGATCCCCACGCCGCCGGACGGCTCGCCGGACGCGTCCGTGCCCGGGGCGTGTCCCGGCTGCGGCGCCGCCGAGCTCCGTGTCCGCGGCGAGGACTGCCGCATCGCGGCGGACGATCGAGCGTACGAGTCGAGCGCCCGCGCGGTCTGCTGCGCGGCGATCGTGGGCGTGCTCCGGGCCGAGCCCGGGACGATCTTCGGGCTGACCGAGGATCGAGCGGTCTTGCACGGGCGGCCGCGCGTGTACTGACCGAGGTGGGGGACATGAGCGGAGGGCGAGCGCGTGGTCCGAGCGAAGCGAGGGCCGGGCGCCGCCCGTAGCGGCGTCCCCCAGGCTGACAACGAACAGATCCGCGGGATGTCCGCGGGGACAGGTAGGGTGCGATGGACAGCTTCGTTACGAGCAATTATCGGCGCGACCTGACAGCCGAGGAGCGGGCCGCCCGCGATGCGAAGTACGCCGCGGACGATCGACGGGCGCTGTGGCGCATGTATGTCGACGGGCGCGGCGGTCCGCGCAACGTCGTGACGTGGGACCCGGATCCCCGGGCCTTCCCCGAGGAGGTGTGGATCGACCTCGCCGGTATTGCGTGCGAGTGCGTCGACGGGCCGCGGGGCCGGCCCTGCGCGGAGTGGATCGATGGGAGCGGCGAGCCGCCGCCAGAGTGGAAGTGGCGCGAACTGCTCGGCTCGATCGCGGTGATCGCTGTCGCCCGCGGCGCGGAGCACCGCGCCGTGATCCTCGACGCGCGGGCGCTCATCCGCGCCGTGATGGATCGTCATCCGGAGAACGCCCGCACCGACTGGTATGGACCTGGCGAGCTCCTCCGCAGGATCCGCAACGAGCACGAAGATGTCCCGCGCGAGGACCGGCCGAACCTGCTCGTGTGCCTGCCCGCGCCCGACACGTGGCCACGCCTCGACGAGGCGCGCGCGGGCCTGTGCTCGGGCCGGATGGTCTGGGCCAGCGGGCGCTGAGCTGCGTGCGGATCGCCACGGCGGCGGCGCGGATCGGTTGCCCGCGGCGAGCGACCAAGCCCGCATGGATCTGCCGCCGCTCTACCCCCGATTCCTCCGCGCGCCTGTCACCTGCCCCGACTGCTCGACGGAGATCCAGTGCGTGGTCTGCAGGTTCGCGGGCCGCCCGCAGCCGCAGCTGCGCAAGTACCCGGGCCGCCTCGGTCAACTCATGGACGGCCGCGCCCGCCCCGGCGACCGGGCGGACCCCGGCGACGGCTGGTAGGGTCCGCGCATGGCCGCGACCCGCATCTCTGTCCAGTACACCGGCACCCTCACCGCGCGCTCTGAGCCGACCGGCGCCGAGACCGGGACGATCGTGTTCGGCGCGATCGCCCGCTACACCGCGAGCGGGTGGCAGCACAGCTCGCTGCAGGCGCGGGTCACGACCGCGTCGTTCGCCACGCTGCCCTGGCAGGCCGGCAACGTCGCGAAGATCATCGGCATCCAGATCCGGTCCGGCCCAGCTCTACGCGTCAGGCTCACGCGTCAGGTCGCCGCGCAGGTCGCCATTGACTGCGACCCGGTTCTCGTGGCGACGTTCCGCGCCCTCGATGCCGTCACGCTTCTCGAGGTCGCGGGCGACGGCATCACCCCGACCGAGTTCGAGTGGTTCGCGGCGGGCGACTGAGGCAGCGCCACGTCCGGGCCCAGCTCAATGTACATCCCCTGCGCTCCGTTCGCGAGGCGGAGCGAGCACAGGTCCAGCCTCGCCGCCGCGTACGGGTCGAACATCTGCGACGTGATCGACTGCAGGAGCACGAGTTCGCGGGGCCATTTCATCCCGTCCCCCATGTCCATCGCGTTGAACAGCGCCTGCATCGCCGCGCGGATCGACTGTTCGAGCTGGGGCGGCTTGATCAGGCCGCGCTGACTCTCCAAGATCTCGCCGAGCCTGTCGCGGGCGTCCGCGGGCGTCCTGATGTCCCCCATCATCTCCACGTACTCCGCGATCGCCTGCGCGGACTCCGTCGACCGGAATTTGAACGTGATCCGTTCGGCGAGCGTTTCGAGCTGCTGGCTGAATGTGCGCAGCGCCTGCATCACGCGCTGGCGGTGTCGCTCGCCCGGCGTCGGGGGCGCCGTGGAGGGGCGGGTCGGGGTCGGTGAGCGGATCGCCGCAGGCTGTTGTGGCATGTACCCCCCTAGTGAACATGCCCACGCAAGGTATGCAACAGGATTGTTGCCGTTTTGCGCTGGTGTTCACCGGCTGCCCGTCGATGCGCCAGCCGAACTCGTCGACGAGCGGCGGGAGCTCGCGGCGCGCAGGCGGGCACCCCGGCCTGACCTCGGGGCGAATGGACCGCGGATCGGCACGCGGCCGGGTGCGCTTCTCGGTGGAGACCACGGTGCGGCTCTCCTTGCGGGTCTTCCCGTCGACGACGACGTCGCTGTCGACGAGCCGCTCGATGCTGACCTCGTACTCCTCGGGGTTGAGGAGGCGCTCGGCCTGCGCGCGGGTGACCGGTGCGCCGTCGAGCCCCCACACGATCGCCAGCTTCACCCCTCCCGTGATGGACTCGAGGATCCGGCGGCGCTCGACGAGATCAGCGAAGTCATCCCCGGAGATCAGGACAACGGAGAGATCTCCTGTGGCGCGGATCGCAAAGTAGTTCCGGGCGACGGGTGCGGCGAGGGTCACGGGCGGCTCGGACGCCGTCGGAGCTCTCGGCCTTCATCCGACAATCGGGGTCGTCACGAACCAGTACAGCGCGATCAGCGTGACGATCGAGCCGAGCACGATCACGTCCCTGGTCCGCGGGAGGACCTCCGGGAAGCGCTCCGTGATGGGCGGAGGTGGGATATGGAGCAGCCCGGATCGGCGCTGGGCGCCTGCGCGCTGGACCGCGCCGAGGAAAAGGCCCGTCGACGAGGACGACGCGCTGATCGTGGGGAGTGGCTGGGTGATCTGACGCTGCGTCATGAGTTTCGCCGTCCTGGCGGCAGGGCTTGCGTCCGAACCAGCTCGGCTGCGATCTGCCGCTCGGTGAGAGCGTAGACCGTTTCGCACCTGCCTGTCGAAACATCTTGACGTGCGGCGATCGCCCTGATTGCGCCATTGTGGTCTGCGAGCCTCGCCTGCCAGGTGCGCTCCGAGCGGAGCGCCCACCACGTCATCGTCCCGATCGCGCCGAGTAGTTCAGGCGTCAGTGGCTTCCCGAGCAACCATCCCACGGTCGTGATGGCGACCGGGATCGCCAACGAGGCCCAGGTCGCCAAAAGCGACGTCGGCCGTTTTCTGCGTCTGCGCACGTCGCGGACGACACTCGACGGGGTGGACCGTCCTGTCAACAAATCGAGGGTGCGTGTAGACCGTCGTGCGTGACCCGCCGCAAGAAAATCGTGTTGTTGCTCATCCTTCTGCTCTTGGCCATCCTGCTCGCCACACGAGACGGCGCGTGCCGCGACGAGCCTGATCCGCCGCAGCACCCTGTTCCAGTCGACTATGACGACAGCAGCACGCCGATCGCGGCGCCGGCGGCGAAGTAGAGCGCGGTGCCGTTGTCGGTCTCCACGGTCACGCGATCGCCGCGCTCGACAACGGCGGCGACGCGGGGCCGACCCGCGCGCGCGAGCACGTCGCCAGTTCGGAGGTTGCGCGCGAACCGGCGGCCCTGCCCTGGCGCCTGCGGAACAGGACCGCGGCGTGCAGCCACCGGCGGGCGCGCCGGCGCGATGTCAGGATGCGCGGCGATCTCAGCCGGCCTCGCGGCGGGCGCATGGTCGGCGGCGTCCTCGACCCCGAGGTCGAACACCTGCC
>Ga0209174_10001591_pt1 | contig 15910 bp, 9 predicted proteins | sample JI91814BDNA_FD_187505 | JGI IMG/M metagenome (GOLD analysis project Ga0209174, IMG submission 187505) | Wastewater effluent complex algal communities from Wisconsin, to seasonally profile nutrient transformation and Carbon sequestration -... | ecosystem: Engineered > WWTP > Effluent > Algae...
AGGAAAAATGGCACCCCGACCAGCAAGGCCGCCCGCTCGACAACGGCGGCTTCGAACTGCGCGTGCCCTACAGCCAGCAGCCCGAACTGCTGATGGACATCCTCCGCCACGGCCGCCACGTGGCCGTCATCGCCCCCGCCTCGCTGCGCGAAGCCGTGCGCAGCGAGCACGAAGCAGCGGCGAAGATCAATTTGTGATGCTCATGTTCTGAGCACCGGGGTTGGCAGAATGAACACCACGACCAAACCGTATCACTCGTTGCTACAGGTATCGCCATGACCACATCCATCCCCACACAATCGGAACACACCACAACCTGCTCGATTGAGGCTGGCGAACCAATTGCACACTGGCGAGCATCGGACAGCACGCCTCACCTCTTGAGTCAGCATCTGACAGATGTGGGCGAACTCACATCCTCCTTTGCTAGCAAGATCGGTCTGGCCGAAGCCGGCCTGCTAATCGGTCTATTGCATGATCTTGGAAAGTACAGCAAAGAGTTTCAGGACTACATTAAATCTGCGCTGGGACTAACCAACTGCGATGAAGACGACTATGTCGACGCCACAGCGAAGCGCGGAAAAGTCGATCACTCCAGCGCCGGAGCACAGTACATCTGGCATGCGCTCTCTCCTAAAGGTCCACTTGAATTACGCGTTGCCCAGATTCTCGCTTTGTGTATCGCATCCCACCATTCGGGACTAATCGATTGCCTGAGCCCTGACGGCGACGATACGTTTTCGACCCGCATGCTCAAGGCCAAGACGAAAACCCACCTTGACGAAGTCACTACCGAAGCCACGCTGGCGATTCGCGAACGGGCTGACACATTACTGTTCAACGCCGAACTAACAACCACAGCAAGACACTTAATAAAAAAGATACTTCTGGCCAATTCGGTCGACAAAAAAATCAACCATACCGTTGTACAACAGCAAGTCGGCCTTGCAGTGCGCTTCCTGTTCAGTTGCCTGATTGATGCAGACCGCATTGATACAGCAGACTTCGAGCACCATCGTGTAAAACAATATCGACCTGCCGGCTGTTACGCCTCGTGGCCTAAATTGATTGAACGACTGGAATTATTCTTGGCATCTCTGCCCATAAAATACGATATCGACATACTGCGCAATGAGATATCGCAGCACTGCCTGACTGCAGCCTCTCGCACGGGTGGAATATTCACACTATCAGTGCCCACCGGAGGAGGAAAAACCTTGGCAAGTCTGCGCTTTGCGCTGCATCACGCGAAAGCCAGAACACTTGATCGCATCATCTACGTCATTCCGTTTACGTCGATCATCGACCAGAACGCTCAAGTAGTCCGCAGCGTTCTTGAACCCGACGGTGCACCGACAGAGCGCGGTCAAATCGTGCTGGAACATCACTCGAGCCTCACGCCCGAGCAGCAAGACTGGAGACAAAAAATTCTGTGTGAAAACTGGGATGCACCAGTCGTTTACACGACTATGGTTCAGCTACTCGAAACGCTATTCGGATCAGGGACTCGCGGCGCCAGGCGAATGCATCAGCTCGCAAACACGGTGCTTGTCTTCGACGAAATACAGACCATTCCGATCCAGTGCGTTCACCTATTTAACAACGCCATCAATTTTCTAGTTGAACAATGCAATAGTACGGTTGTTTTGTGCACAGCAACACAACCCTTGCTGAATCAAGTTGACGAAAGCAGAGGTGCCATACGCCTCGCAGCTAATCACGAGATAATGCCAGACAGACAAAAACTCTTTGATGACCTGAAGCGCGTCGAAGTATGCGACAACCGCAAACCCGGAGGCTGGAGCCATACCGAAGTAGCGGAACTTGCGGTTGGGGAGGTTTCCCGCACGGGCAGCTGCCTCACTATAGTCAACACCAAAAAAGCAGCGCGCGAAATTTTTGAAGCCTGTCGAAAAATCAAGCCAGAGTGCATGGCCTTTCATCTCAGCACTGATATGTGTCCCGCACACAGAAAGAAGGATTTGAGAAAAGTGCGTGAACTCTTAGCTTCGAAAAAACCCGTACTCTGCGTGAGCACTCAGTTAATCGAAGCGGGCGTCGACGTAGACTTCCATACCGCAATACGGTTTGTTGCCGGCCTAGACTCAATTGCACAGGCCGCTGGGCGCTGCAATCGGAATGGTCGCCCAGAACCGGGAACTGTACACGTCGTTAATCCTACAGAAGAGGATCTTGAATACCTGCCAGACATCGCAATCGGGCGGGACATAGCCAATCGACTGCTAGATGATTACCGTTCCGACCCCGACCGGTTTGGGCAAAACATATTCGGGCCAACCGCACTATCTGATTACTACCAATACTATTTCTTTGCTCGCCGAAACGACATGAGCTACAAGGTTGGTGAAAAAGACGTTGGTCGCGATGACAGCTTGCTCAGCATGCTTTCAGCCAACGAAACCTCAGTGTCCGAAAGTCGACGAAAAACCGGAACAACACCGGATCGCCTACTTAATCAATCCTTCATGACAGCAGCCCATGCGTTCAAGGCCATCGACGCCCCAACGCAAGCAGTGATCGTACCTTATGGCGACGAAGGCAAAACACTTGTTGCAGACCTGCATGCCGCTTACGACATAAAATTTGAAATTGAATTACTGAAGACTGCACAACAATACAGCGTCAATGTCTTCCCGCATGTTCTGAAAAAACTTCATCAAGCTAAAGCTCTAAATGAAATAAAGCCGAACAGCGGTATTTTTTGTCTGGACTCACGCTTCTACAGCCCGGACTTCGGCCTTGCTAGCGAACCCGTCGTCCTTATGGAGCCAATTGTATGTTGAAACTTTTTCGGAGCAATATTGAATTCAAGGTAAAAGGACGCTACGCGCTCTTTACCGATCCGATCACCAAAGTAGGGGGCGAAAAATTCTCATACCAGGTTCCCACCTACGAATCATTGAAAGGAATTTGCAAGTCGATTTACTGGAAGCCGACGCTAATCTGGGTGATCGATGAGGTGCGCGTCATGAAACGCATCAGAACGCAGACCAAAGGAACGAAGCCACAGAACTATGGAGGCGGAAACACCCTGGCTATCTATACCTTTCTTGCCGATGTCGAGTATCAGGTTCGAGCCCATTTTGAATGGAACGAGGCACGCCCGGAACTGGCGGAAGATCGTAACGAAAAAAAACATCACAGCATTGCGACTCGCATGCTGGAGCGCGGCGGCCGACAGGACATTTTTCTCGGCACTCGGGATTGCCAGGGCTACGTGGAACCATGCGAATTCGGCTCTGGCAAAAGCGATTTTGATGGGGCCGGAGAGCTGGCTTTCGGTCTGATGTTCCACGGCTTCGACTATCCGGACGAAGTAGGCGGCGAGATGCTTTACGTACGATTCACTCGACCTACGATGGTCGACGGCGTCATCAGGTTTGAACGACCAGAAAAATGCGGGGTTAGAAAAGCGGTTAGAGCCATGTCGGTCAAGTCGTTTGCTTTAGAAAAAAATCAGAAAAGCGCTGGGACCGAATTTGACGAACTGGAGATTCAGGCATGAGTTGGATTCAGAAGCTCTATGAAACCTACGAGCGTGCCTCAGCAACAGACGATTCGCACGGGGAAAAGCCGTGGCCACTAGCTCACATTGTTAAGCGTGCACATATTGAAGTAATTATTGATGCAAACGGAAACTTTAGACGATGCAAACCTCTTGACCGCGGCGAATCGCCTACTCTAATACAAGTAAGTGAATTTTCAGCGGGAAGAACGAGAGACGTCGAACCCCATCCTCTTTGTGATGAGCTTGGCTACTGCGCACCGGACCTTCCCGGACGCGAAGAAGCCAAGCATCAAAAATACATTGAGCAGCTAGACGAGTGGAATCGCTCCTCCTGGAAGCACAAGAAAGCAGTGGCGGTAAGGGCCTATCTCGCAAAAGGGACGCTATGGACCGACATCAACAACCAGAGCGTACTCCCGGTCTCGATTGAAGACTCGCAAGGGAGAAAGACAAAGATAGACGACGAGAAAGTCTTTATACGTTGGCGTATTGAGGAACACCACGTTGCCCCAACAGGCACATGGGAAGATGAATCCTTGATGAATGCATGGTTTGAATTTGATCGCTCCAGAAACTCAGATCTCGGCTTGTGCATGCTCACGGGAGAAGAAGAAAGAATTGGGAAAAAGCATCCTCGGTTTATTAGAAGCCCTAGTGACGGAGCAAAGTTAATATCTTCGAATGACGATGACGGCTACACTTATCGAGGTCGTTTTACAGATTCAAAAAAAGACTATGGCAAACAAACATGCACAGTCGGCTTTGATGCTAGCCAAAAAGCTCACAGTGCGCTGCGATGGCTGATTAAAAAGCAGGGATACCGAAACGGTGATCAGGTCATTGTAAGCTGGGCCACCTCGACCAAGCCCATTCCACGCTGGTTTGATAACACACTAGAGTTATTCGGCATAGACACAGGAGAGTCATCTAAACAAGAAGAGTCAGTCAACTCGGACACGGCTCAGGGGTTTGGAATTCGACTTAGAAACGCCATTCGGGGCTATAGCAATGCAATTCACCCGACAGAAGACATCGTGGTGTTAGCAATGGATTCAGCGACCGGAAATCAAGGACGCATGGCCATCACTTTTTATCGTGAACTGAAAGGTTCCGACTTTCTCGAACGCATCGAACATTGGCACAAACATTGTGCTTGGCCGCAAAATTTTGGCAAAGACAAGCAGTTTATCGGAGCACCCGCCCCACGCGACATTGTTGAAGCAGCCTACGGACCACGACCCGATGAAAAGCTGAGTAAAGCCGCTGTCGAACGGCTCTTGCCCTGCATCGTCGATGGTTTGCCCCCACCCAGTGATCTGGTGGACTCGACTACTCGGAGGGCAAGCAATCCATTGAGTTTTAATGGCAACGGAAAATGGGATAAGTGGGAATGGAAAAAATGCCTTGGAATCGCTTGCGCACTTTTTAGAGGACATCATTTTGACAGGAGCTATGCCATGGATTTGGAACAGGATCGAACGACGCGGGATTACCTGTATGGAAGGCTGTTGGCTATCGCTGACAACATCGAAGGCTACGCACTCTATCTATCGGACGAGGGGAAAAAGCGCGAAACGACGGCAATCCGCTTCATGCAACGTTTCGCAGCCCGACCATTTTCGACTTGGGCAACCATTGAGCTATCGCTCGTGCCCTACCTAGCACGGCTGAAAGCGGGTAGCGACAAGTCGGCTGCATTTCTTTTCAAACGAAGGCAATTACTCGACGAAGTGATGACCAAGTTAGACAAGCTTGATGAGCGGACAAGCGATTCGCCGCTATCGGGTGAGTTTCTTCTTGGCTATCACTGTCAGCGCCAGAACTTCCGTATCGATACGAAAAGCGCTTCGACAGACGACATTAACACCCAAAACGTCACCGAATAAATATTCAGGAAACGACCATGAGTACACTGCAAAACAAGATCGACTTCGCCCTCGTCCTTCGGGTCAAACATGCCAATCCAAATGGCGACCCACTCAACGGCAACCGCCCCCGCCAGGACTATGGCGGCTTCGGCGAAATTACCGATGTTTGCTTGAAACGAAAACTTCGGGACCGTTTGCAGGAGGCGGGGCAAAACATCTTTGTTCAATCGGATGATCGCAAGATCGATGGTGAGCCAAGTTTGCGCGCCCGCGCCGAATCCGAGACCAATGGTCTTGGCAAGAAATTTTTCGCTAAAGGTGCGAAGAAAGACGAAACCGCCAAAGCTGCATGCGACAAATGGTTTGACGTGCGCGCTTTCGGTCAGGTTTTTGCGTTTGGCAAAGGTGGCGATGCGAGTGGGGTATCCATCCCAGTCCGCGGCCCAGTCACGATTCAGTCCGCGTTCAGCAAGGAGCCAGTAAGCATCACCAGTACGCAAATTACTAAAAGCGTAAGCGGCGAAGGCGATGGCAGCACGCGCGGATCTGACACGATGGGCATGAAGCATCGCGTCGACAGTGGCGTTTATGAATGCTTCGGTAGTATTAACCCGCAGCTCGCGGAACGCACCGGCTTCAGTGATGCAGATGCCGAAGCCATCAAATCAGCCCTGCCAAAGCTATTCGAGAATGACGCGTCCTCTGCACGTCCTGACGGCAGCATGCAAGTCTTGAAAGTTATTTGGTGGAAACATAATTGCAAGTCAGGCCAGTACTCCTCTGCCAGAGTCCACGAAAGCTTGTCCGTCAACCCTGATGGAACGATCGTACTTTCCAAACTTGATGGTTTAGAGCCCGACGTGACAGAGGGATTTTGAGATGGACTACAAAGTCACCGTCGATGAAGCCGACATGCCGGCCGGCGTGTCGCTGATCCGACGCGTAGGGTAATGACTCGTCAGCGCCGTTTTGCCCAAAACTCCGGGCGGCGGCGCTGGTGGGCAATGGCATTGACCACCTGCTCAAGCTCCACCCGAGCCGGAGCAAGGGTGATGACTTTCACGCAACACCGCCCGGCTTGAGTCCGGCACGTGCGCGTGCCATCGCCTCTTATAACGTCCTGAACCTTAGCCGCCACGCCATGCAAGAACCACTCGACCCCATCCCGCTGTCCGCGCTCCAGCACTGGGCCTATTGCCCGCGTCAGTGCGCGCTGATCCACCTTGAACAGGCCTTTGAGGAGAACATTTTTACCCTGCGCGGCCAGGCCGTGCACACCAAGGCGGACCAGCCGGGCGTCGAGCTTCGCGCCGGGCTGCGGGTGGAGCGGGCATTGCCGGTTTTCTGCGACCGGCTGGGGCTGGTCGGCAAGACCGACGTGGTGGAATTTTTGCCCGACGGCACCCCTTACCCGGTGGAGTACAAACACGGCTCGCGCAACAAGAAAGCCGCCATCGCGGCCTGCGACGACCTGCAACTGGCCGGCCAGGCCCTGTGCCTGGAAGAAATGAGCGGCAAACCGGTGCCGGAGGGTGCGTTGTTCTACGCCACATCCAAGCGCCGCCGGGTGGTGCCGATCACCCCCGAGTTGCGCGCCGCCGTCGAAGCCACGGCGACCGCCATCCGCGCCATGCTGAGCGCCGGCCGCAGCCCGCCGCCGGTCAATGACGAACGCTGCCGCGCCTGCTCCCTGCGCGATCTGTGCCAACCCGAGGCCCTGGCCGACAAGGCCGAACTCACGGCTCTTCACGACGCCCTCTTCGACCCGGAGGCCTAAGCGATGCAACTTCTCAACACCCTCTACGTCACCACCGCCGAGAGCTATCTGCACCTCGACAACGACACCGTGCGCATTGAGGTGGACCGCGAAACCCGCCTGCGCGTGCCGCTGCATCACGTAGGCACGGTGGTGTGCTTTGGCAACGTGATGCTATCCACTCCGCTGATGCACCGGCTTGCCGACAGCGGCATCGGGCTGGTGCTGCTTGACGGCAACGGACGCTTCAAGGCGCGGCTCGAAGGGCCGGTGTCGGGCAACGTGCTACTGCGCCAGGCCCAGCACGAGCGCAGCCGCGACAGCGCCTTTACCCTCGGCATCGCCCGCTGCTGCGTTGCGGGCAAGATCAAGAATGCCCGTCAGGTTCTGCTCCGTGGCGCCCGCGAGGCGAAGGACGCGGCGGACGGCGCCAGCCTTGGCCGCAGCGCCGACGATCTGGCCGCAGCACTGCGCGCCCTGCCCGGCGCCACCAACCTGGACATGCTCCGGGGGCTGGAAGGCGAGGCCGCGCGCCAGTACTTCTCGGGTCTCAACCGGGTGGTTCGCCTGGATGCCCGCGCCACCTTTCAAATGGACGGGCGCACCCGGCGGCCACCTCGCGACAGGATGAATGCGCTCCTGTCCTTTCTCTACTCGATGCTGATGAACGACTGCCGCTCGGCCCTCGAAGCCGCCGGGCTTGATCCGCAAGTCGGCTTTCTCCACGCCCTGCGCCCCGGCCGCGCCGCACTGGCCCTGGACCTGATGGAGGAATTCCGGGCCATCGCCGACCGCCTGGCCCTTACGCTGATCAATCGCGGGCAGATCGGTGCAGGTGACTTCGTTGAACGGGAAGGCGGCGCGGTACTACTCGAAGGCGACGCCCGCAAGGCCGTGGTGGTGGCCTGGCAGGAACGCAAACAGGAAGAACTGACCCACCCGTTGCTGGAGCAGGCCATCCCCCTTGGCGTCGTTCCCCTCGTCCAGGCCCGGCTGCTGGCGCGCAGCCTGCGCGGCGAAATGGCCGAATACCTGCCCTTCGTAACCCGCTGAGGACGCCGCCGCCATGCTCGTTATCGTTTGCTACGACGTCAACACCGAAACCCGCGCAGGCCGCCGCCGGCTGCGTCGCATCGCCAAAGTCTGCGAAGGCATCGGCCAGCGCGTGCAAAAATCCGTATTTGAATGCCAGGTGAGCCTGATGCAGTTTGAAGCACTGGAAAGGGAACTCCTTTCCGAGATCGAACTCACCGAAGACAACCTGCGCCTCTACCGCCTGCCCGAAAGCCGCGGCGCCGAAGTCCGCGAACACGGAACCTTCCGTGCCACCGACTTCAACGGCCCCTTGGTGTTGTAGTATTTCTTCCGCCAGAAACGCGAACCTCAAGCGAACACCATTCGCCCGGGAGTTTCGCGCACAGCGCAAACCCTTGAATTTAAAATGAAGTACCTTGAATTACACCCATCCCAATCGTCCACCACCAAGCTCCACGTGCAGGTTCGCGCAAAGCGATCCTTTTTGGGTGGTGGATCAGACACTTGCACGTGAGGGGATTCACCCGTCAGCAATGACGGGTGTGGATTGAAACTGCATCGAACATTGCCTGCGCCCCACCCATCGCACGGGATTCACCCGTCAGCAATGACGGGTGTGGATTGAAACTGATTGATCCGGACCCGGCCGGCGGCGTGTATCTGATTCACCCGTCAGCAATGACGGGTGTGGATTGAAACGTCTCGCCGGTGGTCGCCGGAAAGATCGTCGATGCCGATTCACCCGTCAGCAATGACGGGTGTGGATTGAAACGTTTCGGGCACGATCTTTCTCCCAGCGGCCGTCGAGATTCACCCGTCAGCAATGACGGGTGTGGATTGAAACGCGAGGCCATCAGGTCGGCGTTCTCCTCGGGTATCGGATTCACCCGTCAGCAATGACGGGTGTGGATTGAAACAGCCCAGATTACGGCGTTTTTCAGGCTTGTTTCGATGATTCACCCGTCAGCAATGACGGGTGTGGATTGAAACTTCCCGGCAGTGTGGGTAACGGTGGGCGGTAGCAAGCGATTCACCCGTCAGCAATGACGGGTGTGGATTGAAACATTGGGCCAGAACGTGCCGGCGCGCCAGATACCTTGATTCACCCGTCAGCAATGACGGGTGTGGATTGAAACGCATTGATCGCCGCCGCCAGCGACGTGGCCACCGCGATTCACCCGTCAGCAATGACGGGTGTGGATTGAAACGATAAGGCCTGATCATGGGGGCGCTTGAGCGGGTGGATTCACCCGTCAGCAATGACGGGTGTGGATTGAAACAGTTCATGCGGAATAGTCTCCTGTCCGCATTTGACGATTCACCCGTCAGCAATGACGGGTGTGGATTGAAACGCCTTCGGGATCACCCACCACCACAAGCCATCCCGAGATTCACCCGTCAGCAATGACGGGTGTGGATTGAAACGGGACTTTGAAGAGAACCGCGCCGCAACCATTGCCGATTCACCCGTCAGCAATGACGGGTGTGGATTGAAACTCGATCAACCTGGCCACCGGCCGGCCCGAGCTGTTGATTCACCCGTCAGCAATGACGGGTGTGGATTGAAACACTTACCAGCGGCACGTCAAACGCGATCGACAGCACGATTCACCCGTCAGCAATGACGGGTGTGGATTGAAACCCCCTCTACCTCAATTTCGACGGGGTAGACGACTGGGATTCACCCGTCAGCAATGACGGGTGTGGATTGAAACTTTCCCTTGCCGGGTGGAATAGAAGCGGCCCATGTAATTCACCCGTCAGCAATGACGGGTGTGGATTGAAACAAGTGGCTGAGAGAGCAGGCTGATGCCGGCACGATAATTCACCCGTCAGCAATGACGGGTGTGGATTGAAACTCGCAGCAATCGGGCTGCACGCCCACTACACCCAGAATTCACCCGTCAGCAATGACGGGTGTGGATTGAAACGTGCCATAGAAGCGCACCGCAATAAGGGTATGACAATTCACCCGTCAGCAATGACGGGTGTGGATTGAAACCAGGGCCATCAGCATTAGTGCAGTCCCCCGCCAAACAATTCACCCGTCAGCAATGACGGGTGTGGATTGAAACGTTCGAACATACGACGAAAATGAAGACAATTTGATTGAATTCACCCGTCAGCAATGACGGGTGTGGATTGAAACCTCAAACGGCAATCTTGTTGGCGGGAGTTACGGGGAATTCACCCGTCAGCAATGACGGGTGTGGATTGAAACTGTCAGCTCGCTTACCAGGCCGGCAATCTGTACCTAATTCACCCGTCAGCAATGACGGGTGTGGATTGAAACCCCATTACCCGTGCCACCTGAACCGGCTTTATAGTTAATTCACCCGTCAGCAATGACGGGTGTGGATTGAAACAGTCTATTGATGGCCACGTGGCACCGGAAAATCAAAATTCACCCGTCAGCAATGACGGGTGTGGATTGAAACGCTGCTTCATGCTGCGAAGCTCAACGCAGCCTTCGACAAATTCACCCGTCAGCAATGACGGGTGTGGATTGAAACCTTGTGCCAACCATCCTCAGGATTCGCGGCAACATGAATTCACCCGTCAGCAATGACGGGTGTGGATTGAAACGACATCGACAGCCCGCTCTACTCGACGCATGTCAGCCAATTCACCCGTCAGCAATGACGGGTGTGGATTGAAACGCGTCGAGAACGGTCGCAACCCATACAGTCAGGACAATTCACCCGTCAGCAATGACGGGTGTGGATTGAAACACCCTCACGTACCGCGGCATGGCGTATCAGGTGGTAATTCACCCGTCAGCAATGACGGGTGTGGATTGAAACGCCCTGGGGCTCCTCGAAAGCCAAGTGGCGGGCAAATTCACCCGTCAGCAATGACGGGTGTGGATTGAAACATGGCTGTATCCAGCGGTCAAACGTCCAGGGAGTCGAATTCACCCGTCAGCAATGACGGGTGTGGATTGAAACAGGACTTGCGCAAGGTCGCCTCCGGCATGGCGATAATTCACCCGTCAGCAATGACGGGTGTGGATTGAAACAACTGCCCGCTCGCCCGAATCTTGAGGCCCAGGAAATTCACCCGTCAGCAATGACGGGTGTGGATTGAAACGTCTTGCGTGCCGTGGTCGGCCTGCAGGCTGCCGAATTCACCCGTCAGCAATGACGGGTGTGGATTGAAACGAGAAAGCGCAGGGCAAAGCACACGGGCACGTTGAATTCACCCGTCAGCAATGACGGGTGTGGATTGAAACACGATTTCGACCAATGGCCAGCAGCGGGACTTTCAATTCACCCGTCAGCAATGACGGGTGTGGATTGAAACATATGACCGCGAGTGTAACAACCTTTCTAAGCTGTAATTCACCCGTCAGCAATGACGGGTGTGGATTGAAACCGTCAGTTCCAGGCTGCGTCGATGGCTCGCGCCCAGCAATTCACCCGTCAGCAATGACGGGTGTGGATTGAAACGGTCGCGTCGCTGTAGTTGGCGCTGTACTTGATGGTAATTCACCCGTCAGCAATGACGGGTGTGGATTGAAACGTCGCCGGGTCCATCTCCCGCCGGTTGAGCACCACAATTCACCCGTCAGCAATGACGGGTGCGGATTGAAACGTTTTCGAGCACCGGTGCTTCGTTGCCGTCGAGGGATTCACCCGTCAGCAATGACGGGTGCGGATTGAAACAAGCCGAAGCCGACTACCGCGCAAAAATTCGCGACGATTCACCCGTCAGCAATGACGGGTGCGGATTGAAACCGCGATGGGGCTCTCGGCCGGCACGTATTACGTGGATTCACCCGTCAGCAATGACGGGTGCGGATTGAAACTGGTAAACACGCCTCTATAGGAAGGAATTACGCTGAATTCACCCGTCAGCAATGACGGGTGCGGATTGAAACAACCCGCTCCATGATGATGATGCCCAGCCATTGAAATTCACCCGTCAGCAATGACGGGTGCGGATTGAAACAGTTTGCGGCCGGCCATGTCAGCTCTCCACATGCAAATTCACCCGTCAGCAATGACGGGTGCGGATTGAAACCGCTCCAGGCTGCGCATCTCGCCGATGATCTTATACAATTCACCCGTCAGCAATGACGGGTGCGGATTGAAACTTGCGCGGCCGCGGCTTCTTGGCGCCGGTGTTGGGCAATTCACCCGTCAGCAATGACGGGTGCGGATTGAAACCGCCTCGGCATCCGCCGGGGCCACGGCCGCCGGCAATTCACCCGTCAGCAATGACGGGTGCGGATTGAAACTTGCGCGGCCGCGGCTTCTTGGCGCCGGTGTTGGAATTCACCCGTCAGCAATGACGGGTGCGGATTGAAACATCAATTACAGACCGGGGCTACCCACAAACACAGGCAATTCACCCGTCAGCAATGACGGGTGCGGATTGAAACATCCGGGGCGGCTCCACGGGCTACATGACCGGCGCAATTCACCCGTCAGCAATGACGGGTGCGGATTGAAACTTCGACGCCTTCGCGGCCAAGGCCGTCAACGCCGAATTCACCCGTCAGCAATGACGGGTGCGGATTGAAACTTTACGGTATCGCTGACCGACGCAGGTGCAGGACACAATTCACCCGTCAGCAATGACGGGTGCGGATTGAAACCAGCATTACGGGCTGACCAGCAACCCGCCGGCTGGGAATTCACCCGTCAGCAATGACGGGTGCGGATTGAAACAATTTCAACGAATGGGAGCGCGGGGACTTGTCCTAATTCACCCGTCAGCAATGACGGGTGCGGATTGAAACCGGACACGTAGGTCCAGGGGGCATGGATCATGAACAATTCACCCGTCAGCAATGACGGGTGCGGATTGAAACAGGTGTTCGTGGGATCGGTATTGGTGCCCTGGCTGAATTCACCCGTCAGCAATGACGGGTGTGGATTGAAACCGGCCCGACGCCCTGCGCCGCATCACGCCCGAGCAAAATTCACCCGTCAGCAATGACGGGTGTGGATTGAAACCCGACGACAGCGGCGGCTCGGTCATCGGCCCCGGTGAATTCACCCGTCAGCAATGACGGGTGTGGATTGAAACATCATGTCAACTTCAACACGCGCCGAATCAACGATGGATTCACCCGTCAGTAATGACGGGTGCGGATTGAAACCAAAACGCAGTGCGCACTAAAACACGCGCTCTAAAACAATTCACCCGTCAGCAATGACGGGTGTGGATTGAAACATGATCCATGCGCCTTGGACCAACCTGAGCGGTAAAATTCACCCGTCAGCAATGACGGGTGTGGATTGAAACAGCTACTCGCTGGGCTGACCAGCACCCACCCCCAGGAATTCACCCGTCAGCAATGACGGGTGCGATTAGCGATGGGCCGCGAAAGGTCGAGACGTCCGTCAGAGCGAGACTGGCTCCTATGTGCCGATCACGCCCTGGCTCCATTGTGCCGGTCGGTGACACCAGGCCAAGTATCGAAAGCTCGTGCCGGCCCTCGCCTTGGTCATTCACCTGGCGGATGGGCACCGCGGCCCGGTGGGCTTCGCCGCAACCCTGCGGGCGCTGCCCTGGTCCGTCTATCTCGAATCCCACGCCCGGCGCGGCTACGGGGTGGCACAACACGGCGAAGCGGACACCGCCCGGCGAATATTGGAGAGGATCGAAAAGGGAGATTTGGCGCGGGGCGGCTTTGTTGGCTGGAATGTCTGGCGGCCGGGATAGTCCGGGCTGGCCGTTCAAAAGCGCGTGATCGCCGGGCTCGATCTGCTGGTAGAGCTGGGGCACCTTGAGGCGTGGCAGGAGCCCACCCGCGGCCGCGTCAAAACCCTGTACGCGGTCAATCCGAAGTCGCTGCCGCTTGCCAGTGCCAAGCACTGAGGCGGGAAGATTTCGGGGTGCTGCCTGCCGGCGAGCGCCGGACGGTGAAAAGGCAGGTTTGCAGCCTTCATTGCCGCGCGCATGCTACACATCATGAACAGTGCCGACGTAATTCGAATGCTCAAGGCCGACGGCTGGGAAGAGGTCGCCGCAGCCATCACAAGTTCAAGCACCCGACCAAACCCGGCCGGGTGACGGTGCCACACCCGAAGAAAGACCTTCCCGCCGGCACGCTGCATTCAATCCTGAAGCAAGCCGGGCTCAAGTAACGTAGAACACCGCCATGCGCTACCCCATTGCCATCGAACCCGCCGACGACGCCAGCGCCTGGGGCGTTGTGGTGCCTGACCTGCCGGGCTGCTTCTCGGCAGGCGATACCCTGGACGAAGCCATTGAACAGGCCCGCGAAGCCATCGTGCTTCACCTTGACGGGCTACTCGATGACGAGGAGGACATTCCACCGCCCCGCCCCGTGAGCAAGCACCAGGGCCGGCCGGAGTTTGCGGGCTGGATTTGGGCCGTGGTGGAGATCGACCCCGCGATGCTCGATAACCAGGTTGAACGGGTCAATATCATCTTGCGCCGGCGGGTGCTGTCCCATTTGGATCGTGCCGCACGGGCGGCCGGTGAAACCCGGTCGGGCTACATCGCCCGGCTTGCCCTGGGGGAGCGGGTGTAGTCGTCGCCGCCCTTCCGCCAACTCTCCATTAAGACCAGCGCCGGGCACGTCCCGGGCTTTTCCGTTTTGGGCGTCTAGGCAAGGTGGTGTTTGCGTTATGGCTGATTCAGAAAATCCAGCGCGAGCGCAGTCATGGCACGGGCTCCGACGGTTAGTGCGGCCTCGTCGATTTCAAACTTCGGCGAGTGGTTCGGTGCGGCCGTTGCGGTGCCCTTCTTCGGATCGGTCGAGCCGAGGAAGAAGAACACACCTGGAACCTTCTTCTGAAATTCGGAAAAGTCTTCCGACGCACTCAGCTTGGGAGCAACCACGGCCTTGCCGCCGGTGACCTGCTTCATGGTCGGGAGCATCCGGGCGGACAGGTTTTCGTCGTTGACCGTCGTCGAGTAGCCCGGCTTGAGAAACTTCACTTCGGCCTTCGCGCCGCTGGATTGGGCGATCGATTCGGCGGTGACCTGCATGCGCTTCAAAACCTCGTCGCGCATGCCGTCGTCGAAAGCGCGCACCGTGCCGAGCAGTTCGACGCTCTCCGGAATGATGTTCTCCCGATTGCCGCCGTGAATCGAGCCGATGGAGATGACTGCAGGCTCCTTCGACAGATTCAGCTGGCGACTGACGATGGTTTGCAGCCCCATGACGATCTGCGCGGTGCTGACGATCGGATCGATTCCATTCCACGGAAAGCCGCCATGGGTCTGCTTGCCCGTGACCTTCATCGAAAACGTATCGCCCGAAGCGAGGATCGGCCCTGACCGGTAGCCAATCGTACCGGTCGCAAAAGCCGGAATCAGGTGCAGGCCGAACACGGCGTCGACTTTCGGATTATCCAGCACCCCGGCATCGACCATGGCCAGCGCACCAATGTGATCGCCTTCCTTGTGGGATGCCTCGGACGGCCCTTCTTCAGCCGGCTGGAAAATGAACTTCACGGTGCCGTGAACCTGATCCTTCATTTTGGCAAGCACTTCGGCGGTCGCCATCAGGATCGCGGTATGTCCGTCATGACCGCAAGCATGCATGACGTCCACCTCCTTGCCCATGTGCTTGCCTTTGGCTTTCGAGGCAAACGGAAGATCGACCAGCTCCTTGACGGGCAAGGCGTCCATGTCGGCGCGCAGCGCCACCACCTTGCCGGGTTTTCCGCCCTTGAGCACGCCCAGCACGCCCGTGCCACCCACGCCCGTTTTCACCTCCAGCCCCAGACTGCGCAGGTG
>Ga0209174_10001592_pt1 | contig 15895 bp, 13 predicted proteins | sample JI91814BDNA_FD_187505 | JGI IMG/M metagenome (GOLD analysis project Ga0209174, IMG submission 187505) | Wastewater effluent complex algal communities from Wisconsin, to seasonally profile nutrient transformation and Carbon sequestration -... | ecosystem: Engineered > WWTP > Effluent > Algae...
ATTTGCAAGGAGTGACCTTGGTGACGCGTGGCGAGGATTTACTGATATCGACGCACGTTCATCGGCAACTGCAAGCGCTGCTTGGGCTGGCTGAGCCCGAGTATGCCCATCACCGACTGCTGACCGACGCAGACGGCGGTCGACTGGCCAAGCGACGCGGGTCAGAGTCGATACGGTCCCTGCGCGAAAAAGGTCTGTGTGCCGACGAGCTGTGGGCTCGGCTGGGCCTGAGCAGCCCGACTATTATATAATGGAGTGGTCGCCCAACCGAGACGCCGAACGCCATGAAATCCATGATGCCGCTATCACGATCTCTGACTCGACGAGGATTCGTCGCAACACTGCTGGCGCTGATAGCGCTGGTGACGCGCAAGGTGCGAGGAACCCCTAGCCGTAGACGAAAAGGCGATCCAGCCCCAAGCGGCTGGTTCGGACACTGCTAAAAGCTGCGCCACCGTTCAACGAACTGGAGGCCATCGGCACTGTACCTGTTATGAAAAACAGTACATTCCGAACCAACGGTTCTCTGTTCGCCTTCTTCACTGCCTGCACTCTGCTCGGTTGTACGAGCGATCCTGCCACCGCTGAGATGCTTGATATGAGCACCGGTACCGATGCCGGAGTCGTCGAGACGCCGCTCGTGAACGCGTCGCTTTACAACACGGTATTGGGACGACCCACCGACTCCTCGATCGCGATCAGCGTTCTGGCCGCAAAAGCGGGCGATCAAGTGTTCGTTGAATACGGCACCCAGATCGACGCCACGCAAAGCGGCTTGGTGGGCTCCCAAAAGAGCGCAGCGGTGGCGTCCAAGAGCGGAGAGCCGATCGTCCTAGAACTCACCGGTCTTAACAAAGACACCAAATACTACTACCGGGTGCATTATCAGGTGGGCGGCGTAGGTGATGCACCAGACAACATCCACACCTTCCGTACCCAGCGCGCCAAAGGGAGTACGTTTCACTTCGGCGTGCAGGGCGATACCCATCCGGAGAGAAACAACAACAAGATGTTCCACTCCGAGCTGTTTACGCTGACGATGCAAGAGGTTCGGAAACGCCAGCCGGACTTGTACTTCACGCTGGGAGACGATTTCAGCATCGAGAAGGTGATTCAGGACTTCAAGGAAGCCAACTATCCGCTTGGCTATAGCTTCCTCCGTTCGGTAGAAGGAGTCGCCCCGTATAGCAAGTACCAAACACTCCCTAAGCCATTCCTTCAACCCATGATTGTCGATGGAAAATCCGCGCCGATCACCAATGCGGCCTACCTAGAGCTGCGCAATCGCTACTTCGGACTCATGGCCAATGCAACCTCGCTGATGCTGGTGAATGGCAATCATGAACAAGCGCATCTGGCCAACATTGGGGGCATCTTTAACAACGCGTCTGTGTGGGCTGCGGATGGACGACTGAAATACTACCCTCTGCCTGCTCCGGGGCCGTTTTACACAGGTGATGAAACCAAACTGGCCGCGCAAAATGGCTATCCAACCATCAGTGCCAGCGATGGACTTCTCCGTGATTATTACGCCTTTACGTGGGGTGATGCGCTGTTTGTGACCATCGATCCCTACTGGCACTCTGCGACCGTGTCTCCGGACAGTACGCTGTTTGCCGATCCAGAGCCGAAGTGGGGTGCCACGCTGGGAGATGCGCAGTATTCCTGGCTGAAACGGACGCTCGAACAGAGCGATGCGAAGTGGAAGTTTGTCTTTGCGCACCACGTGAACGGCAACAACCGAGGCGCAGCAGCGATCGTCGGTGTTCAGGAATGGGGTGGTGAATCAGGGTTTGCGACCAACAGACCCGGCTGGGCCAAGCCCATTCATCAGCTCTTTGCGGATACCAAGGTCACGATCTTCTTCCAAGGCCATGATCACATGTATGCACGCGAAAAAGTGGATGGAGTGGTCTACCAAGAGGTTCCCAATCCCGGTGACAACAGCTACTTCGCATACAATTGTGATGCCTATGCACCTGCGTCGATCACGTGGTCAGGACCGGCTGGCTACGGAGTGTACGATCCCTCTTACAGCGTTCGGATGCCGAACACCGGGTACTTGGATGTAACGGTTGCGGCGGACTCGGTGAAGGTGGACTATGTTCGCACCTATCGCCCGGTTGATTTGCAGAGCAATCCCAACAAGATATTCAAAGGGACGGAACAGAACGGAGAGGTCGCATTTTCGTACAGCATTCCCGGCAAACCCAGCGACAATCAAGCGAAGGACTTCCCGTATACCTGCATCGGCGCGGCACCGCCGAGTGGCTGGATCTACAACCCCTAAACAGCCAGCGAGGAATCCTAGCGCTCCTAGGATTCTTCCTCAGACTCCAACCCTTCCAGTTAGCGCGTATAACTGACGTTGAGTTCGCTGCTCGCGAGCGTGAGTCCGCTGATCGCTGAAGTCAGCACGGCTCCCGTCACCTGATTCGGTTGAGACGGTAGAGAGGGCTTTCCAGACAGCGCATAGACCGTGAACCTATACCACTTCTTGCCAGGCCCTTGCGAACAAGGGGGGGAGTACGCGAGCAGCGGTCCATCACTCGTCAATCCGGCGGTGCCCACTCCCATCGAGTTTCTTGCGAGAGAACGGACGTTGCCCGGAATGCTGTGCAGCACCCAGTTCCACTTGAGCCCATCTGGAGCAACGGTGGTCATCATGATCTCGAACTCGACGGCTCCCGCAGGAACGCCGGTCCATGCTAGTGGCGGACTGTTCTTCGCACCATCACAGGTGTATTCGGTGGGAAGGACTCCTTGTTCGACAAAGTCGGGACTGGTCAGTGTGAAGACCTCCATGGCGGCGTCAACTGGTGGGGGAAGCGATCCATCCAGTTCTGTTCCCCCCGTGCTGCCGCTAGGGGATGAACAACCCATCGCAGCGAAGATCACTGCCAGCGTCATCGAAGCGCGAAGTATCTGCATTAGGTTTCCTCATGTTGAACACGTCGGTTGAAGAAAATGGAAGCCACCAAAGTAGCGACGACGGCGAATGCGCCGAACCACAGCCAGAACCAATACCGCCGTACATCCCACGCTGAAGGTACGACTGGAGCGCGCAGTACGGAGAAAACTGAAGACTCACCGGGGGCAGCATAGCGCGTCGAAGGTTGGACAAAAGACACCACAGAGGGACCAAGTGTGGTGGGTAGTGACAGAGCCAAGGTTTTGGCATTTGGCACCGCCTGGGGTGCTTCCAGTCTGAGCCGAATCAGATCGCCGTGTTCTTTTTGCGCAGCAGAGAGCGTCGCGGCCATCGCCCGAAATTCGGGAGCAGACGGAAAACCGCGCAGAGCAAGTCCGACCCGCACACCATCCACCTCCAGCTTGGTTTCTGAATCGAGCAATTGACGCGCCTGCTGAAGGTGTGACAGCAGCTCTGGCTCACTCTCCGTCGCAATCGCCGTTGGTCCCACCTGCACCAGTAGGAATGGATCCAGTTCGACCATGACCTCGATATGTTGATCGCGAAGGGTCACCCGTGCGGTACTTAGATCGAGTGTGTGCGCTTGTACAGAGCCCGCCCAAAGCAGGCACGCAAGCAGAAAGGAATGCCGCCATCGTGTCATGGGAGTCACCGACAGTAGGTTCCGGTTTGGATCACGCCGCCAGTGGAATACGATTTATCTGTGAAGTCCCAGCATTTTGCAGTCGCTGCGGGCTTGTAGGAAATCGAATACGTCTGTCCCATATGAACATAGGTCATGGTCCGCAGTCCGCTGACATCCTCGACGAGCTGAAGGTTCTGGACACCGCCCGGTGGCTTCGATCCCGGGGGCCTGCCACCGCCTCCTTGCTTGCTCAGCGGACTCACCCGTGGTGCTTTGGTGAGATCGAAGTCACCGACCAGGCACTGCGTGATGTACGGATGAACATCCGAGGTATGATAGCGGTAGCCATACGCTGGATCAGGCTTGGCATTACAGACATCGAGTTCCCCAGCGGCAATCGTCGATCCATCTGGGTTGGTGTTGCCGTAGATTGGGTAGCCGTCAAACCCCCAGCCGATGATCGCCGCCGGACCTTTGTTCTTCATCGCTGCCATCATGCAGGTGGGGGCCGCGTGATAGTGGTAGTCATCGCCACGCCCCGAATGACCATTACATTGATCCAGCTCACCAATCAGCTTGGTGTCGGTCTTCGGATCGTACACGTTGAGATCCAACGTGCCCTGCGAGGAGTAGTCGTAGATAGGTACTCCGTTTACCGCGACCCCTAACGCGGCATCGATCGAGATCGGCTTGGCCCCTTTCACAGGTGACAAGGTGATCGGTGATACGTAGCCTGGTGCCGGAACTGGAACTTGATCATTGGTACCGGTAATCCCCGTCATCTTGACGTGATCGGGATAGGTGTCCGAAGTGACGGTTGCATACTTGGCATCGCAGCTCACCGTGACCTTGCCGCCAAATCCAGAGTCTTGAATGGACTTGGTGATGGCCGTGCAACGCTCGGGTGCCGTCAGTGTACCGGTGCCCAAGCCACCATCGCCGGTCCCTCCGTCTCCCAGTCCACCATCTGAGCCTGGTGTTCCCGTGCTGCTTCCGCCATCGCAAGCGGTTGCCAAGACCGCCGCAGCCGCAATCGAAAAGATGGACGTACACCGGCCAGCGCTTCTATTCCGAGACATTCTGTCCGACATGTTGCGATCTCCCTGCTCATTGCTCGTTGACTGCGTGCTCGGGGTCCGAACACACACTCCCAGCGAAGACTCTTTACCCAAGAGTGTGCAAAAGGAATGTGGCCAAATGATGAGCGTGGTTTGTTGGTACTGTGTCCTTGCCACACTTCGCTACGAAATTGATTCTGCTCATGTTCTACTCATCGTTACGTGACAACCTCTCGGCAGTGGATCCGGTAGCCCGAGGGCGATTACATGAAGCTCATTCACCAAATCACGATCGTGATCCTGACCACACTCCTACTGGTCGTGGCACTCGTCGGCATTTCCATGTATGTCAGCGTAGAGCGGGGGTTTGCTCGCTACATTCGCGGACTAGAGGAAGCCCGACTGGAACCAGCCATCCGACGACTCACCGCACTGTATGCTCGCGAGCACTCCTTTGCGCAGCTACAGCGTGATCCAAAGCGATTCCGCAGTCTGTTGCGAAGAGAAGAAGACGAACGCCCACCGGTGACGCCTTTACAGAACGACAAAGCATCGGCTCGACCGATTGACAGAATGAATCCGACGACTGAGCGTTCGGATCGACCGCGTGAGCTGCGAGGTACCGACCCCCTGGAGCTTCCACCGCGAGCCACACTGTACGATTCAGAACGCCACGCACTCATCGGGAATGGAACGTTGACCACGGATGCATCGCGGATTTCACTCATCGTGGACGGTGTGACCATCGGTTGGTTAGGAGTCCGTGCCATTCCCCGGATCGAGGGAGAACTAGATGTTCGCTATCTGCACCAAGTGCGCGGACAGCTCCTGTTCATCGCGTTGGCGGCGGTGTTACTAGGACTGCTCGCTGGGTGGCTGCTGGCGCGCAGACTGCTGCGGCCCATTGATGCACTCAGTCAGGGAACCCGACGGTTGCGTGCTGGCGACTACGATTCTCGGATCGAGCTGGCCCGCACAGATGAGTTGGGTCAGCTTACTCGGGACTTCGATGCACTGGCTGTCACGCTCGGTGAAGATTCGCGTGCTCGCAAACGATGGGTCGCCGATACCTCGCATGAGCTGCGCACCCCGATCACGATCCTTCGCGCCGAGCTGGAAGCGATCCTAGATGGAGTGCGCCCCGCTGACGCCGCCGCCCTTCGTTCGCTACATACTGAGATCATTCGACTTGGCAAGCTGGTTGACGACCTCAGCGAGCTGGCCCGTGCCGATCGCGGTGAACTCACCATCATCCGTGCGCCGCTGTCGCCAGTTGGCATTCTCAGTGAGAGCCTGGTCTTGTTTGGCAATCGACTCGAGCAGCGCGGTATCCGCGTCGAACTAGACCTGCAAGCAGCCCAGAGCGCCCGGATCCTGGGAGATCGCGTTCGACTTGGCCAAATCTTTACGAACTTGCTTGAAAACTCGGCTCGCTATACCGATGCGAACGGCACCTTGCGGATCACGGCTCAGCTTGCACAGCAGCAGTTGGTTCTCCGGTTCGATGACTCAGCCCCCGGTGTGCCCGATGACGCCCTGCCCCACCTATTCGATCGGCTCTATCGTACGGAGTCCTCGCGATCTCGCGCCCATGGCGGGTCCGGTCTTGGATTATCAATCTGTCAGCGGCTCGTCGAGGCCCATGGTGGAACCATCACTGCCAGCGCCAGCCCTCTGGGAGGACTTCGCATGCAGATCATGATGCCGCTACTATCGCCACGTTACTGCGAGTAATAATGGGGTCGGTCGCCATGGTTTCCGAGACTCACTCCGTATCCCCAATCCTGATCGTTGAAGATGAACCCAAGCTCGCCGCCGTGCTCGCCGACTATCTGCACGCCGCAGGTTTCGCCACCGTACAGCTTGGGAATGGTCTCGATGTGGCTCCTTTCGTTCGCGAGCATTCACCGCAGCTTTTGCTCCTCGATCTGATGCTGCCCGGGCGAGGTGGTCTAGAGGTTTGCCGCGAGGTTCGGACCTTTAGCATCGTACCCATCATCATGGTCACTGCGCTCGTCGAGGAAATCGACCGCCTGCTGGGTCTGGAACTGGGCGCGGATGATTACATCTGCAAGCCGTTTAGCCCACGTGAGGTCGTCGCCCGTGTCAAAGCCGTGCTCCGCCGTCCGCCACTTGTGACGGGTGCAGGTCAGCGAGTCGGGGCTTTTCTTCTCGACGAAGCACGGATGAGGATCAGCTTTCATGGGCAGCGACTCGATCTAACCACCAGTGAGTACCGACTGCTGCGAAGGCTGCTGCTGCATCCCGGCCGAGTGTACTCAAGAACCCAGCTTCTCGTTGAACTGCACGGCACCGATGATGAGTCGTTCGATCGTGCCATCGACACCCACATCAAAAACCTACGTAAAAAGCTCGCCAGTGTCAGCAGTGACACCAGCGTGTTGCGTTCCGTGTACGGCGTGGGCTATCAGCTCGACACTGAATGATCCACCGCCACACGGCGGAAACAATCATCGCACATCGTTTCTCCACATTCCTTGTGCATCCTACTAGGTAGGAGGACATAGCGATGCGCACGGTATTGGTTTCGCTTCTGGCTCTGGGCTCCATCGCCTGCGGTACTGGTGCCACCAACAGCAATCCCACCCCGAGTTCTCTACATTTTCAGGGACAGGCGTGGGCTGACAACTGGTTTGCGATGTACCTCGGGGACCGCATGATCGTGGAGGACTCTGTTCCGATCACCACGGAGCGGTCATTCAATGCCGAGACCTTTTCTTTTGATGCGAACTATCCATTGGTTCTGGCGTTTGTCATCAAGGACTACAAACAGAACGACTCTGGACTGGAGTACATCGGGCTTCCAAATCAACAAATGGGCGACGGTGGATTCATCTTTCAGCTCAAAGACAACCAACTCGGAAGGATTGTGAACACCTCGAACGCTGCGTGGCGCTGCAAGGTCATTCACAGAGCCCCCTTGAACAAAACCTGTGCCAAAGATCCGAAGCCAGAGCTGACCTGTATGTCGATGATCGAGTCCGAGCCGGTCGGCTGGAAGGAGCCTGCGTTTGATGACAGCACATGGGCATCTGCAACCGAGTACACCGCTGCGGCAGTGGGCCCCAAAGATGGCTATTTTCAGATTCCATGGGACTCCGCAGCGCGGCTGATTTGGACCTCCGATTTGCAGATGGACAACACCTTGCTGTGCAGATCCCGCGTCGCTGCGCCCTAGGATGGCTGGTCCGTGCAGACTCTGTTACTTCGGCAGCGCCACCCAGGTATCATCGATCTGCGCGTTCTTGCGGGTCGCCGTTTCATTCGTGGGCAGCCAAGCGCGCACATACTCCGAGGTCACTTTGTCCGGGGTCACAGTTACCCGCAAGTGACCGGCGCTCGCCAGGATGGTTCCGCTGGTGTAGTGATAGGCGCTCGCCAGCATCGCCGCGTTGTTGGTGTTCTTGGCACTAGGCTGCGGCACTTCCTGATAAACGATTCCGTCCAGATCCTGTTTGGCGTACAGGTGATCGTGTCCGTGAAACACTGCGGTGACCTTGTTATCAACGAGCAGTTGGTGAATCGGCTTGCTCCAGCCTGGGCGCTTTCCGGCAAATCCGGTGGTTCCATCCGCGTTCTTACCGCCCCACTCAAAAAACGGTGCCGCTTCGACTCCGCCGCGCATCTGTCCATCGAGTCCACCGACCAGGTTGTGCAAGAACACAAACTTGAACTTGGCAGTGCTGGCGGTCAGCGTTTGCTCCAACCACTTGAACTGACGATCTCCCAAGGTCCACGCCCAACCATCGGTACTGCTCTTGGTCTTGGTCTGCCAGAACGGATCGAGCGCCACAAACAGCGCGTCGCCCCACTGCCAGGAATACCAAGCAGCCCGCTGTCCAACGAGCGGCTCTGTCATCGAATCACCTCCGTAAAAACCATCCGGAGTCGGATTCAAGTAGAACTTTTTCCGAGCCAGTGTTGCCCAGGTGGCAATGTCCTGACCGGTCCCCAAAGACAGATAACCCAGCTCTCCTTCGTGATTGCCATTGACCAAAAACAACGGCGAGGAGTGCGCAAACAGTCCGAAGTGTCCACGTTCGTACAAATAGCGCGTATCGGTAACCGCCTGGTTGGGCGCTGCCATCACCACGGCATCAAACGGCTGGGTGTGCTTTTCGCACATGAAGGTATCGCCCAAGTCGATGTGAAAGTCTGGTGCATCGGCAAGGACATTGCCCAGTGTGCGCCGGTACATTTCCAGCACCGAGTTTTCGTCGAGATGAGAGTCTGCTTGGAGTGTGAACCGGAAGGTCGATCCAACGGCACGTTGGGTATGAAAGGAGTGCTCTGTCGCAGCCAGGAAGTCCGCACTCCCCGGACGTCGCCAACGCACCCGATAGAAATACCCCGTATTGGCGCTCAATCCATCTACGGAGATCACAAACGGCGTTCCAGCGGAGTACACTGCGGGAGTGGTCTGGATCGAGTACACACCCGGTGCAGTACCGACTTCGATGTACGCTTCCAGCGGCTCCGCAGGCACCATACTCACTGCGATCGATCGCGTGGTGGGACGGCCGAGGATCTCGCTGGCTTGCAGCGGTGGCGTGCTTCCTGTTGCAGGTCCACCACCGTCGGTAGATCCGTTCGGATCACCCGTGTCCATGGTGGTGGTAGACAGACAGCTTGCCAGCAGGAGGGACAGTGCGGTGGTTTTCTTCATGAAGATACAGTGCCGCCTCCTCTCTTTTCGTTGAACCGATGGTGAGGGGGTGGTGATGGTTGGTAAGCTCTTTGCGATTCCTCTGCGTTTGCTTGTGGTGATCGGGCTGCTGCTGTATTCGGCAGTTGTTGGTGCTACGAGTCGCATTTTGCTGCTTCACCAGCCGCCGTGGAGCACGCAAGAGGTGGCGCTACAGGAAGCACTGCGCATCTATCTTCGCGATCTCCATTGCGCGATTGTGGTCGAAGACGCGCCTGCTGCTCTGCTGGGGGCACGCGATCTCGCGCAGATCGCTCAACAAGGTCGTCGTGTCGATGCAACCGTTGTGGCCTGGTTTTCCGACGTCGATGGCCTGCGATTCCTTGCTCTGCGGGTGTCATCTGGTGATGTACAGAGCACCTCTGTCATTCCGAGCGGAGATGTGGATGTCGTGGCACCTACGTTGGCGCTTAAGCTGCGTGCCTTACTGATCGGAAAAGCCGATCGGTCCACAATTCCTGAATCGGCATCCGACACGCATAATAAATTGGAGCTGGCGGGAAATCCTGCTGGGAATTCTAAGGAGTCTCCAGTGGCACCGCCTGCGGACTCCGCGCCCCCGGTAACGGCGGCCACTCCCTCTGTCCTTTCGGTCCAGTCGATGGATCAACCTAGTGCTCTTGCGCGAAAGCCGCTCGCTATACATCTGGAGCTTGGGCTGGGCTACGCATTCAATCTTCCGACCGACCCGACGTGGCTACGACATGGACTAGAGCTGCGAGCGGGACTTGTGCTTGGTTCGATTCCGCTGCTGATCGAACTAGACGGTGCGATCTTTTCGCGTCCCAGTGCAGTTGTTGGTCCATACCAACTCACGATGACCGACGTACCGCTGGGACTTTCGCTGAGCGCCCGTCTTTCACGGTCTCGATTGGAGCTGTCTGCGGGAGTGCGGACCAGCCTCCATATCCTGAATCTTGGGGCGACCATGGGCGATAGCCAGGCAGACAACACACGCCGATTTTCCGCTGGATTGGGAGTGCTGGGGCAGGTGCGGGTTCGACTGCTCCGTTTTGTTTCGCTGAATCTGGCCATCCAGGCAGAGGGCACCGTTCCCAGACAACGATTTACCGTGGCGGGAGAGGATGCAGCAGACCTCGGCTGGTTCCGGTTTGGGGCATCCCTCGGCGCGGTGTTTCGGGTGCGCTGATGTGGGCACGCCTGTTTTCAACGAATCACCGGAAGCCGGCACTGTATCTAACGATGCGCGCAAACCCTTACCGATCGAAGTTCGATCCGGAGATGGAGCCAGCACCGAGCTGGCTCGCGGGTTGTCTCGATGGGAAGGCCGAGGCGATCGCGGCGATGTTCAAAGAACATCTGCACACCGTCGAAAGAGTGCTATTTCGACTGGTGGGCCCAACGCCGGATCTACCGGACCTGGTGCAAACCGTGTTTGCCGAGACCATCCGTTCACTGCCGCGCTACCGAGGGGAAGCTAGCTTCAAGACGTGGCTCACCAAGATCGCGGTCTACACGGCGCAGCATCATCTCCGTGCGGGCCGCGTACGGCGACTGGTTCCGCTTGAAGCGGTGCCATCGGAACGACTCGGAGTTCATCAGCAAGACATCGATCGCGACATTGATGAACGGCGGCTGAGCGTTCGATTGCACTCCCTACTCGATCAAATCTCCCCCAAAAATCGAGTCGCGCTGCTTCTGTTTGGAGTCGAGGGTCGCTCAGCCGCAGAGGTAGCGGCCCTCATGGGGGCCAGTGAAGTAGCCACACGATCCCGGGTATTCCTGGCTCGGCGAGAGCTGCGAGCGCTGATCGAAGCCGATGAGGAATTATCGGCGATGGCGGATGCGCTGCTTAACCGGCGTGCGAGGAGAGAACAGACATGAAGTGCCGGGAATCTCGAATGGCGATTCTGGCCGCTGCGCGTGGTCAAGCGACTGACGCAGAGCGACTGCGATTAGATGAACACCTTGATAGCTGCGCGAGCTGCCGACGAGAAAGGGCCCAGTGGTTGCTGATGGAAAGGCTCAGCCAGGTGCCCGCGCCACACCTTGGCAACGACGCGCAACGGCAGATGATCCAGCGGCTGACCATGACGGCGATCGAATCGTCGGAACGAATAGCAGAGCCAGCGCCGATGCCCCAACGCCGACCCTGGGCATTGGGTCTGGTTGCTGCGGCTGTGCTTGCGCTGCTGCTCTGGCGGCTCGAACGACGCGCTGATCCACCGATGGTGGCGCATGCGCCCTCGGTGTCATCGAGTGTGGAACAGAAAGCGCTCCCCAAGGCCGCCGCAACTCAGGTCATTCAAGGACGGCACGATGGCACGATGGAACTCATTGGGGCCAAGATCCTCTACAAAGCCAACACGGTGCTGCGTTTGCATGACAGCGGCCGACAGGTCGACCTGCTCCAAGGAGAGGTGGAAGTCGACGTAACGCCTGCGCACCGGACCCAAGGTGAGCGATTCCGAGTGCAAGCGGCAAGGTTTGTGGTCGAGGTTCTTGGCACGAGGTTCCGTGTCACAGAGGACAGCGTGCTGACCCTACGTGGCCGTGTACGCGTCATTGATCCACAGGGTCATGAGCTGGCGGTCCTGACTGCGGGTGAGCGATGGCAAGTGGATGCTCCAGCTCCCGTCGTACCGATTCAGCCGACCCAGTTGCAACACGAACCGAGCGTTGCGACCCCCGGAGCGCCCATACGGTCCACCATACCGGTTCCGGCGCTTCCAGCCCCCGCGACAGCAACATCCTCGGCAGCGCCACCCTTGGCCGTGGCACCTGTCACGCCGACTTCACGTCCCCGACCACCGACTGCGCGCCAGCGAATCGCTTTGGCCCGCAGCGCGCTCGCCGATGGACACTTGGATCTCGCTCGACAGCGAATCTCCGAAGCGCTGGCTGCCGAACCAACCCGAACCCAGCGGGCGGCGATTGGACTCCTCCAAGCAGAGTGCCTGCTGGGTGAACAACGGTTCGATGTCGCGATCAAGGCCTACCAACGAGTCGCCGAGCAGTTTCCTGAGGATCCATCCGGAGAAACCGCAGCCTTCGCCGTCGCCCAGTTCTTAACAGAACGAGGCAACAGCGAAGAGTCCCGCGCAGCCATTGATGCGTATTTGAAGCGCTATCCAAACGGGCGATTTGTCCGTGAGGTATCCGAAAAGCTGCCAAAGGGTTTGCGCCCGGCACCGTAACTGTCACTGGCGCGCTGTGGACAGAGTCCACTCCGGATCTGCACGGAGTTCTGTGTTGGGAGCGTACTAGGTACGGGCGCGACGACGGATCATGGTCACGCAAATCAACAGCAGTGCTGCAAACAAGCCCGGCACCGTGGTGCTGCGTCGGCCAAGCTGACACTGACAGGCACCTGCTTCCGCATCGGGCGGAATGGGATCGGGAGGCAGCACCTCATCCCCACCCTGGTCGAGCTTCGTCGCCAGGTTGCCAGTATTGCGGAGGTCATGGTGGAAGCTATCCCAATCCATTCGGCCTTTGCTCAGTCCGCGAACGTGCCACACAAACAGCCAGCCGTTGCGGGTGATGGTCGCTAACTCCAGCTTGCCGTCACCGTCCATGTCACCGACGGTCGGAGTCGCGGCGATCCAACCTCCGGTCATTTTGGGAAACCCTTGCGCTTCTTTGCCATCTACGTTCCAAGCGTGAACGAAGTATCCCGCCGAACCGGACACCACATCGCGGAGCCCGTCCCCATCGACATCGACCACAATCGGGTTTACGAAAAACAGGTAATCCTCAATGGCTTGTGGGAAGCCCGGCTTCATCTTGCCAGTCGTTAGATCCCAGGCCGACAAGCTCATCTCGTAGTCGAGCCGCTGAAACGCCTTCACCATCGACAGTGCCGCATTCGCTCCCGCTGTCGGCAAGATCGCCTCAAACCTACCATCGCCATCGAGATCGCCGAGCGCCGGGCTGGCAATGAAACCCATGGTCGAAAACTCACGGGTGTTCGCTTTTTCTCCGAAAGCCTGCTTGTTTCCCGATGGCTGCACCGGATACGGCTGACCGTTCGCCTTGAGAATTGTGAGTCGCGTACCAATGCCGTTGATAAATATCTCGGGAACCCCATCACCGTCGATGTCACCCAGTGCAGGTGCGTTCGGAATCCCGATCCCAACCACCGGCAACACATCCTTGCTGTTCATGCTGACCGGCCAGCCAGGGAGGAGCAGGTTCGGGGCTTTGCCACCACGTCCATCGATCACATAGACCCGTGCATACTCTCCGTACTGTTCATTGGTGGCCAGCGTGAGATCGGGGATGCCATCGCCATTGAGGTCTCCGACCGCTGGAGTCGACAGGATTCGGGCTCGCTGTCGAGGCTCGGGATCCTTGATGTCGTCGGGGCGGCTGGGATCGTTGATAAGCTGTGGCCAGCCAGTGAGTCGTGAACCGTCCCCCTTCCAGACATAGACCTGACCGTCGAATGATGCACCGATGATGTCGAGCTTGCGGTCACCATCGAGATCAACCAGCACTGGCGCAGCAAAGAAGCCATCGTCGATGATCTTGCGCGGATCGGTGCCTTGGCTTTTGGCGATGCCATCGACCTTGACCGGGAATCCGGGCAGCGGTTTTCCATCGAAGCCGATGGCTACCACCGTGCCGTCGTACGTTGCGACCACCACGTCGGGTTTGCCGTCACCGTTGACATCCGTGTCAATGCAAAATTTTCTACCGTCGTGGGTGGTCTTAATTCAGGAGGGCTTATTCGCGCTGGATATCCTCGATTAAGCGTAGGTTTAAGTACGTTTAATCGCGCCACTGTGAGTCAGGGGCTAGGCTATCTGTCCGTGCGGAGAGGTTTAATGCCTGGATCGTTGAATGGCGACGAAGGCGTAGTGTAGGTGGGGTTTTCTCCGCGAGGACGAGCTTTCGACGCACCTTGGAGCGGTCACTCCACCAAGGGGAACCCTAGACATGAGCCATCGAACGGCTTCTGGTGGAGACAATCAGCAATCACGCAGGGCAAGCAGTGTCGGAGACAGAGCAAAGTCCTTCCGAACTGCCTTCTCCTCCACTTCTAAATCTTGTTCGATCAGTGCGGACATCAGAGCACTGGTTCGGGTATCTCGAAAGAACTGCTCCAGTTCACGACGCGCTTCCCTGTTGAGGCCGCTCGTAGACTTCGGCGGCGGCGGAATTTCACGATTGAGCCTGATTGCGTTTCGACGTTTCAGCAGATACACAAAGTGCGCCTTCTGCTCAGTAGAACGGAATGCGATTCGGACTCTCTGTCTCTCGAAATCCCGAAGGGAAGGAATGTGTCTTGGCTGCTGATACTCGCCGCTCGGGTTTGCAAGAGAAGCATCGAGCAACTCTTGGTACAAATCGATTACTGCCCCCCAAATCACAGGCTTCCCTTCGATCGACGCTATCTCCCTTGCGTCCTCTGCTTTGGGGACATAGGTAGAGTCCATCGGCGGGTGGTTGGTTTCGCCTGAGCGTGATCTGATGAAAAGTTCGCAGCATATGAGTGTCATTTTGTCTTCATCGAGCGCCAGCCGAATTACCTGCCGCTTTTCTTCTGCGCTCATCGGATGAGCGTCCCAGGGTTGGGCGAACTCTGCTTGTGGTGGAGGGTCCGCAGTTGCCTGTGCTGAAGTGGCTTGCGGAGGGACTCCTGTCCGATTGCTCGGAGTCTCACTCTGCGGCGTAGGTTCCGACTCTGCTACAGATTCCCGCGTCGTTACAGATTCTTGCGGTGATACCGATTCCTGTACGACCGATTCCTGTTGTACTGCATGCTCTGCCGATGTGTCGGTTGCCACTTCGGATGGGAACGGAGTGCCTGACCGTTCGCCAACTTTCTTCGTCCAATCAGAGACCATGGTCAAGCATGTGAGCAGTTCCTGTAACGCAGGTAGGACCGTAGCCATTGCCTTCGTGAGACGCTCTGTCACTGTTAGGTTGTGCGCGCTCTGGCTGGCATCAAGGACAGGTGTCCACTCGCGCCTCTGATCTACTTTTGTTTGAGTGCCAGCAACTATCGCATCAGGGGTAACCGGCTCCGTTCCATCAGCCGAAGGGGAATCGCATGAGGAGTCCTCTGCTTCCATTCCAACTGGCGACGCGCTGCTGGTCAGGAAGAAGTGAAGACCGGGAATTGTTCCATTTGGCTTCGGAGGAATGACCTCGCCAGATACCCCCGTCCACACCACGCGGTACGTCTGTCCGTCCATCAATCGAATGTCATAAGGAGCCTGAAACGGACTAAGGGAATAGTGGCCCTGACAGCCGGTAGCATCAAGCGGCGGAGACAGGCGAGGTACCTCATCGAGTGTGCGTGTCGGTAACACCAGTCGATAGCCCACTGCGCCTTCCGGTGCCAGGCCCCTAATCTGCTCAGCCATCGGAATGCGCGAAGCGGTGTGCGCGCCTGTGTGCTGACGCGCTCGCGGGGTCTGCGGCGTTCGACCGGCTGGCTTGTCCTTCCTACGCACACCTACTTGCGCCTTCGATCCGTTCGGATTCTTCTCTCGCTTGCCTTTGGGGCTCGATGCGGAGTGCTCTCGCCAGTAGCTTGCACGGTGCGAGTCATCGCAGAACTGCTTCCGGGAACTGCTCCCTAC
>Ga0209174_10001594_pt1 | contig 15880 bp, 7 predicted proteins | sample JI91814BDNA_FD_187505 | JGI IMG/M metagenome (GOLD analysis project Ga0209174, IMG submission 187505) | Wastewater effluent complex algal communities from Wisconsin, to seasonally profile nutrient transformation and Carbon sequestration -... | ecosystem: Engineered > WWTP > Effluent > Algae...
TAGATCCAAAATCAGACATCGTATTTAAAAAAATATTTGGTCAAAATGCTGACTTGGTAAAAAGTTTTTTAAACGGAATCATGCCATTTAAAGAAGGCAACCTAATTGAGACGGTTAGTTATTTGCCAGCAGAGCAAATCCCTCGCATCCCATCCTTAAAAAACACCATTGTTGATGTTAAGTGTACAGATCAAAGTGGGCGGGTTTTTATTATAGAGATGCAAATGAGTTGGAGCGCAAGCTTTACCAAACGCCTGCTATTTGGAGTATCTAAGGCTTATGTGCAACAGTTAGACAGTGGTGAAAATTATGTTGCCTTGTGTCCGGTATATGGCTTAGGCATTGTTAATGCAATCTTTGACCGTGATACAGATGAATGGTTTCATCATTACCGTACTGTTAATATTAAGGATACCAGCAAAGTTTTAGAAGGGTTGGAGTTAGTATTTTTAGAGTTGCCCAAATTCAAACCGCAGACCTTAGAGCATAAAAAGATGGGTATTTTATGGCTACGCTTTTTACGGGAAATCAATGAAAAAGTGGTAGAAGTGCCGCAGGAATTTATAGATAACCCTGAATTAAGTAAAGCTATGGAGTTGGCACAAGAGTCCTCTTATACATCGGCAGAACTTGAGGCTTATGATAAATACTGGGATGCTGTACGTGTAGAGAAAACCCTTACTATAGATGCTTTCCAGGAAGGTAAAACCGCAGGCATAGAGATCGGTAAAACCGCAGGCATAGAGATCGGTGAAGATAAAGCAACAATTAGAATAGCAAAGGGCATGCTCAAAGCTGGCATATCTGTGGACGTGATTGCCAAAATTAGCGGTTTAACCAAAGAGCAAATTGAAAAGCTATAGTTTCTGTACGTTTTAACCGGCTAAAATTATGCTTCCGATAATCGAAGTTATCGGAAGCATCATTTTAGCCGCTTAACAGACGCTTAATAACGCGGCCTTATTATCGAAGATATTATTGTTGTACCATCTAAACTACAGCTAGGCATGGCTAATTGTTTTAAGCCATTGACCAAACCTTCTATGCCAGCATTAACAACTAGCCCCCGAAATCCTTTTTGTGCCAGCGTAACTTGTCCAGACATATACAATAATGGCTTGGTTAGATTATTTGCTGTGCGCTGCGCCATTTTTTTCACACTTGTAAAATTCTCTGGTATGTAAGAGTAGGATTTTTCGCTCATAGAATTGAAAAATGAACCATTTTGGCTAAGTAATTTTTCTCCCATCTTGCCTGGCGCATCAGAAGAGATATTCGATCCTTCTTTATTAAGCAATGAATAAAACTCCGTTTTATCAGCATCATTCAATTCGCGGATACTATTTAATATCCTCTCAATTTTCCCCTTTGAACTTGGTTTTACAGAGGATTCTTGGAAATGAATGTTTGAAACACTTTCAGCGCTATTAATCCTGGCACCTTCTTCTAAAACTAGAGGTTTTATTGGAGTGCTACTACCAAAAAAACTATCATCAGTAAGACTCATCTTATCATCATTAATACTGCTAGAAAATTCTGTTTTCGGAGACGTCATTAAAGAAAAGTCTTTACTAGATGGTATTGTTTTTTTATTGGCAATAGAGCAGTTTATAAATACATCTAAAATAAATTTACTAAAAGATTCAACATCGTCTATCTGCAATGCTTTAGTTTTTGCTCGTGCCTCATTCATCCCCCCAGTAGCACTTGAAGCAGAATCTATCGTGTTTGTTGACGGAACAGCCTGCAAATCCTTATACGCACCAATAATGTCTTCATCTGTTAGCCCCCATCCTTGACAAACATTCTTCATAGTAATAATTTCATGCTTACCGTTTTTTGTTACTTTGATTGATTCTAACGCTTGAGGCTTATCAATCATATATTTAATAAACTTGCTGGCGATTGCTGATTTAATTGTTTCATTTTGATCAAAACTTTCAAAAGCTGCAAAAATGGCCCATAAATGCCTTGCTATAACAAACCCTAAAATTTTTATATCATTTGTTCTAACGCTTAAATCCTTCCCATCTCCAGGGTTAATGACTTTCGGAAAGTAAAATAGCCTCACTGCATGATAAACTACAAAATCTACATCAATGTTTATTGCGCTAGACTGGGTAGTAGCATTTTTCAATTCGTTATTGTATTGTCTTAGTTGCTCGATGGAATGAGCTATTCTACCACCCTCCCCTTTATCTGCAGCGTGCCCTATAATTTTTTGAAATGCAGTATATTGCATTTTATTTTGTAATAATATTGTTTCCTGTGAAACTGTTTTGGTAACAGTATAAAAATAATCTTTTCTTGTTTTACGAATAAAATCATTCAAAATTTCAATATTTAAGCCACCGATTAACTCCTGAGTTTTTTCATCAAAAAGTGATTTATCATTTTTCAGTTGTTTTGCACAATTAACATTATTATGAAGTGCTGCTATAGTAGCATTACACGATAAACGTAACTGTGAGATTTTATTTGTTAACGTCAAATTAACAATTTGACTTTCTCCTGCCTCTTTAGAGGGCAAACACGAGAAACTATTGAGAAGGTATTCTTGCACGCTATGCCACGAAGATAAATCAGACAATAAATCACTTACACTATAACTCCCTTTTTCAGCCGCTGCAGCAACATATTTTTGCACCAGTCCTATAACACGCTGCAGGTATAATACATATGCAGTCGAGTGGTCTCCTTGCGCGCCTTTGACAACACCATCGCCTCTTACGGAGGAAGAAGAAAACGCAATACCACCAAAACCAAGATCTACAGTTTCACTTTGTTCTTGTTTTTCTTCAGCTCGCACCTCAGAGGCTATCTGAAACTCTATTTCAGCCCTGGTTAATTTGTCTAATTCTGTGTCTACACTTACCAAGCTGGTTTGGTTAGTAATTACTAAATCTCTTGGAACCATAACCTATTCTCCATTAATTTATATATCAACTGACATGGGGTTATTGTACTGACAATTAAATTCGATTTTCATAACAAAATGTGCTCACCCTCTCAAACATTTGGCTTGCCTCTTCATTTTTTTTGGCTAGCTCTGCTACCATGGCTGATGTGATGTTGACACTCGCTGCGTTCTGATTTTGTCGGCTAAAAAGTAAAGCGCTTTTAGTCTGGCTTGCATAATCTGATGCCAATTGTATACACCTGCCAGAAAAAACGGTATGCATTTCGCATATAGCACTAAAACACGCTTCGTTAGCAGCTTTCAACGAGCGTAAAGATAATATACTATTGTAAATAGGTTCGTCTTTAAATCTAATAGCCCAATTATTAAAATTCGGCTCATCGCTAATTACAACATTATACAAGATAGAAACCATACTTTTGGATATATAAAGAGGATTTCTGCCTATAAATGCGTTGAGAGAAGCTTTCACTGCTTGACTAAGACTCTCCAACGACATATTTAAATCATGATTTAGGCCTTGACGTTTATTTATTACAGCATCAACTAATGAAAACTCTAGCATATGACATTACACCTCAACCATTTAAATACAATGCACCACTAAATAATAGCAATCCCCTTAATCTATTGCAACGTTTTGTTTCCTGGATCCATGGGTGTCCAACGATCTAAGATCGCATTTACAAGTAGCATACCAATAGCAAAATACCGGGTTGTGTGGTAATCTCTTTCCATATGAGCGGACGGTTCATGGCATTGAAAACCTCGCTGGTTTTCAAACTTTCCGTTGAACAAAGTATTCGTTTCCTTCCAAAAAGCCCTACCTTAGATACTTCTATTACCCCCAACAGTTAACTATGCAACTTACTTGTCGCACTATCACACCTGACGCACCAGTTTCCCGGTAGAGAAACCTTTATATATCAAGACCTGCAGCGGTGCGACCTCAAATTAGAGATCTATTTGTATACACCTTCTTTTCTTGCGGAAAATCGTATACAAACGTATACGTTCTGTGTATGCCAACTCCAGCAATGCTTGCGAGGTATACGTATGTATACTAAAATATTATTTGTATACAATCGTATACGAAAATGTATACATTTTAAATACCTAAATTTATAGTTTTTGAGGGTAATATGCGCAAAGAAGTTTTATCTCTAAGGTTAGATCCAGAGATTATTAAGTGGGTTAATAGCAAAACAACTAAATCCAAAAATAAGAGCGAGGTAGTACAGGAACTCCTTCACATGGCGATGCACAAAGAAAAATTTGGCTCTGATTCGGAGCATGCCAGCTTGCAAGCAAGGGCAACAAAGTCTTCTATTTTGACTATGGTTATGTTGGAGTTATTTCTAAAACAGACACATGAAAATGGCAACGATATTGTCAAAAAGGCCTTTGATATTTATCAAAAAAGTTTAGAAAGCACACCAGCAGAGAGCGAGATCGTCTGAGCTTTTGATTTTATCGCTCCCGCTCCACATCTAAAACTTTAGATACAGGTCCAATATTTTTGCTAAATTGTTGTTCATGTAATCGACTAAAAGATTGGTGTAATGGTGTTTTATCTCCGCCAAGATCGCTAATATTTTTTAGGTGAACAGCTTGAGAGATTGAGGTAGTTATTGCACCAACCCCTCTGTCGGTTAACATTTGGTTGTAATCATATTTAGCTAATGGATCTCTATCTAGTGGCAAAGCTAATTTTACTTCAAGTCCTGCACCTAAAAATTTAGAAATAGTTTGTACTAATGCTTGCTTAGTCGCTAAGTTAGCGCCGTCATTATCAGCACATATTACGACCGTTTTAGTTTCCGGACTTAGCGTTACATTTTTTAATTGTCCGATACCAAAACATGAACTAATGTTAGCATTAGAAATTGTTTGTCTAATTGAAAGCGCATTTTCTACCCCTTCTGTTAAATATGTAACTGATGAGCCAGGAGCCTTATTTATAAAAACTGTAGCTGCGCGACTTGGACCAAGAACTGCTTTTTGGGTGGCTTGCATAGGAGTATCACTTGGTGATTTAAGCATAACATTTAATTTGTTAGCATCCGGACCTATATAGATTCTATTAACCGATTGCAGCTTCCCGCTTTTATCATATGCTGGGATCAGTAAAGCCGGTTTTTGAGTCCGCAGATCTTTATGCCAACATTGATGCAAAAATTTAAAGTCCGAAGGTATTCCACACTTAATACCGCGTACATTGCTTAAGTACTTTTCTGCTAAAGTGCCAGAGATGGATTGAGCTGAATTATATAGTTGGGTTGCCTGTTTGATGCTTTTAGCGTGCTCTAGCTCTTCATTTTTCTGTTGTAATTTATTAGTTGCTAGCTTTGTTTTAGTCAACACTGACGGTGCGATCTCTTTAATGTTACGTTCAGAAAATAATTTTTTAGCGGCCTCAATATAATTTAAGCCATTGTGCTTAGCATATAAAGATACTAAGTCTCCACCTTCACCTGAGCGGTGATCACACCAAAGCCCAGCTTTGTGACCAGCAATATCTAAAGTTAAATTACCCTTGGTTTGATCTTTACCCATTGCAAAGTTAGCGTAACTTGGTGTTTTGGTAACTGGTGCCCCCAAGATCTGGGATGCAAAACGTAGCGGATCTTGGTTTAGAGTTTGCTTGAGGCTATCTAGCTGATGATGAAATTGATCTTTTGTAAGCTTGCCGCGATTTTTTTCAAAATTAAGCTTAAGCTTTTGAATGGTACTAGGTGTTAACTTTGATTTAGAGCTAATAGCTAACAGACGTTTTTTGAGCTCCTCAGGTTTAGCCAAACCAAAAACCTGGCTCGTCATTTGAGCAACCTTTGTTTTAATCTCTAAGCCTTTCTGTACGTCAATCATCTCAAAGGCTGTTTGCTTTAGATGATCTAGGCTGTGCTTGAGTGATGATATATAACCCTCGACATTATCAACAAAAACTATAAAATCATCCCCTCTGGTTGCCTGGACTAAAAAATTACAAATATTGGCTAATGGCTGGTGGCGTGTTTTATCAAAGTCAGGATAAACATCAACAAACTTGGAGTTTAAGCTTTGCTTGCGCCCTTCCCTGTCTATTACCACTAGCTCATTTTTATCCGCTTTAATATTATTAGATATGACTTGTGCAACTTTAGATGTAACGTTTTCACTAGGATTGCCAGGAACAACAACTACACTGCCAACAGCAACTGCTGCACTTTCAACTTGGCATGGTTTAGGGCCATCAAGTAATCCAATAGGATTTGGTTTATCTAAACCTTGCGCCACATGTACTGTGGAACCGTAAGCATGGTCAAAGTGCTGATTACACCTATGTTTTGTATTAATTTCATGTTGTGTACCATTAGCTAACTGAACGGTTAGTATATTATCTTTTACGGATAAAACCTTGGCTGTTTCTGAGTTAATCATACCTTTGTCTTCAAAGTTACGCCGCCATCTAATGACATCTCCCGCCATAACATCCCGCACTTCTTGTCTATAGGTTTCTACATTACCTCTAGCATGTCTAAATGGGTTCCAGGAGGTTGTAACCCCAGCATCATTACGTAAAATTAACTGCTGATGATTTGTCTCTAACACCTGATAGTAGTCACCTGCTTTAATGTTTAGGCGTGCGATATTGGAGTTAAAGCGCACAAAGTCTCCTGTATCAAAACTCAAGGCATAGTGCTTTTCTGTGGTAGTTAAATCTTTTGCCACCATTACTGTAGTATTAAGCGCAGGTCCTGTTAGCGTGCCATCCATTTTTAAATTTTCACGAACTAGGCTATTAAACATTACCCTATCTTTGTTTTCAGGCATCATGGGTAGAATGTCATCGCGTTTTGCTTGCGGCATTGAAGTATAATAATTGGCCATAAGCTGTAAGCGCTCTGTTTTATCTGGTATTTCAACAATATTTAGCTGCATTTTGTCAAATGCTTTATCTAATAAGTTTGGGTTTAAATTGGAGGCATAAATCAACTGCATTATCTCTAAGCTCTCAGGAGTTCGAAGTCTGGTGTTAATATTCATATTAACTGTATTATTTGATGTGCCAAGCATTAGCGAGAAAATACGCGAGGCTTCAATTGCCGGTAACTGTCTATCATCGCCAATTACAACTAAGCGCAAATCTAGCTTTTCCGTTACATTTAGCAGTGATTTCATAGCGCGCGCTGATACAAGGCTTGCTTCATCTAACACTAAAATTGTATTTTTAGGATAAGCAGCTTTGGCCATATCTGGACTTGTATCCAACATCTTCTCGCTTGTCAGTAGAAAGCTTGTTAGTGTTTGCGAAGGCATACCAGCATGTAAAAATGTTGATGGGTTATCGGAATTGTACTCTGTACCAATACTTTTTAAGTGTAAGTTTAATTTGGCGCTAGCCGTATTCGCAAGACCAATTAATTCATAACCATTATCTCTGGCAATTGATTTAACTTCCTTTAGCATTGTAGTCTTACCACTACCTGCAACACCTTGTATTAAAGTAATTCTGTCAGTAGATGTTATGATCGTGGAAACAGCTTCCTTTTGCCCAACGGTTAACATGGTGTTAGCATCAACTTTGCCCAAAGCTTGATGTTCTGGATTTACAATGGCTTGTAACTTACCAACACCACGCTCCATTACATCCAAACAAGTGCGCTCACAATCATAGATTTCCTTAAAGACATAATTGTCTTTGTCAACTTTTATTAGAGTACCGTTTGTTTCTAGCTGGTTTATAGCTTGCTCTAAGTCTGAAATTTTGGTTTTAATATCATGCCCAAAAGCTATGTATTCCAAATCTCTGGCTCGAAAAACAGCCTCACGCTCAGATAATTTTGCAATAGCATACTCAACCGCAGTTGTGGCGCTATGATTAACAGTCAGCTCTTGGGCTGTCATAGTGTCGGTCTTTGAATCTACGGTTAATGCTGTAGCAGAAATTGCGCTATCGAGTTTTTGGTTATTACCTTCTAAACTTTGCAGCAGCTCGCCCTTATCGGGAGAGAATATTGTTGGCTCAGAGTCAAATGATTTTAATGCCGTATATAAATCTTGCGGTGCAATAGCTGGGAATCTATTTGGCTCAATTAATATCGCGCCATTTATATTTTGTTGTGCATTAGAGTTAGATATTGTTTTGGCATAATTGTAATCAATATGTTGTGCAATATGTTTGTCTAAATCAAGGGTTTTAATGCCGTTTTTGCCCAACACCTGTAAACTGTTATCCTGTATCCCAACCACCGTTAAGGAGTCGCCTTTAGATGCGCCATAAGCATTTATTTTAAATGGCGTATAGTCATTCCAGGCCAAATTGTCACCAACTCGGATCTCCAGACTTTGCGGTCTGTAAACAGATAACTTCTCACCAATTTTTGATGTGAAATTCAAGTTAGTCTCTGTATTGCCAGAATTCAATGTTAGGCAGTTTTCTTTTTCATTAACGCTGGTAATGGTATAATAAGCACCTTGCTTAAAGCCTGTATTTTGAATATCAGAGTTAAAGCGAATTATATCTCCAGCATTAAAACTTACTATTACTGTTCTCTCTTGTGCAGATAAAGGTATTGGCGCTAAAACTTGCGCCTGTAATGCAACCCCATGAATGCTACCGTTTGCAATTTTCAACTCTCTAATTAAATTATTTGCTGTAAGTGCCATAGCTTTGTTTTGCACTAAAAGCGCAGCAGAGTCTTGGTTTGCAACATAAGCACAAGCCGTATCAAAGCGCTGCTTTGCATCCACAATATAAGTGATTTTTTGATTACTCTCCATTGTATCCAGGGCTTGTACAAGCTGCGACTCTTTAATCAAGTTAGACGCAAGCTGCATATTTGATTGAAGAGTTACACTTGGTAATTGATTATCGATTAATTGTTTAAAGACATTGGCTTGTTGCATTGTTGTGCTCTCAAAGCTATCGCCAGTGAATAATATTTTTGCTCCCAAGCTTTGGGCGTTTTTTAATAGACTATTGACCTCTTGGTGCGATAATTGCTGGGCGCGATTAATTATCCAAACGCTAGATAGATTGCTTGCAAATCTTTTTTCCCCAATTAGCCTCGTGGTATAGCTTATAAACTCATGCGTACTAAATGCCTTGCTTGCCCCAATGTCCTTGGCAATATTTGTGGCCATCTTATAGTTTTTGGATAACATATAATGGGTACAGTGAGGTGTAAATTTTACTAAGGTCTTCAAGAACTCATGGGTTTGAGCTCCATTTGCACTCTCTAGCCCCAGAAAGCGAGCTTTTGAGCTTAAAATATTTGTTAGCGGCTCAATCTTACTTTCGTCTTTAACAAAGCGCTTAACCAAGATTGATGCAACAATTGGTAGCAAGGCAGAAGTCGCGCTCTTAGATTTTACTACTAAATTGATATTTTCTCGTTCAATATTCTGCGCATCTTTTGTAGTAAGAAAACCATTGCTGCCAAGTAAAATGCTGCCGGATTCCTTTAGAGACTGAACTGCCGATTGAATTTGTGTGTCGCCAACATTTGATTTTAAGCATAAACCCTTTATTGCATACACCAAATCTTTTTCGGTGAACATATGACGACTAGAGGTTAAATGCTCAATTGCTAATGGCAATGCATCAGATAATGTTTTAACCGGATTATCAGGTTGAATTGCACCGATTGCTTTTGATTGAGCAATTAAATTTTCTAGGACACTTTTTTCACAACCAGCCTGCTGCAGCTGCTGTGTCCAGTGCTGCTGTAATTCATCTTTGTGCAACGTTCTTTTTTTAGCGCGCGAGTAGAGCGTTACCATTGAGCTAACTGTTGTATTAACTATCTTTTCAAACTTAGTGCCTTTGTTAACTGTGATGCTGATTTTATCTGATGCATCGCGACCTGTCTCTTCAATACCTTTTTCAATCTCAACGCGACGCTTAGAGAAAAACGTAATTACATCTTTAGGAAAGTTTGCAATCTCAAACAAACCATTTCTTGTAGTTTGTTCAATCTCATAACCTATTTTCATCAAGCCTTGTGCAAAAAACATTCTATACGCCAGCCCCAAAGCCATCTTACAGTTATAAAAATCATCACCATATAATGTGCGCCATTCGTCTAGTATCTTAGTAGTGTTTAGCAGAATACAGTGTGTGTGTAAATTTGGATCTAATAGCCTTGAATCCGTATGATTAAACAATGCCGCTACGATATTATTGGTTTTAGCAATCTCAATTACACCGCGCTTTTTAAGTCGTGTAGCGGCCATCTCATTTTCAATCATAGTTAGCGCGGACTTTACTGCATTAATGTGAGCATGAACAATTCTAGTATCCCCGCCAACTATTGCTAAAATTGATGCTGACTTACACGCGGAAAATGTTAAATCATAGCCCGGGCGATGTTGTGGTTTTCCATCTTTGTCATAACCGTTATTTAGCACTACACCATTTGGAAGTTTACCTTCAAGTAATTCCTTAAACTGCGTGGCGTCAACTGTCCCGACCAACCCCAATTCCTCTGCTCCTTTACCAAACCACACATTATTTTCAACACTATCACCTTTAATGTAATAGTCACCTTGTTCATAATATTGAGCTGCTTGGCTGGCAGATTTAAGTGTATAAATACTTAACATACTTATTACCTAATCATGTCTAAGCTTTGGCTCTCAAGCTCATCAGCTTGTTGTTGCTGCTCTGCTGCCAACGCATGATTTTTAGCAATTTCTATATCACTTAAAATTTTAGCTTTGATAGCTACTTCAAAGCCTATAACTTCGCTTTGTATTGCACAAATATCTATATCTTCCCGTGGCTCTATAACTTTTGCGTCTCCAAAATCTTGTCTATAAGGGAACTTAATCAACGCTCTTGGCCACGGGCCTGGCAATCTTAAATACGCATGCATATCTGCTAAAGACGTAAATTCAGCATCTAAAACTATAGGCTCAATACGACGCTCATCCCCTAAGGTAACTCCATCTCTGATTTCATTAGCACCCATTGATACAGATTCCCGACGTTCAATTATTTCCTGCTTACCCAGTAATCCTGACATCCATTTAGCTGTATCTTCAGAGTTAGTTCTAAATAAAACATTGGTGTTAAATAGCGATAAAATGGTATTAGAGCTATTAATCCCATAGCGTTCAATAAGCTGAGCTCTATCCAGTAATGACATGACGTTACATGCACCATATTCGCGCCCTTCTGATAATACCATCTCAAGGGATGGCAATTTATGTGCAGAGCCTAACTCGTCATAATACAACCAGATTCTTCTATCTCGGTTTAAAGGCAGTGTTAAAAGAGAGCGGGCTGCCACATCTAACCATACACTAATTAGCGGCCTTAGCATTGGCATTTTTAAATTATCAACGACACTGAAAAACAACCAACTATCCTCGTCATTGTTGTTTATCCAATCACGAATTGAAAATATTGCCTCATTTTTTTCATCTAGCCCACGCAAAAACATAAGTGATTTACAATAGGTTGATAGCGTTGCTTTAATTGATAATGCGGTTTTATCAATTTTTTCTGATACTAAGGTCTCGGCAATTGTACCCTTAAGAAGGGCAGACAACGATTCAGCTGATTCTGGGTCTGTAAATATTGGCTCCAACAAGGCACTCATTGTACACATTTTGCGTTTTTTAAGCTGTTGGCAAACAGCTGCGAAAATAGTGCGTGCTGCAGATGTCCAAAATGGGTCACTATTTGATTGGTGCTCTGGTATTAATGCCTGCGCCATAGTTTCAAAATCAGCGCCATCCTTACAATCTGCCCATACATTCCATGCTGGCGATCGAGAATCTAGCGGGTTTAGAATGATATCTTTACCTGGTCTATAGAATTGTTGTACAAAGCACCCTTTCTTATCATATACAACCGCTTTTTGACATTTAGCACGCGTTTGCTGCATTAACTCTATCATAGCTGTTGTTTTTCCAACGCCAGTTGTACCAATAATTGAAATATTTTGTGTTTCAGAGTTTTTCTTTAGTGGCACGCCAGCTAATAAAATATTTGACGCCTCGCCCGAGTTTTTTAATTGTTTGGTTAATTCTTGTGGTGATTTTAATGATACGCCCCGAATATCTCTTTTAGCACGATTAGATCTACCACGGTATTTAAACATGCTAATTAATAATATTAGCGTTATTAAGGCGCTGTACGCACATATTGTTGTTGCTTGATTAAAACCTATATTCAATCGATCTAAAGCGGCATGCGTGTCTCTATGAGTGTAAAATCTTCTAAGTGGTAGCACAACCTTGCGGCCAGTTGAGGATTTAAAATAAAATGGCGTTTTATCATCACTAACTATTAATTCAGCTTTTGCTTTTAGATACTGTAATCCTATATATCGATCATAACTATTAGTCTTAATAGATATTATCCCGGCAAAAACAAAGGCAAACACAATGAAGGACAGGATAATTATATAGCGCATCGACTGAATGAACATGCGGATTGCATGCATAGAGGTCTGCCCACCCCTGGTAAAGTCTTTAAATCCTGAATGTTGCATGTTATTCTCCTTGATATTGTCGACCTATCAGCAAATCTTGGCTATAAATATTGTAACTTTGTTGGTTATGCTTACTAAAATTTGTTAAACTTAAAAGGTGTAAGCCCTGAAGGCATAAAGTAACGAGAGTAACTATGGAATCCAATACTATCGATGAAAAGTTTGTGTATAAGAAAAGTGATATCATAGCTTTATATGCCTTCCATTTTGTTTGGTGGACAATGGCTATAGTTATCCCTAGCATCATGCTCGGAGTGTTGCCAAAACATTATTTTATTTATGCTTTGATACAAGGGTATACTTATTTTAAGTTTCACAAACAGTGTCAACACTACATATCTAATAACATTAAAGTGCTTACAGAATATGACCCTCAGGAAGGACACGAGGCTTTTCGAAAAAGAATGAATGAGGACTGTGGAACAACCGCAACTAATAGCTGGAGGACTGAAACTAATCTGTATAGCGGATCTTCTTTGACCAGTAGTAGCAACACCTACATATTGAACAATATAATTAATAAAACACCTTAACATTTACTTCTCCTTCATTTTGTGAGTATTGTCAAACGCATCTTTCTTATCTGTAAGTTGTTGCTTTCTTGACATAACATACTCAGAATTATTAGCAAATTGCTTATTGTGTGAGTTTAATTGTATACCGGATTTATTTTTAATTTCCGTATCAACAGACTTATCAAGATTATGGTCAGATGACGCATTAATTACCGTCTGCGACATTTGTTGGTATTTATTAGACATTTCTGATTTATCATGGCTATTTACGCTAGAGTCATGATACGATTTATTTATGGCCATTTGATCTGTGATTGTGTTTACCTCAAATGATTTAGTGATTTTATCTCGATAAGATTGTATGTATCCTGACAACAGTTCACTTCTAAGTGCTGGATTATCCATAGCATCTTTGACACCGCCAACACCTAGCTCATACCCATCAGCCCCAAGCTGATAAGAAGCCCAGTTTACAAATTCTTGTGATAGATCATCACTAACACCGACACTTGAAGTGCTAACAAGATTTGCTGATTTTTGCCATGCTTCACTTTCAGTTAGGCTATTTTGCACATCCTTCCTATAGGAATCTGCTTCTGAGAGACGACTACTAAATCCATCAGAAAAGTTTGTTGCCTCTGTGCTGCTATTACGTAAACTTTCATTTTGAAATACACGATTTACATCGTCCATAGCTTCCATATATTTTTGTGACAACTGAAGCTGTTCCTGAGAAAGAGTATTTACATTTGAAACATTTGTATCTGTCCACTGGTGTCTATGGCCAGCTTCTGCATTTACTGATATTCCTTTGTTCAATATTTTCCCTAAACCACCTAAATTTTGGCTACCAATCCCACCCGCTATCCCGATTCCTGCTGATATAGAATTTAATGAGTCTACAGAGCTACGTTTATCAACCCCCATTATTTTTGCGTAAGAATCTACAATATCATCAACCTTTTGAAAGGCACGACTGGCACTAGTTGCGTGATCAAGCCCAATACTTGAATCATTGGATAAGCTATCGCCTCTAGATTTCCTAAAGTCCATCATTTGATCATAAGCTGCGCTCATAGAACTGCTATACCCAGTTAGCGAGGTTTGCGCTCTATTTAATGACTGCGATGACATTTCATTCATGCTTGAAGAAATTTCATTTTTATCATTAATACCAGTGCCAAGTTTAGACATCCCTACAACGCGATCCATAATTCCAGAACCATCAGAAGTGGTTCTCATAATTGAACCATCAGATGCCTGAAATGAAGTAGCACCACTACTGACATTAGCGCTCTCATCCATTTTGAAACTATTTATATTGTTTCTTGAGGTTGAATCAAAGTTTCTAACACCAAAGGACACATTGCCACTAGTAACTTCGCTTGCCGCCATACCAGAAGCAGATTGTGTAGGTTGGCCCATATAGGATGACATTTGTGCCAAAGCACCACCACCATATTTGAATAAGCCCCAAGATAGAAAAGGTACTGACATCATGGCATAGCCGGCATAACGGGCAACTGATACGCCAGCCTCGCCCAATGCTGGAATTGTATCGAATGTTAGAGCTGGATCTGTTAGGGTTTGACTGGCAGCAAAAGTATTATTTCTACAGTAAATATGGATTATCATATTAATTAAGGAGTAAAGTGGTGCCCAGCTTTGCAGCCATATAAGGCCAGTAAAATATGTTTTTAGCATATTAATACCACTTGGCAGCATAAGCATAATTGCAACAAAGGGAAACATGCCATAGAAAATAATTTCTATTACTATTTTCATATAGGAAATGGCTTTTTCTGCAATTCCACCTTGCGTGGCATAAACAGATTCTTGGTAAGCCTCAGCTCTGGCTACCGCATAGCTTTGAATACTTGCTGTTGCTCCATCTTCCTGCGCACGCGCCATGAATCCATCTTGAATAGCATTGCGCATGATATTTTGCTGCATTAGACTATCAGCACTTTTTGATATATTAGTTAAATAATCATAAGCTTGAACTAGATTTCGTTTTAATAAATTCGAACTATCGCCCCTAGGGCCACCGCCAAATGGGAATAATTTTTTTCCATAGAATTGATACGCTTTTCGTAACTCTTCTGGCCAGTCTTGATTTATTCTAACTGCTGCCTCATTGCAACTTAGAAATTCACGTCTAACTGGTCCACTTTTGCTGGTTGATTGATATATAACGCCACCTAAAGGTGATGCATTTGCGCTTATAAAAGCCCATAAATCATCTGTGCTTTTTAGTTCATCTACCCTGTATTTGCCCAAGGCAATATCATAATATACGCACTCTTTCACAAACTCACGCATATTATTGGCCATGTCATTGCTGACAAAATCAAAGTGTGACGCATTGGCAATTAATCTTGCATTCATAGCAACACCATTTCTATCAGCAGTTATGGCATCTCTAAATGTAACTGGGGTGTTTACTGGCGCAGGTCCCCGCAAAGCCGAATCAATTTGCTTGGCAACCACGTCCCCTATTTGACTCATAAAGCCAGCAGGCACTGCAAAAAGCCAAGGCACATTAGCCACAGGTGAGCGAAAGCCTGTGACCCTATCAATAATCATCACATTTGTTGTTGGGATGGTTAGAGCAATTGTTAACATTGAATTTGCCAATAGCCATTGTGCTGGTATTTTTAAGTTTTGCTCTAAAACCATTTTATACACAGCAATACTAGCTGCAAACATACTAGTTATGGCCATGATTGAAGCTACAAAAGAGTACTTTCCACCATGAAACAGGGCAGCCATTGCATTTAGGCAATAATAAAGACCTTCTCCTGCCCCGTGCGATATTAAATCAACTGCTGTTGCCATTAGTTGCTCCTTAAACTTTTATTCCAGGCCATCTTGTCAAACAGTTGGCTTGATATATTTGCTGTTAGTTGATTTTGCATAGCTTGAGTAAGCAAACGCATCTCGCCCCGCTGCATAGATTT
>Ga0209174_10001602_pt1 | contig 15818 bp, 14 predicted proteins | sample JI91814BDNA_FD_187505 | JGI IMG/M metagenome (GOLD analysis project Ga0209174, IMG submission 187505) | Wastewater effluent complex algal communities from Wisconsin, to seasonally profile nutrient transformation and Carbon sequestration -... | ecosystem: Engineered > WWTP > Effluent > Algae...
CCACGGGAATAGGGTCTCCTACCCCAACGCTGTGACTTTGCAGAATTTTATATTGGAGGGTGGCGGTATCCGCTGCGGAGATGGCGGTATTGGCTAATATTCCAAAACCGGTATTGATGCCATAAACCGTTTTATTACTGGCCACGATTTCCTGCACGGCTGCTTCACTGGCATTGATTCGGCTGATGGCTTGATCACTCAATAAGGCTTTACACTTACCTGCAGCAATCTCCAGTACTATGGGCACGGTTAAATGATCGGTTCCGTAATGAAAAGTTGGGGGCATAACAATGGTTGTGGGCGCAAATTAGGGAATATAGAGGAAGGCAAGTGGCGAGTGGCGAGTGGCTAGTGGCGAGTAGGGAGTGGCTAGTGGGGAGTGGCGAGTGGGGTTTAGAGAATGGGGTTCAGCAAGTGGGGAGTGGCGAGTGGGGTTCGGCTAGTGGGAAGCAGCTAGAAAGACGAGTTGCAAGAAATCGAAAGGCGTGTTATAAATGTAATCCTTGATAGTAGGGGTCGGGGGTAGTTTCTCCCCTTTAGGGGTTGGGGGCGGGAATGGCTAATGGCTAGTATCGAGTGGCTAGTGGGAAATGATTATTCTGTGAGCGGTGCAACGCTTCAGATTCAGGGACTATCTTTATAAAAATTTACCGCATGTACCGCTTGCTGTCATTACTCTTCATTATCTCGGCCTTGCCCGTATTAGCGCAGGACCCACAAAAAGTGGCGATCAGTACCACAGGTTGTACGGTACAGGTATACTGTTTACCCGGCCGTTTTGATGTGTATGATCTGGAAGATGGGTCAACGGTTTATGCGGATGATTGTGAAAAAGAAGGGGTGACTTATGGCATTTACTGTATCAAACTTAAAAATGTGGTGACTGACCTGGATGCAGCAGAAGATAGTATTGCCACCATTCTTGATTTTCTGAAACTGGATTATGGCATTGTCAAAGGCAAGGGCTATGACAAAGGCCATAAACTTAATAAAGACGAAACCACCCGTGGCGTTTTTGATACCTGGGAAGATGTTGACAATAATAAATGGAAGATCAGGGCCTGGACCAATGGCCGGTTTATCTGTGTGATGCATATGCATAGCAACAAAGAGCTTCCTGATAAAAAGACGGAAGTATTCCTGAATGGTCTCCGTTTTCCGGGGATGACCGATAAAGAAAAAAAATAACCCATGTTTTCACGTACCCTCCTGCTTCTATTCTCCTCGATTCTTTCCATTTCCCTGACAGCACAAAGCATTAAAAAAATGCCGGTGGCCAAATCCGGCTGCAGCTACTATGGGTTTTGCGATATCAGTTTCGAGACTTCTTATAGTCAGGATTCTTCTATCGTTTATGCCGGTGAATGCGTTCGCGACAGTATCAGCTGGGGATTGATTTGTGTAAAGCTGGTGAGCCTCCCTAGCGGTTTGGATCAGGCAGAAGAAATACTGACCGCTTATTTAAATTACCTGAAGACGAGTTTCTCTATACAAAAAGCAGCAGGCTATGGAAAGGGTCACCGCCTCAATAAAAATGAAAATACCCGTGGTATTCTTGACTACTGGGAAGATGCTGAAAAAAACAGCTGGAAAGTGAAGGGCTGGACTGATGGAAAATATGTTGCCGTCTTGTATGCCTTTAGCAAAAAAGAATTACCGGAAAATAAAGTGAACCTGTTTCTGGACGGGTTCCGGATGCCGGAATAATCAGATCACCAGTTTATCAGTCTATCAGTCTTTTGTCCCCGGATTCACCGGTGGCGGAGGCGCGTTCTTAGGATCCACCGGCATGCCATTATTCACATCATTACGGTATTGGTTGTAGTCTAACAATGCCTGACGGTAAGCCTGGTCCAGATCTTCCATTCTGTAACCGGCAAAGGGAGTCCCGGTAGGAATAGGTCTGGCAGGATTTACCGGGCGGCTGTATTCCAGTAAAAGAACAGGGCGAAAGTCCCTGATCTGATGGCGGGAAGAAGCATACCATTTGATCTCTTCATCAGACTGCCCGGGGGCTTTGACCGTGCTGATCATGAATCCATAGTTTCCTTCACGAATCATCCTTTTTAATTGCCGGGTAACATTGATTTCCACCAGTTCATTGGCTTTAGAGCGCCGGATATTTTTAATTACTGTATGCTCCCCATCTGTTGGAGGCTGGTTCGTCCAATTGGTTAATGAGTCATTCCAGGGGCTGAGGATGCGACTCACACTGATAGATGCGGGATATGCACTTTGATTGGCCGTTTCTTCCTCCAGGCTCATTGGAAATAAAACGAGGCGGGCGCGGCTGATCAGTTCCGGTTCAATAAATGGTAATATTTTTTTCAAATCAAAAGCCAGCAGGCTGCGGCATTCCATTCCACTATCCTGCATTGGCACCAAACCGGTTCCCAGTAATTGAGAGTGATCGCCTCGCTGTTGGGTGATATTACTAATCAGGGCAGAAGGGCAGCTGCTGTCGGCCCGGATCATGGCATTGCCAAGAGACAAATTGAAATAAGTTTGTGCCGGTAATTGGCTAAAGCTGAAAATAAAGACGAAGGCAAGTAGTGGAGGTTTCATATCGCATGAATTGACCTCTTCGAAAATACAATTTCTTCAGACGGGAATTGATGAGTTTGATTGTAAAGATGCGTTAAAACGAATATCGCTTCTGGTCATAAGAAAAAAAATGCCTCCTCATATTCATGAGAAGACATCGTGATCCGGATTGGATGATTTCATGATCCATTTTTGGGGAGCTTACCCAAAGCCTTTGTCCCGCTTTTAGCGGTCCCAGTCATTTTTATTTGTCTGCTTTTGAAAGCGAGCTTTCAACGCTGTCAAATAAAAATGCCTGCCCACTTTCGTGAGAAGGCATCGTGATCCGGATTGGATTCAAACCAATGACCTACTGCTTAGCATACCGCTACGGTTTTCACCGCTCCTGTTGTACAGGATTTGGGGTCTGGACTATAACTTCACCATTACAGGTGTACCACGTTTAGTCTCTACGGAACCTTTCTGAAATTGTCAGCGGGATGTGTTCCCTTTGATTGATTATTCAGCGACGTTTTTACCCTTAAAGTGACTGATTTGCGAAAAAGACGGGGACTGAAATAATAACAGGAATCAGTTTGAGGACAATAAACTGCGTAAATATCTACGAGCGACTTATCAACTGATTTTGTTTTTACTCCCCTTGCCGTGCTATAACTGTTCCTGAAAGGAATTTCCAACACAGCATTTTTCGAGAGATTTCTGAATTTAACCTGAACCGTTTTAAAAACACCTTCCTTATAAATCACCAGATCAAAAGGAGAATGTTCCGTTTCAGGAATCAATATTAGAAACCCTTGTTCAAATAAATCAACTTTAACCTTCAAAACGCCCAGATCACCTTTGTTTTTAGTGTGATGATAAATCATATCCCAAAATACAAAACTGATCTAAAGTTTCCTCGGTGTTGCCAACCGGCATAGCCGGGAAGGGTTCACCGATACGGTGGTATCCACTTAAATGGTTTTGTTTCCCATTTAAGGCTCCAAAATTAAAGGCAGTTGCTCTATTCAACTGAGCTACCGGACCATAAAAAAAGAACGAGGCGCAAAGATAAAAAAAAAATGCTTGCTGGCAAGGGGAATTATTGGGTAGGAAACCAGGATTTTCACCGCGGAGAAAGGAGGAAGCTGAGGTTACGCAGAGGGTTTATCGCATCAATCGCTGTGGAAAAGGGGTCGCCATTTTTTTCCCGCAAAGAGCATTAAGGCTGCAAAATTCTCTGCGAAAACGCTGCGTTCTCTGCACCTCTCCGGTAAAACCACAAAATTCTCTGCGAAAGCTCTATTTTCTCATTTCTCTGCGGTTAATCTCTCTATTCGCAAACTCAAAATCCGTAACCTTGCATCTTAGTTATCAATCAATTTTCAAAATGGATGTCAAGATCGAAGCCGGCTGGAAAGAAGTATTAAAACAGGAATTCTCCCAATCCTATTTCCGGCAAATTGTTTTACACCTGAAAACAGAAAGAACACAGGGCAAAACCATCTATCCTCCCGGTTCACAGATCTTCAATGCCTTTGATACCACGCCTTTTGATAAAATCAAAGTAGTTATTCTCGGACAGGATCCCTATCATGGTCCCGGACAAGCACACGGACTTTGTTTTTCCGTACAGTATGGAGTAGCTCCTCCACCCTCTCTTGTAAATATTTACAAAGAACTGCAACAGGATATTGGCATTAGTATTCCACCACACGGCAACCTGACGAACTGGGCGAAACAGGGTGTCTTTCTTTTAAATGCCTCTTTAACTGTGCGTGCCGGAGAGCCGATGAGTCATGCAAAAATTGGCTGGGCCTCTTTTACGGATACTGTGATCAAAAAAATATCTGCACAGAAAAAAAATGTCGTCTTCCTGCTCTGGGGCAAATTTGCCCAGGAAAAAAGAGTACTGATCGATGAAAGCAAACACCTGGTTTTAAAAGCAGCCCACCCTTCTCCCCTCTCTGCCCATGCCGGATTTTTTGGCTGCCGTCATTTTTCCAAAACCAATGAATATCTTGCAAAGGCCGGCATCGAGCCGGTTGACTGGTCGCTTGAATAAATGTCAAACTGAATTGTATGATTCCCATACCGGAGCAACTGATCCTGGAAACCGATAAGGTCATCTTAAGGCCATTGTCTGAAACCGACTATGATGAAATGTTACAACTGGCCGGTCTGGATCCGGATATGTGGTATTATTTCAGTTTAAATCTTTCTGACCCCCAACAACTGACCAAATGGTTTCAACTGGCCGCCGCTGATAAAAAAGCAGGTACGCGTCGCCCTTTCACCATCATTGAAAAAAGCAGCGGAAGGATTTGCGGCAGCAGCAGTATGGGAAATATTTCCTATCATGATTTAAGACTGGAAATCGGCTGGAGCTGGTTGGCCAAAGAATTCCGGAGTACGGGTATTAACCGGCATGCCAAATTTGCAATGATGAACCACGCCTTTGAACAACTGCATTTTGAAAGAGTGGAATTTAAAACAGATGTGGAAAATGCAAGGGCCCGGAAAGGATTAGAAAATGTTGGGGGCATTGAAGAAGGGATCCTGCGAAGCCATATGACGATGTGGAATAACCGGAGAAGGACTTCCATCTTTTACAGCGTATTAAAAAATGAATGGCCATCGGTGAAGCAAAAACAATTTGCCGGTATTACTGCAATATGAAATTCTTAAAAAATATCGCCGGTCGCCTGATGGCTGTTTGGGCCATGCTGAGTTTTATGCTCAGCTTCTTACTCATTTTTATTCCGGCCATGATGACCTGGCTCATACCTGATCCAAAAGGACAGGGCATTTTTATACGCATTGCAAGAATCTGGATGCGGATCTGGTTACCATTAGTTGGCTGTCCGCTAAAAGTTAAAGGGGAGGAATATTTTGAAAAAGGGCAAAGCTATATTGTTACCTGTAACCATAATTCCCTGATGGATATACCCATCTCCTGCCCCTTTATACCCGGTCCCAATAAAACTATTGCCAAATCAAGTTTTGTAAAAGTTCCACTCTTTGGTTTTTACTATATGAAGGGTTCCGTGATCGTAAACCGGAACAGCGAACAAAGCCGGAGAAGTAGTTATGATAAAATGAAAGCCGTTTTAAAAAAGGGCATGCATATGTCTGTTTACCCCGAAGGCACCCGGAACCGGACAAATGAACCGCTGAAAAAATTTCACGATGGTGCATTCCGTTTAGCAACAGAGACCGGTACCGCCATCATTCCGGCTGTCATTTTTAATACCCGTAAGGTATTACCTGCAGGAAAAGGGCTTTGGTTTATTCCTCACCGGCTGGAAATGCATTTCCTCCCTCCTGTTGAAGCCATCAATAAAACAACAGAACAATTAAAAGAAGAGGTCTTCCGAATTATGCAGGATCATTATACCGGGAAGTTGAATTAAAAATTGGGGAAAGACCGGGTACGATTAATCCGGAGATCCTGTAATACCGATGCTTTGGGACTGATAGAGAAACTGAAGAATTTATACAATCCCACCGGTGTTACATCTATCGACATCTGCCAGCAGTGCATATCACGGGAGATTCCCATCTGGAACATCTGCAAATTCTTTCCATCAAAATCATAATAACCGCTGACGGAGAAATTCCATTTGGGGGTGAGGTTAAAACTGCCGCTGAAATTCATATTGGAAGTAAAATCCTTTTCAAAACCGGTCAAGTCGGCTTTCAACCGGTTGACAAATGAAATAGATAATCCCACATTGAGCTGCCAGGGAATATTGAAATCAACAAACTCCGATGGATTCTGATCCTTATAGGCCAGCAACTGTTGCTGATCTGCAGCGAGGTTGGGATCCTGCATGGCCAGTTCCTGTTGCTTCTTCCGCAGTTCCTCTTTCTTGGCATCCTTGGGTTTGCTTTTGAAATTGGTACTAACAGAGATGCTGCCATAGGTTAACCTGCCCAGTTTGAACTTCCCTCCTTCCCAGGCATATTTATCTATATCGACCCCGTTCTGATTGGTTTGATAGGGATCCAAAACGGTATTGGCCGTGATACTGATTTTTTCAAAGAGGGTGGTTCGCAGGTAAATATTAAAGAGATCCAGTTTGAGTGAATCACGCAGGAAGTTATAGCCGCTGCTGAAACCAAAACCATCGATCAGTTTCACAATCTTCTTTGCATCAGCGGCGGTATCTTTTTTGGGCCTCACTTTCATCTCCAGGTTATTATCCAGCTGGAAACTGATGCCACCTGTTCTGCCTTCTCCATAACCGGGATAAAGGGCACCCGAGTATTCCGAGAAGCGATAAGCAAATCCCCTGGAGACTGTATCGGTATAAAAATTTTTCCTTGATAAATCCGGCTTATAATTAAAGCTGATGGATGGTCGGATGACGTGCCGGATTCCAAGCACTCTTGAATTCTTGAATTGATAGGTACCGAAAATGGCTGTATTGAAACCAAGCGAGAACGTGATCTGATGATCGGTGAAGAATCCCTTGGTGATGGTGGTATCAGATTTTTGTTTGGCTGTATCCCATTTGCGCCGCATTTTTTGAGCGATCCAAACCTGCGAATAGGAAATACCGGGAGAAACAATCACGGCCCCTCCGGCTATCGGCGGTAAGGCCAGGGTGATCGGGAAATTATGTTGTGCTCCCCACTGGAAAGTATCAATCAGGTCTTTCAGGCGGAATGCGGTATCATAAAAAGAAAACTGGTTTCTGAACGTACCGTTATAAGCCACCCCCAGTTTCTGGTACCATTTATTCCCCAGTGAATTTTTTCCCTGGAAGGGATAGAGTGTACTCACCGAGAAACCGGCATCCGGTAAACTCACATTCACGAGACGTGTCAGGTTATTCTGGTTATGGTTCGCAGATAAAGTAAGGTTATAAGGTTTCCCGATCCAGTTCTTGGAATATGAAATGGATGAACTCAACTGGTTCTGGAAATTCTGCCGGGTATTATTTGTCACCAGCTGGTTATAACGGGTAGACCCCGCATTCACATTGGCAGAGAAATTAGTTCCGGGTCTGGCTTTTCCGTCTACACTGTGTGACCAGGTTACAGAAAAGGTTTTATTCTTCAGAAAATCAGGGTCCCCTTTAAAATTAAATTTAGTGGCCAGCAGACTCAGGTTAAAGGCACCGCTATATCGATAGCGTTTCCGGTAAGTCGGGTTCAGATTGACCGACCAGCCTCCATAGGAATAAACATTCCCATAAACTTTTACATCCCAGTATTCGCTAAGCACTTTATAATAGCCCAGTCCTTCCAGTCCCAAACCAAATTGTTCATTGGCACTAAAGCGGGGCGGCAGTAATCCGGAATGGCGTCCCTTGCTCAGCGGATAAAATCCAAAGGGCAGCCAGATGGGAACCGGTACCCCTTCAAATTCGGGATGCGCGGGACCTGATACAGCCAGCTTGCCATTGATCACTTTCATTTTTGGCGTAAGGAATGCAAAATGCGGCTCATCCAGGTTACAGGTGGTAAAGCGGGCTTGTTTGATAAAAGTGGTAGTCTCGTTCACTTTTTTGGCCTGTCTGCCATTGACAAAAATTTCGCCTTCCTGGGTTGTCGTGTTTTGGGTTAAACCCACCTGTGTTTTAAAATTATAGCGGATGGTATCGCTGGTAAATTCGTTGGTACCGCTTTTGAAATGGGCCTGATTGATCACCGTCCCCGTGCTGTCTTTGTCATTGACGGCTGTTACAATTTGAGTAGCCTGGTCCAGTTCCACTTTCGGGGCGGTGAGTGTGATATCCTTGTATTCTGTTTTTGTTTTGCCATAGAGCAACACTTTTTTATCCTTAATCAGGATCACGGCTGAATCGGCGGCCTCATACTTTACGGGTGCATCCAGCGAGTCCTTGGAAAATTTGATGGAAAAAGTATCGATGGTCGTCACTGTTTTGGAAGAATCGCTGCTTGGGAGTCGGGTGGTATCGGTGCTTTCTGTTGCCGATTTCCTGAGTGAATCATTATTCAGGGGAAGTCGGGTAGTATCATAACGGCTTGTTAAAGCCATGCGAAAATCACGGGCAGTAATACCTGATGCTGCTGTTTTCCACGTTTGTGCATAAAATATCACAGCAGTCAGTACCCCGTAAACAATATAAATTGGCCTAAATTTGTACAGTTGCTTCATCAGGTAACGGGCAAATGTAAATCATTATGCCTCCCGTTGTTAGATGAAGAATGAAACAATTTGTGAAATGAGCTTTAAAATTTGAACCGGCGGCAACTCCGGTGGCCTTTATCTGATCCAATATTTTTCCGAAGACCTGTAAAAAGCAGCGCATGATTAAACGAACCTTTCTACTTTTCCTGGTACCTTCTGTTTGTCTTACCATATTCTCTTTTATTCAGTCGGATCAACCAGCTGCCAAAAAGAAGCAGCCGGTGATAAAAACCATTATCCTGGATGCAGGGCATGGTATCCGGGAGAACGGAGGCCACGATGGCGCCAAGGGTTCTTATTCCTGGGAAGATGATATCTGTCTGGCCATCTCCAAAAAACTAATTAAGGATATCAACCGGGAATACCCGGATATTAAAGTGGTGGAAACAAGACCTACTGAAAAAATCACATCGCTTTATCGCCGGGCAGATATTGCCAATGAGAACAAGGGGGATATTTTTATCTGTATCCATGTGAATGCGGCACCTGGTCAAAGAAGATCTGAGATTACAGGTTATAAAACGCAGACCTATTATGTTGGCAAGGGCAAGAACCGGAAAAAGAAAACAAAGGAAGTGCCCCAGTACCGTTACTGGACGGAGCCCAGCAAGGCCAAGGGAACGGAAACCTATATCTGGGGAGCGCATAAAACGGATGACAAGGAACTGGTGGTAAGGGAAAACGCTTCCATGCTTCAGGAAGAAAATTACAAAGAGAAATATGGTGCGCTGGATATCAATTCCCCTGAGTTTGTGGCCATGGCCCTGCTCAAGACCAAACAATATTTCAAACGCAGCGCCACTTTTGCAGGTATGATCCAGGATGAATTTGTAAAAGTGGGTCGGGTAGATCGGGATGTTCGTCAGCGTGGTGTAGGCATCTGGGTATTACAGGCCACGGCCATGCCCAGTGTACTGATTGAAACCGGTTTTATCACCAACCCTGAAGAAGAAGCTTACCTGAACAGCAATGAAGGCCAGTCTGAAATCTCCCGTTGCATCATTTCAGCACTGAAAAATTATACAAGCTGGATGGAGAAAAAACAGGAAGAAAACCTGAAGGATGAAAAAGAAAATGATAAGGAGAAAGAAAAAGACAAGGATCCCAAAAAAGGATTCCAGGCTGGTGTGAAGAATTTCCTGGAAATGGTGGACCATAACGAGAAAATACAGCGCCGCGGGCGTTGAATCCCTGATTATTTATGACCAAACTGCTCATTATGCTGAGAAGCAGCAAACTGCTATTACTGGCCGGATTATTAGCCTTTACAAATACTGGTTTTGCCCAACCTGCTGCCCGCAAGGGTATCAGGACCCTGATCATTGACCCCGGACATGGTGGTATAGATCCCGGAGCCAGGGGAAGTTTTACTTCAGAAGCAGCCATTGCCCTGCAGGTATCGAAAAAATTTGGAGATACACTGGCCAAAGTGTATCCCGAAATGAAAATCATTTATACGCGTACTTCCGATATTGTTCCTGGAAACTCCCCCACCATTGATGCCGGATTAAAATACAGGGCCAACCTGGCCAATCAGTCGGGCGGTGATTTATTCATTGCTATTCACCTTAACTCTGCCGGTCGCAAAGCCGGTGGCTGGTATGAGCGAAAAGTGGTGGATAAAATCCCAAGAACCAAGACTTATAAGAAAGGAAAGAAAACCTATACCAAGACGTATTACGAATACGTATATGAAAACGTATATGTCGAGAACAAGGCCAAAGGCACCGAAACCTATGTATGGGCCATGAATAAGAATGATTCCAAGATCAATTCGGTGACCAAGAACAATGAATATTCCGGGGAAATTGATTCCACTTCTGCCCTGGCCATGCCCGACCCCAGCGACCCCGTTGAAAAAGCCAGGATGCTGATCTATGCGCAGAATTATTTCCGGAAAAGCCTGGAACTGGCCAGTGAAGTGCAGGAACAGTTTAAAGATGCCGGCCGCGTTGACAGGGGGGTTAAACAAAGAAATGATAAAGGAATTTGGGTATTGCAAGCCACCGGAATGCCCAGTATCCTGATCGAAATCGGCTTTATTTCCAATACCGAGGAGGAACAATATATGGCAAGCGAAGAAGGGCAAAGAGAGATTGTGAATAATATTTTCGCAGCATTTAAGAAATACAAGGAAAAGCTGGAAAAAAAGAGCGAGGAGAAGGATAAGGAGGAAGGGAAGAAGGGGTTTTGAGCAGTCGGCAGTCGGCAGTCGTGAGTCATGAGTCAAACAGCGTTCTTAAATAGAAAAGGCCGGTCATTGCCAGATACCTTCTATCGGACTTCAGGTCTTTCCGACTTGCAGACTTTCCGGACTTATTTCCTTAATTTGCCCTCTTAAACCAACTTCGGTTAAACTTAACCTAATGAAGGTCAGCAACGAAACAAAAGTCGGCATCATTACCATTTCGGCCCTTACGATCCTGATCCTTGGATTTAATTTTCTGAAGGGCAAAGACTTATTTAAAAAAAGAGTAAGATCTATGCCGTATTCACGGATCTGGGCTCCCTTTCCAAATCAAATGAAGTCAAGATCAATGGTTATGTGATCGGCAGTGTGTTTAAGCTGGAGGCTAAGGATAAGGACATGACAGGTATTGTGGCCACCATCAATCTGAGCCAGGATGTGAATATCCCGGTTGATTCCAAAGCCATGATTTCCTCCCCTTTAGTGGGCGCATCTTATATTGTTATTGAGAAAGGAAGCAGTAAGGAATTCCTGAAGCCTGGGGATACATTGACTACCCGAGTAGATGTGGGAATTCTGGATGATGTAAAAGCCCAACTGACTCCTACCCTAACCAAGGTTCGCAGTACCCTTGACACCCTCGATCAGGTGATGGGTAATGTAAACAAACTGCTTAGTGCCAATAACCAGGATGCAATTGCCCAAACACTGGCCAACCTGAACCAGGCCAGCAGTCACCTGAACGGCTTGCTGAATCCCACCACGGGATCCCTGGCGCAAACCCTGAAAAATACAGAAGAGCTGACTGCCAGTCTGAAGAAAAATACGGATGATATCAACGCAACAGTAGGCAATGCCAAAAAAGCCTCTGAGAAACTGGCTGCGCTGGAATTGCAACCTACGATTGACGAACTGAATGGCACGATCAAACAGTTCAAAGGCATCCTCACTAAAATAGAAAGCAAGGATGGTACCCTTGGCGCATTGGTCAATGACCGGAAGCTCTATGATAATCTTTCCAATGCCGTGTTAAGTATGGAAGTTCTGTTGGACGACCTGCGCACACACCCCAAACGCTACGTTAATTTATCCATCTTTGGCAGAAAAGACAAGGGCGGGGCATTAACTTCGCCCCTGCCGAAAGACACTGTCAAATAGATGATGCATTTTTACCGTTTTATTTCACGCCAATGGCTATTCCTGTTTTTGCTGTTACTGACCCAGACTGTCAGTGCGCAGCAACCAGTTCCTGTTGTAACAACGGGCCCATCCACAGACAGTCTTGTTAATATTGAAATTTTACCCGGTGTTCGTAAACTGGAATTCAGGAAACTGGATGATTCCACCCAGTTAACCATCCTGGCCGGAACGGTAAAATTAAAACAGGGCACTGCCTTATTTTTCTGCGACAGTTGTGTGATCAATAACCGCACCCAGACTTTTGAAGCCTGGGGCAATGTGCATATCAATGATGCGGATACGGCCCATGTGTATTCCAGTCATCTCCGTTACCTGATCCAGAAAAGAATTGCCTTCCTGGATGGCGGCGTCCGGCTCACTGATGGCAAGGGCATCCTCACCACCCCCGATCTGGAATATGATATGACCACCAGTATCGGTACTTACCTGCATGGTGGTAAGGTGATTAATAAAAAAACAGTACTCACCAGTCAGGAAGGGTTTTATTATGCCGACTTGCATGATGTGTATTTTAAAAAGAATGTATTACTCATAGATCCGGCATATACCATCCGAACGGATTCACTGCTCTATAATACCCAGAGCCAGATGACCCGCTTTATTGCGCAGACTTATATCAAAGACAGCAGCGGAAGAGAGATTGAAACAAAGGAAGGCTTTTATGATCTGGCGAACGGCAAGGCTGAATTCGGACAAAGACCGATTATCAAGGATGGCCCCAGAAGATATACTGCCAATAGTATCAAAAGAGATGAAGAGTCGGGTATCACGACAATGACCGGCAACGCCGTGGTGGTCGATTCGGCACAGGGTACCACAATCATAGCGGGAATCATTATCAATGACAGCAAAAATGAAAGAACACTGGCGACCAATAAGCCATTGATGATTATCAAACAGGATAATGATTCGATTTATATCACGGCGGACACTTTGTTCTCAGCAAGGCTGACTGATTTGTATGAAGCCCGTGAAATCAAAAGAAAAGAAATCGCCCGGCAGGATTCCATTCAACAGGCGAAACTGGCTGCTGATTCTGCACTGCAGAAGAAAACCGGAATTGATTCATTGACAAAACAACAAAAAAAAGCGGGAGCTGATTCACTGACCAATAAGCAGGTTTCTGATAGTTTAACTGTCGTCAAAACAATGCCAGACTCAACAAAGAAGCAAACGGTCAATACAGATTCTTTAACCGTTCAAAAAACTGATAAGGCTGATACGTTACTGCGGCAAAAAACGGATCTCACTAAACTAAGCAAAAAGGATACCCTCGTAAAGGATACCATCAGGGGAACCAGGGTGATGACGCTGAATAAGAAAGACAGTACTAACCGGTATCTGGAAGCTTATCGCAATGTGAAAATATTTTCTGATTCGTTGCAGGCGGTGAGTGATAGTTTGTTTTATTCTTTCCAGGATTCCGTATTCCGATTATACCAGAATCCCATTGTCTGGGCCAAGGAGAGTCAGATTACGGGAGACACCCTCCTGCTCTTTACCAAAAACAAAAAAGCCGACCGGCTCAAGGCATTTCAGAATAGTTTTCTGGTGAATCAGATTGAGCCGGGTATTTATAATCAGGTCAAATCAAATCGCCTCGATGGCTGGTTTACGGATGGAAATATTGATTCGGTGCGATCGGCCGGGGATGCTGCCTGTATTTATTATATACAGGATGAGGACAGTGCCTATACCGGCATCAATGAGTCAAAGGCGGATGTGCTGGATACTTATTTTAAAGATAAAGAACTGGATAAAGTCGTCTTCCGCACCCAGGTAACCGGCACGATCTGGCCCATCCGGCAGAAACAACCTTCTGAGATGCGTTTACCGGGCTTCCGCTGGCTGGATGCCAAAAGGCCGAAGACGAAGTATGATCTTTTTTAGAAGAGATATTGGGTATTGGGTATTGGGTATTGGGTTTTCGCAATTCAGTATTTACTCCCGACTCTTGACTCAAGACTGTCTACTGATGACTGTCGACTGCTGACTGCCGACTGAACTTTTACATTTCCTTTAAACATTGCTGGCACCATTTTTCGTTTACATGGGGAACTAAATCATCCATCATGAAGAAAATCATTGTAGCTACGCTTTTTGTCCTGGTTGCCGGCACTTTTTATACTGCATCTGCGCAAGGTTATAAAACAGCACTGGGTGTGCGACTGAGCAGTTCGAATGCCATGCAGAACAATTCTGTATCCTTTAAACAATTCATATCAGACAAAACAGCCATAGAAGCCCTTTTCACTTTTGGTGATCCGCTGGCCTTGGGTGCTTTGTTGGAATTTCACAAGCCCCTGAATCCGGAAGGATTGACCTGGTACTATGGGGGCGGTGGATATATTGGCTTTGTAAAGAAACTGAATACGAATACCGGAAAGGAAGGCACGGACGCCAATTTTGGTGCCCAGGGGGTGATCGGACTGGATTATAAGTTCACGAATATCCCCTTAAACATCTCCCTCGACTGGAAACCAGAGTTAAACCTGGTCAATGATATCAATTTTGAACCGGCTGCCATTGGATTTACGGCCAGGTTCACTTTCGGCAAGTAATTTCTCTATGGACACGGACGGCAGACCCCGTTACCATCCTTTGTAAACCAAAGGAAGGTACCGGGGTTTGTTTTTGATACCCACCAGCTATCCACATCCTTGCAAATATTTTCCGGTTTCTGCGTTTTTATGCAGGAATTTCCCTTATTTTTAGTCACCAAAATTTAACTGATGCTCAAAAAAGAGCGCCAAGCATATATATTACATCAGGTGAACCTGCATAACAAAGTGCTGTCGTCCTCACTTTGCACGGAAATCAATGTGTCGGAAGACACGATTCGCCGGGACCTGCAGGAGCTCGCGGATGAGGGTAAGATCATCAAAGTACATGGTGGTGCCCTCTCCCCCTCTTTTAATCATGTCTATTTCCCCTCGAACGGTGTTTATTCCCAGAACCAGAAGAAAAAGATTGCCCAAAAGGCCATCAGCTTAATTGGCAACGGCATGTTTGTGCTCACCAGCGGAGGAACCACGATTATTGAACTGGCCAGGATGCTGCCACATCAGTTAAAAGCCACTTTTATATCCGGAAGTATCCCGGTGATCCTGGAATACATGCACCATCCCAATATTGAAGTAATCCTGATTGGAGATAAAATCTCCAAGAACTCCAAAATAACGGTAGGCTCTCAGGCGATTGCCAAAATCAAAGAAGTAAAAGCTGATATCTGTTTCCTTGGAACCAATGCCATTGATATTGAACACGGCATTACAGATAATGATTGGGAGGTCGTGCAGCTAAAGAAGGCCATGATAGAGTCTTCTAAGAAGGTAGTCTGCCTCAGTATTGCCGAAAAAGTCAATACCGTGCAGCCTATCCGGGTTTGCGGGCTGGATGATATTGATATGCTGATCACAGAACTGGAGCCGGACAACGCTTTGATGCAGGCTTACGTTCAGGCAGGGTTGGAAGTGATGTAAAGGGAGGTTGATATTGGGTATTGGATATTAGTTATTAGGCTTCGCCCGCCGAAGCCTTGGCGAAGGCGGGTTATTTTGAAATTCGAATTTTGTATTTTTTTGGAACTTGCTTTTTGTTATTTGATTTTTTTAACACGGAACTGCTTATTCAATCATAAAAAAAACAGCTATGAGAAAAACTCTCCGATTGCTCTTTGGTTTGGCTCTGGTGATGTTCCTGCTGCCGCAAAGCATGCTGGCTCAGGAAAAAACCGTTACCGGT
>Ga0209174_10001604_pt1 | contig 15794 bp, 13 predicted proteins | sample JI91814BDNA_FD_187505 | JGI IMG/M metagenome (GOLD analysis project Ga0209174, IMG submission 187505) | Wastewater effluent complex algal communities from Wisconsin, to seasonally profile nutrient transformation and Carbon sequestration -... | ecosystem: Engineered > WWTP > Effluent > Algae...
AAGAAAGACGTTTTAGTGGAGCTGATACATTTAAGCTATACGGCACTTACGGATTTCCGGCTGAGATGACAAAGGAAATTTTACGAGATAGAGGATTTGAATTTGATGAAAAAGGATTTACAGAAGAGCTAGAAAAAGACAGAAAACTTTCCCGTGATAGTTGGAAGGGAAAGAAAGCGCAATTACTTAGCTCTCTCGGAGAAAAAATTCCCGCTACAAAATTTACCGGTTACGAAAAAGTATCGGATGAGGGGAAAATTCTATTTATCCTGCAAGACTCTAAGCCTGTTACAGCACTAAAGACAGGCGAAGATGGAATCATTGTATTGAATCAATCTTGCTTTTATGGAGAATCCGGCGGACAGATTGGAGATAGTGGCTACATTAAATTAGGCGAGAATCTTTTTCAAGTAAAAGACGCGCAGAAGGAAAATGATGTTATCTTACACATTGGTTCTCTTTTAAAGGGAGAATTGAAAGTAGGTGATTTGATTTCTACCGAAGTCGAATCCAATCGTCGTGAGCTTCTCACTTATCATCACTCAGGAACTCATCTTTTAAACGGGGCACTGCGCGAATTACTTGGAACTCATGTTGCTCAAAAAGCTTCTTTAGTATCCGATGAATACTTGCGCTTTGACTTTTCGCATAACGCTGCTTTGTCAGAGGATGAGATCATTCAAATCGAATCTAAAGTCAACGAAGCCATTCAATCCTCAGTCGATGTGGCTACGCAAGTGTTGTCGATCGAAGAAGCGAAGAAAACCGGTGCGGTAGCTTTCTTCGAAGAAAAATATGGTGATATAGTTAGAGTCATTCAAATGGGAAAATACTCCGTAGAGTTTTGCGGTGGGACTCATGTAAAGAATACAGGAAATATTAAATACTTCTACATTCAAAAAGAATCAAGCCCGGGTGCGGGAAATAGAAGAATCGAAGCAGTCTGTGGCTCTCCTGTAATCGAATTCTTCCAAAAAGAATTTCAAGCCCTTTCGCAAAAGACACAGGAGTTTAATTTAAAAGCAAAAGATGTATTTAAAGACAGTAAGAATTTTATAGATTCAAAAATTCCAAGTCCCGATGAAGTGCAAGATGCATTTCTAAAACAGGGAGCGGTTACAGTCAAACAATACAGAGACTTAAAGCGTAACATTGAAAAAGAACTGATTGAAAAAAATACCATTCTGACAAAAGAAAAAAAGAAACTCGAATCAGAAGGGAATAATTCTATTTTGTCGCAAGCAGACTCTATTTTTGCAAGCGCCGAAAAGATTGGCTCTACTTATTTTATTAATCATAGCTTTCAAGATTTAAAGATTGATGTATTAAAAGAGTTAGGCGATAGAATTAAGAATCGTTCTGAAAGAGTTTTCATTTCCTTTGTATTGGAATCGGAGGCTAACAAGGCTGTGCTTCTTATGGCAAATAAAATTGCATTAGAATCAGGACTTGATTGCAATCAAATTCTAAAATCATCCATGTCTATCCTGAACGGGAAAGGTGGGGGTAAGGTAGATATGGCGCAAGGCTCTACTTCCAAAGAAACTTCTACAGAAGAAATTATCGAAACAGTAAAAAAAGAAATTATAAAGAGAGTTAATTAAATGGCACAAGATCCCTCATTTGATATAGTATCCAAAGTAGAAAAAGCAGAGCTTGCAAACGCAGTCGCGCAAGCAATGACAGAAATTACAACACGATTTGATTTTAAAGGCTCTAAGTCAGACATCAAAGTAGACGAAGAAAATCTAGTCATCACCTCTGATAATGAAATTAAAATCAAACAAGTAATCGATGTATTAATCAATAAACTTGCCAAGCGAGGAATTGGTCTAAAAGCTTTTAACTTCGAATCCAAAATAGAAGCGGCTACTGGCAATTCTGCGCGAATGAAAGTAAAAATCCAACAGGGTCTAGAAAAAGAACACACAAAAGAAATTGTTCGCATCATAAAAGACGCAAAACTAAAAGTCCAAGCCGCCATCATGGGCGACTACGTCCGAGTAACCGGTAAAAAGAAAGACGATCTCCAAGATGTGCAAACCCTTCTCAAAAAAGGTGAGCTAGATTTCGACTTTCATTTTACGAATTATAAGGGGTAATATTCCTATTCCCCAATAATCTCTCGAACCAGTTTCTCCATTTTATAAACAGAGCGGAGAGCCTCTATTATCCCCTCGCTGTGAACGGAGACTGCGCGGGCTTTATCGTCGGTATAGGCATAGGATAGAACGTGGCTGTAACTATTGCCATCGAAGATTAGACCTACGTATTCGCCTTTGCGATTAATTACGGGGCTTCCTGAATTTCCACCCGTGATATCGTTTGTGGTTATGAAGTTAAGCGGCTTACTCATATTAATCACTGATTTATTCTCCGCAATTTTTGTGGCGAGAGTAAATGGGTCTTTGTTGTCAAAGCTTTCAGCACGGTCAAATAAGCCATAATAGGTTGTCTTAAATGGAATTTGAATGGTGGAATCGTCAGTGAAACCTTTTACTGTTCCATAGCTCATTCGGAGAGTGAAAGTCGCGTCTGGATAAGTAGACTTTCCGTAGGCTTTGAATTTTAATTGGGAAAGTTTATTTCCTTCGATTGCTTGCACGCTTTCGATTTCGTCATCATACCAATCTCTGTCCTTACGAAGAATTGGATCTATTTGCAACGCCCATAGAATCAAAGGATCTTTTGATTTATGAATTGCTTCTAATCCACCTGATAGTAGTTCTTTTCGTTGGCTAACATCCATTAGCTTTGTTTTTGTTAGGAGAGCTTTTGCTAGGTATTTCGGAGATTTATCGGCTAATGCTAATTTAACGAACTCGTCTTCTCTTCCTAAATTTTCTACTGCTAGGTGTAGAGAATTTTCGATCATCATTTCTTCAATGTCCGCATAAATGGGGGCTGGTGAGAGAAGGCGAAATTTAAGCGATTCTAAATTGGAATCTCTGTATTCTTCGTATCTTTTTTCATTTGGTTTTTGTATCTCGCTCGCATAACGCACTAGTTTGATTGCAATGCCTACTAGCTTTGCATTGCTTGCACTTCGATAGTAAAATTCTTTATGGCGTGAAATCATTTTCTTTTGAATCGAGTCAATTCGATTCCATACATCGCCGAAATCTTTTTTGAGTTCTGGATTTTCGATTACTAGTTTTTGGAGTTTGTCTTCTCTTTCTTGCATAGCGGCTAATATCTTTTTGTCTTTTAAGCCGTTTAATTCGCCCTCGATTGCTTTGAGAGAATTTTCCATTCCGAGGATGTAGTCTTTCGCACGACGTTTTTCTTCTTTTCCTTTTTCTCCGTATTGGCGAAATAAGTTTAGCTTATACTTTAGAAGTTTCACATATTCGGGAAAAGAGTAATCTTTTTGGAAAGAAATTTGACTCATCGTCTTTTGTCTTTCTGTTGAGCCGGGATGCCCGAATACAAAGACTAGCTCGTCTTCTTTGGCTCCGTTTTTACTCCATTTAAAATAATTTTTAGAGTCGATTGGTTTATCATTTTCATAGACTCTAAAAAAAGCAAAGTCTAAGGCAAAACGTGGGTAATTAAAATTATCCGGATCTCCGCCAAAAGATGCCGCCTGTAATTCGGGTGCCATGACGAGACGAACGTCTGTGTATTTTTTATAGCGGTATAACCAGTATTCTCCGCCATCGTAGAGTTCTACCACATCTGAACGAAGTCCGGTTTTATCGCTTGATGCCTTTTCAATTTTTGCGATTTCCTCTTTTCGTTTTTCATTCTTTACTTTGTCTGTATTTTCATTTGTAGAAGCGTTTACTACTTTTTTGGTGACGTCCTCCATTGAAACTAGAATGTTTAATTCTAAGTCAGGACATTTTTTTTCTTCTTTCAACTCTTTTGTGAAGAAGCCTTCTTTTACGTAGTCAGCTTTCTTGGTTGACATTTTTTGTAATTGTCCCATTGCCACATGATGGTTGGTAAGCACTAGACCTTTGGGAGAAACAAACGCACCTGAGCCTCCATCATTGAATCGAACCGAAGCGAGTTGTGCATTTTTTAACCATTTATCCGAGAATTTGAAATTGTATTTCTCTTCTAGATTTTTCTTGGGCAAATTATCTAGCGTCCACATGCCCTCATCACTTTGAAGACTAGAGCCAACCATAATACTTGTTATCAACATGAATAATCGTATCCTTAATTTTGTCATACATGTTAAACTATCTAAGACTTAGCTTAGTTGAAAGAAAAAAAAGAATTTAACCGCAAAGTGCATGAAGGGCGCGAAAGAGGCTATTGAAAAATTCCTTAACATCAGGACATTGCCCTTATCAATGCTAACCAAAGTTACTTGTGTCTCTGTTGCAATTCCTTCTTATTAACAAAAATGATTAGATATTATTAATTTTCCTTGCTGATTTGCTACTTTTTTAGAACTCTGAGATTATTATGAAATCAGCAACAGAAATGATAAGTCTCTCTCAATACTTAATTGAAGAGCAATTAAAGCTCCCTTATGCGACGGGAGATTTTACAGCCCTTATGCAGCATCTTGTTTACGCTGCAAAAATTGTTTCGCGTGAAGTAAGAAAAGCAGGGCTAACGGAGAATATTCTCGGTTCCACTTCTGATACTAATGTGCAGGGTGAAACCCAAATGAAACTTGATAGATTTGCAGATGTTTTGTTTACAAAGGCTCTTAGTATTTGTGGGCACCTCTGCGTTCTTGCTAGTGAAGAACAGGAATCAATCATCGAAATTCCGTCGGGATATAAGATAGGCAAATACACATTTGCCTTTGACCCTTTAGATGGCTCTTCGAATATTGACTCGAATGTTTCCATTGGAACTATTTTTTCAATTCATCTGCGTAAAAGTTATATGGGTGGACCTGGCCAAGAGTCTGATTTGTTACAAGCAGGCAGCTTGCAGAGATGTGCGGGCTATATTTTATATGGTTCTTCGACTATGATGGTATTGTCCATGGGGCACGGGGTTGTTGGCTTTACCCTCGATCCGTCTTGCGGCGAATTCTTATTATCGCATGAGAATATTAAAATTCCTGAATCAGGAGATATTTATTCTATTAACGAAGGTAATTATGATTTCTGGTCGGATTCGGTGAAGGCGTATATTCGAAAGATCAAGAATATTGAAAACAACCATAAACCAAAAACACTTAGGTATATCGGGTCTCTTGTAGCGGATTTTCACCGTAATCTCCTCAAAGGTGGAATTTTTCTTTATCCAGAAGATACGAAGTCTAAGATTTATCCTTTGGGCAAATTGCGATTACTCTACGAAGCATCTCCTATGGCATTTCTAGCAGAGCAAGCAGGTGGAAAGGCGATTACAGTCAGTGGCGAAAGAATTCTAGATATAGTTCCTACCAGTCTTCACCAGAGAAGCACTCTTATCATAGGAAGTAAGAATGAAGTAGATTTTTTTCTGGAATATACAAAGCAATTTGCGAAGTAGAAAGGGTAGTTGTGTTTCCTGTAAATATTGATTGGTTTTTTTTTCAATTCCGTGGATACGAAGGGCACTGGGCTGTTGGAGTTTTAATTCTTGGATACTTTCATCAGCGCAGTAGGTCTCTCAAAGCTGGCTATCAATTAGAATGGTTTAATACTGCTTGGGCAGTAGCCATTCTTTCTGCGATCGTATTTGCAAGACTATTTCATTTTGTATTCTGGGATACGAAAAACTTTTTACAAAATCCACTCATTATTTTTAATCCTTCTGGTGGATTTGCAGTATTGGGTGCAACTATTGGGACTGCACTTGGAGCCTGGCTTTATTGTAAAAAAACATCCGTTGACTTTTTAGCTTGGTGTGACTCTTTAATGGTTCCACTTACTCTTGGTTTAGCCATTAGCCGCATGGCTTGCTTCTTAAATGGGGATGCTTATGGTTTGCCTACATCCTCGATTTTTGGAGTTGCATTCTCTGAAGACAGCGATGCGTGGATGTCAGAGTGGCGTTACTTACACCAGTTCTATGCAACACAGGAAGATCCGTTAGCCGTAATATCTCAGATCTTTAGTAAGTATGTCAATCTAGGCGATATGCCATTACCAAATTCTCTTTCTCATCTAAAGGAACTTGGTCTTACTAATTTAGCCGAGCTAACTCGTTATTATCCACCGACAGCCACCGGAAATTATAAGGAAGAGTTAGTCCGCCTTGGGCTCTATCCTTTTCCTGTAATCTATCCGCGTGTTCATCCGACTCAGCTTTACGAGATGGGAATTATGTGTTTCGTGCTTTTAATCATGTATCGGATTGATAAAAAAGAATGGGCAAAAAGAAGACTTTTCTTTATCTTCTGGATATTTTATGGAAGCAATCGATTTATTATTGAGTTTTTCCGTGGAGATAGAAATTTGATTTTCGGAAATCTCACTTACGCCCAATTTATCTCTCTTTCTATCGTTTTTTTTGCACTGTTAGGTCTATTCGTTCAAGTGTATTTCCCAAATAAAAAAGCAAACGTCTCATAAAAAAATTTTAAAGGAAACTATATGGTTCAATTTCTAAAAGCGATTTCTTTTCTACTATTTGTCATTCAATTTTCTGGATGTGCTGGAAATAAGAAAATATTTCAAGCAGTAATCAAAGGAGAAGAGGCAAAGGTAACTCAATATATAAGCGAAAAAAACGATGTAAATATTAAAGATGATTCCGGGAGTAGTTTACTCATATATGCCGCTGGACATGGATATGTAAGTATTGTCAAAATGTTATTAGCCGCAGGAATTGATGTGAACACAAAAAATAAAGTGAATGGAACTGCGCTGATGAATGCCTGCAATTTTGGGCATGACGAGATCGTAAAGATGCTTTTAGAAAAAGGAGCAGATGTAAATGTTGCAGATACTTTAGATAGAACAGCTCTGATGTTTGCAATAGCCCGCTACAGAATTGAAATCACAAAGGAACTATTTAAATATAAGCCAAATGTGAATGTTAAAAATAAGGAGGGACATACCCCTCTTATGCTCGCAGTTTTATTTCAATTTACAGAAGCACTTCCATTTCTCATGGAAGCAAAAGCAGACCTAAATGCCGTAGATTTATTTGGGGAAACTGCATTAATTAAAGCGATCTATAAAAATGATTTAGAATCAATACAATTCTTGATCAAATACAAAGCAGATGTGAATGCAAAATCGAAAGATGGAAAGACTGCGCTCATGATTGCGTCTAAAAAGGGGCAAAAGGAAATGGTTTCTGCTTTATTAAAAGCAAAAGCTGATATAAATTTGACGGATACTTCTGGTTTCACAGCGCTGACATGGGCTGTGAATATGGGCGAAATGGATTTAATTAAGCAACTTTTGGCAGGCGGAGCTAACCCAAATTTGCAAGATGAGATAGGACAGACTGCACTTATGAAGTCAGTTTTACAAGGGAATACCGAAATGACTACACTACTTTTAACTAAGAAGAATGATTTTAATTTAAAAGACAAGAGTGGAAAAACGGTATTAGCTCATGCAGCCGAAAATAATCAAGGCGAAATAATTAATTTACTGAAAAAAGCAGGTGCAAAAAATTAAAGAAAATGTTGCTTTTTGCGCGATTTTCATTGACAAAATTTCGTATAAGCGTTCTTTAAGATTCATTGAGAAGGAAAAATATTTCCTTTTCATATAATTTTTATGGAGACAAATATGAATAAAAATTTCAAAAATTCATTAGGTGTTTTAACAGCACTTGCAATCGCAGCAGCTATCGCTTGTAGCGGTAGTGGATCTGGCGCAGGCCCATCTATTCAACCAGCTTCTTCTGGTTCTATCATGGACAACGTTAAATCTAACCAAAACTGTACTTGGTCTGGCGACATCACAAACGCTGGTGAAGCAGGTTGCGTTTGGGGAAAAGACGGTGGTAAACCAGTTGGAACAAAAACTGGAAAAGCTTGCACAAATGCTATCCTCGGATTAATCAGAAGCGGAGACATGAGTCTTGCTGCTGCTGCAAAACAAGGTGGAATTACCAAAGTTCAGTCTGTTGATGCAAGCATCAATAGCTTACTTGGTTCTGTTCTCGTTGAAAGCTGCATCCTAGTAAACGGTACCTAATATTTTTTAATTTGGAATGCTACAGATTGTCTGTAGCATTTCAAATCTTTCCTTCCTTCTCTTTAACTTCATACCTTTTCAAATTTTCAACTGCTAAACAATGAACCTACGATTTATATTTTTACTTTTATCATTTATTATTTTATTTTCCTGCACCGCTGATAGAAAACTAGACAATCCCACTGACAAGCTGAAAGGCTATCGTTGTGAGGGTAATGACTATTATGTGGATTACATCTGCGAAGATGAGAAAGAATACTTGGACTGGGCTGCGTCTTATCCAAAGTATCGAAAGCTGACCGACTTAACGCGTGACGTGTTATACAATATCATGAAAGAAACAGGTGATATTGATAAAGCTGCAGCAGTATTTTATCATCGAGCGATTACAGAGCCGACGAATAGAAAATTTATTGAATATATCTATACAAAGCAAAATGAATTTATGCGGAAAATTCCAGATTATTCCTCAAAGAAATTAATCTTTGCGATTGCTCCCGGGATGTTTTATAAGGATAACAAAGAAGTAGACGCTGACGGAAAACTAATTCGTGCGATTGTAAAACAACTCGGCTTAGCCGAAGCAGTGATTCCTACGGATCAAACAGGAACTGTTGATAACAACGGAAAAATTATTTGTGACTTCATAAAAAGTCAGACAGAGGTAAAAGGAATTATTATTGGCTCTGCCAGTAAAGGAAGTGGTGATTTCAAAAAGGCAATAGAGTTTTGCGGCAAAGAAACCTATTTCGCTAAAGTAGTTGGATGGTTTAATTTCGGGGGGATAAACAAGGGTAGCCTCGTTGTTAATGGAATGATGGATCATTGGCTTTATCGAACGGAAGGAAAATTTTATTTTTGGATGGCAGGCTACAATTGGGAAGGCTTAACTTCTATGAGAGGCGGAGATAATGCTCCTCTCAGCAATGAATTAATTATACCAAAACACATGACTGTTGTAAATATTGTTGGAGTTCCTACTGCGCGTTTAGTAACTGAAAGAGGAAAACCATTTTACAATTACTTAGCTCAATTCGGACCGAACGAAGGATTGAATTTACTCTCGGATAGCCACATAGATGGTGTACCTTTATTTCCATCTTGGCGTAATGATCATTATTTTCGTGTTCCGATGCCAGAAGAAAGAATCAAAGCATTTATTGCATACATTGTAGAAAAGCAAGGAAAGTAGTCTATGATTCGTATTTTATATCTAATATTTTTTTTAATCTCCACTTCCATTTTCGCCCAAGCTGACTTAGAAATAAATAAACAGAATAAAGAAAGATTTATTTCTTTTGTGAGTTCTCTTACGCCAGCTCAGCTAGCAGAATTAAAAATTCAATTGATAACAGTCGATTCTCTGCCAAGCGTTACAACTGCATTTGGTCACTCGGCACTTCGAGTCTATTTAGGAAAACAATTTGAAGACAAAGATTTTTATATCGACTTCGGCGAATACGATGAATCAGCCGGATTCATATGGAGATTTTTAAAAGGCGAGGCTAAGTTCTATATAACCGTCAAAACAATGGCTGCATCTTACACGATGTGGGATACTACAGGTAGAGGAATGTATTCTTCGGAATTCGTATTAGATGAAAATCAAAAGAAAACCTTTTTAAAAAACATTTTAGAATTCATTGAAAAGTATAAAAACGGATATGAATACAATAACTTCAGTGGAAATTGTGTTACTTATATACGCGATCTCATAGGGGCTACTTATGGTTCTCCTCTAAAATTGGAAACAGAAAGTAATAAGAGAACATGGCGGTCTCGTGTTATTCCTTATTCGAATAAAATTTTTTGGCTCCGCATAGAAGAGAAACTTCTGCTTGATCACGATACGGATAAGGAGCGTAATCCTACCGAGTTAATTTATCTTCCTTATGATTTGCTTTTCAGTTTAGAAGATGCTAAGCTTGTGAAAGACAAAGAAGTATTGCATAGGAATTTTTGGAAAATGCCGCAAGAAAGTTTTGATTTTCTTGGAAATTTCATGTTCTTAATTTTAGTTTTTATCGTAATCAGTCAAATTCCAGTTTACTTCAAACCCATGATTGACAGAAAAGGAGAAATTCTATTTGGAATCGTTTCTGGATTTGGAGGGTTGTTTGCACTATTAGTTTGGCTCTTTACTTCTTTCCCATTTATGAATGAGACCATTATGGTATTAGTCTTTACTCCAATTGATTTCTATTTAATCGCTAAGAAAAAACCTGACTTTAAGATTCATATGGGAATTATTGCTTTGCGGTTACTCATGTTAGTCCTCGCTTTAGTTTTCAGATTTACTATTTATAAACAAAATATAGACACTGCTTTATTCTTTGCGATATTTTTCTATGCTTTGTATGCATTCAATGTCTTTAAGGCTAATAAAAAGTTAGCTGCTGCCTAGATGAATCGTAAAGAGTTTCTAAAATTTTCTTTAAAAGCAAGTCTGGCTACGGCTGGTGTAGCAACCACTGGGCTAATTGGCGGATCGGCTTATTCATTTTTTGCAAATGCAGAATACAAGAAAGTATTCCCTCATATACCTGAAAATCATGTTAACATTGCGCCTAACGGTAAAACAGTCTGCATTTTAGGAGCAGGACTCGCTGGATTACAAGCAGCTTGCGAATTATCCGATAGAGGGTTTAAAGTAATTTTAATTGAGAAGACTGCAAACGCAGGCGGTAAACTCAAAACATGGAAAGATAAAAATTTTGCTAAAAAGCATTTTGGAGATAAGGGCTATTCTCGCGAGCATGGACTTCACGCTATCTGGGGTTTTTATAAGAACCTAAGAGAATTTTTAGGAAGACACAAAATCGAAATTAACCGCTTAGGAAAAGAAGACTCCTTTTATTATTTTGTTTCTAAGCGAGGAGTGCAAAGCAAGATTCACAATACAACCTGGCCTATTCCATTTGACCGGATCGAAATGCATGATAATGGAGTCTATATTCCTTCAAGAGAAGATATAAATATTCCCGCTTCGAATTTATTTGAGACACTTAAAACTTCCATGAAGATGTGGGGTTTTGATTTTACTAATAAAGAAGATAGACTTTATCTCGATCGCATAACGTTCTATGATTGGGCTGTGGGAAACGGAGTTAGCGTAGAATATATAAAGCATTTTTTTGATGCGTTAGCCGAGATGGGTTTCTTTATGACTACTAAAGAGTGCTCTGCATTAGCAATTGTAAATTTTATGCGCCTCGGAAATTTACCGAATGATTCAAAGGTTGATTTTTACAAATGGCCACCCGATGAAACTTTTATTAATCCGATGATTTCTCATATAAAATCAAAGGGCGGTGAAATTTTTTACAGTCAGGAAGTAACAAGTGTTATCCGCGAGAATGGGAAAATTGTTTCTATTAAAACAAATGAAAATCTTCCAAAGCGAGCAAAGCGTTGTAGGGTATGTGGAAATATTTTAGGGGAAGGGGATTACGAACATTGTCCATTCTGCGGTGCTCATCATTCTGAATTAGAAATTTTTCAAGATGTTAAGCCCGCTGTTTTTACGGCAGATTATTTTGTTACAGCGATGGATGTGCCAGGCGCAAAGAAATTTATTTTAGGGGCAGGGCTAGATAAAGAGGACGCGTATTTTAAAAAAGCTACAGAGCTTACCAACGCGCACATACTTTGCGTTAACCTCTTGTATGAGAATAGTCAAGCATGGAAGAAAAGATTTCCAGAAGGAAAATATTCTGCAATGGACTTTATGCCAACGGGATTTGAGTATCTTGGTTTTACAAGTAACTGGTCAAGCAAGCAGATACCTGAACTCGCTGCAAAGAATATTGATTTAATTGAAGTGCAAGTTTCTAAATGGAAGGAACTTCTAAAATATTCTCACAAAGAAATTGCAGATATTGTCCATAAAGAATTGAAAACTATTCTTCCCGAGCTAAAAGATTATTCTGAGTTCTACATTAACCACTGGGATACTTATACAGGCTTTCGTCCGGGGGATGAGGCTAACAGACCTTCTATCCAATCGCCTATTGAAAATTTACTCTTCATTGGGGATTGGGTATTTATAGATCAACATTCTGTTTTTATGGAAAGAACAAACGTTATGGCAAAGACTGTAACGAATATGCTTCTTGAAAAAATCGGACAAAAAGAAGGACGCATTACGATTTTAAAGTCAGGCACTCCGGACTGGCCGACAGATATTTTGAAGTATATTACGAGTATTCGCTAATTCTTTTAAACTTAAACTTTATTTTTAATGCTTTACTCTTTTTTGTTTTGCATTCATGTTGGTAGGAATTTATTTCAGATGACAAGGATTTAAAATGAAAGAATTTTCTATTGCCCTCTTACTTTTATTTACTCTCATTCATTGTTCTGCTAACACTAAAAGTGAATACCAAAGAGCTAAGACCACGAATACAGTGGAAAGCTACCAGGCGTTTTTAAAAAATTTTCCTGATTCACCGCAGGCTCTCAATGCAAAATTACAAATCGAAAAATTAACTTCAGCAAAGAGTAAACCTTCTCCCTATAAGTGGAGCAGTGAAAATTCTTTTAATGTTATAAAAGAAGGAGACAAATTCAAAGACACAAGCGGACAATTGAAAAAAGTCTTTGATTTTTATAAATCTAAAAGTCAACGAGAATATTTTACAAGTGCTGACGGAGTTAAACTTGCCTATGATTTCATTGAAGTTGCGGGAGCCAAACAAGCATTAGTCATTGCCCATGGCACAGGCGAGTCTTCTATACGTTATGCGGAAGTTGTCTACGATTTAGTGAATAATAAATTGCCTTATTCCATTTATATTTTAAATCATAGAGGACATGGATATTCAGAGAGATTGGTTGGAAATAATAAAGAGTGGAATCCTAAGTGGGATGTATTCAATGTAATGCAGGAAGACATTTTAGAATACAGGAAAATCTATGTAAATGAATTCGAAGATTATGTAAAAGACTTCGCGCAATTTGTAAAACTTGTAAAACAAAAACACGCGTACGCGAAAGTATCCGCTTTAGGTCACTCGCTAGGCGGCGGAGTGGTGACACGATATGTAGAATTAAATCCGAAAGAATTAGACAAAATGGTATTATCCGCACCACTTCATAGTGTTGTTGGATTACTTGGAGCAGATAATAACGATTATGCTTCTAAAGCGATTATTTCCCTGGGTGATATATTTTCTCACAAGGGCTATAGTCTCGGGTCAAAGTCCTTTAACCACTTTGTTACCACTTACGAGAATGAAGAGCATACCTTGAACGATTATACTTCTAGCCAGAGTAGATTCTTTATGAAGAAATTCATTGGACAGGAATTTCCGGAAACTAGCCTAGGGGGTCTTTCCTGGGGATTTGCAGACGCCCTTTATGAAGGCGTAAAAGATATAAGAAGTGATGCAGGTAATATTAATATACCTACACTTATTTTTCAATCACAGTATGATGCCTATGTTCACCCCTCGGGGCAAAAGACAGTTTGCGATGCTATTAATTCTTCTAGCCCCAATTTATGTAAAATTAAATTTGTGAAAGATTCTAAACATGAAGTATTTTTAGAGCGTGATCTCGTCCGTAACGAAGTCATGGACGATGTAATGGAATTTTTACTTAAATAGAATTTTCGCCACGAAGAGCACGAAGGGGTTTATGATGGAATCCTCTCTTTTCTTCGTGCCTAAACTCAATGATCCTCAAGGGGCGCAATATAATGTGGTTAATAGTTCTTACATCAAATTGGCATTAGTATCTTATTCAGAACTTTTTTTAGTTAAAAATCTAGGAACGACTAACAGAAATAATCCTAGAAAAAATAAAGTTCCACCTATGTAAGGATAATATGATAATCTCTCAAGCCCATTTTCAATAGTGGTCTTTAGCATGACTGGTCTGATAAAGGTAACTTTGCCGTTAGCCACATATACGCTATCGGGTAAATACACTAAGTCAACTTTTTGACCATTACTATAAGTTTCCATTTCTGTTTCTCCGATGTATTCACTCACATGCGCGCTCCCCGGATTTCCATTCAGTGTAAAACGCAATTGGATCATGTTCACTTCGCGAGTTTTTCCTTTTCGGCTTATCTTCTGCGAATACGTTTCCTTATCCGTTACGTAAGCTGGTATAGAAATTCCTTTATCTCTATATTTCACAATATTCATACGGTTCATTAAGAAGCCGACAGCAGTTATGAAAGCTCCGAGAAAGAAGATGAATATAAAAATGATTCTAATTAGTTTCTTCATTTTTTTGTCCTTTAATTTTATAAATTTGAATCCAATCTGCTTAGCCGCAAAGAATATAGCTAAGGACCCGATCAAATCCCAACTATAAAAGGTGGGCGATGGGTTACTATTATTTTATTTCTATTAATATTCAAATTATCATATCTTTATAATTTCTTCTAGGGGTAACGTATCTGTAGCCGCTACGACCAAGCCTGACTATCATCTGCACTTTTTCTTTTCCGGTTACTCCTGTGAGCAATTCCAATTTGCCGCGCTCTTTTTCCATTTCGGGAAATTCTTGTAGAGCCTGGCTGAAAGGGTGCATCTTTAGACCAAGGGATGTGACTGCTAAATGAAAGCGGGCGTAATCCATTCCTGTTAGAATCCAATCTTTTTGTGTATTTGTTTTGGTTTTCCAGTAAACAATTCCTTTCGTGGAATCTATTTTTTCTTTATATCTAGACAGAAAAATATCCAGACCTTTTTTATCGTGGAACTTTTCAGGCTCCGGTCCCATAAAAAAAGTTTCCGCCATCCAGCGGGTAAAGCCAGATAGCCCCTGATCGGGAAGTGCAATTCCATCTCGCTTGGTTTGAATTTCTTTGTCGTTAAAGCGAAACCAAATTCTACTTTCTTCATTTGTTCGATAGGTTAAGGATTCCATTTTCATAGCTTCAAAGAAAATTTCTTTGTAAGGCTCGATTGATCCTTTGCCGAGAATTCCAATCAATTCACTGTTATCTGACTTACCGAGTTCCTTTAGCTTTGCAAATTCATCGTTTGTAATGAAATCTCCTTCGTAGGTAGCACGATCGGTTGCTCTTTGTTTTACGAATTCATATAAGGGGTGACCATTTGATTTGGATAATGCAAGTTTGACTTTAGCCACTGGTTTTTTCCCGATGTCTTCCAATTTGTATTCGCCTTCGGGAAGAATTTTAATTTCAGTATCGTATCCGATTTGCTTTGCTCCAATCCTTAGAAGTTCTAAAAATGTCCCCTGCCCAATATGGATTTGCCTCGCAGGCGTATCTGTTACGGGAAGAATTCTCTTTTCATCTACGAAAAGCATCATCTCTGTTGGACTTGTGATTTTAAATTTCCAGGCTTGCGTATTATGAGGATTAGGCGCTGTAATTCCTACGTTGATTGCTCGCAAGATTGGATCAATAATTTCTTCCGCATTTGCGTTATCAATTGGGTCTACTCCCGATTTACCTACAAGACGGGGATATTCAGCCGTTGCACAGTATTTTAGAAATAGGGGAACGGTTAATACAATTCCAGATTGGACTAAAAACTTTTTACGTGTTAAATTATTTTCTTTCATAAATTCTCCTCATAATATAAATCTTTCTGCGCACCTCGCGATCTGCGGCTAATCTTTCTTATTCCAAGCTTTCTTAATCCGAGTCCAGAGTGAGATTTTGGGACCTTTCATGCGAATGTAGGTTTCTTCTTTTTCTAAAGTAGACTCAGGAAGTTTTAACGTTCTAATTCGAATTCGGTACTCACTTAA
>Ga0209174_10001605_pt1 | contig 15792 bp, 6 predicted proteins | sample JI91814BDNA_FD_187505 | JGI IMG/M metagenome (GOLD analysis project Ga0209174, IMG submission 187505) | Wastewater effluent complex algal communities from Wisconsin, to seasonally profile nutrient transformation and Carbon sequestration -... | ecosystem: Engineered > WWTP > Effluent > Algae...
CAAAAGACCTGATTCTTTATAAAGATAATTGGCATAAATTTTCCCATCGGCACGCCAAATCTTTTGACCAATTTCTTTTCCATGCTCTACCTTCTTATACAAATACACTTTTCCATTTTCTGTCCATTCCCATACATCTCCATGTTGATTACCATTGTCATCATACTCATAATGAAAACGTAAATTCCCATTTTGATACCAGCCTTTATGTGTTCCAATCTTCTCACCTTGCTTGTATAAGTAATGAGCAGCCAATTTTCCGTTTTCATAGAATTCCTTCATCAAGCCGTCTTGCTTACCATTAAGAAATTCAATTTCTCTTCGATTTCCCGTTCCTAAATTTACTAATAGAATGCCCGTGAATGGTTTGTTCTGGTATAATAAAATCAGCCCCGATATATCACGAGATAAATTAGGGTCAGGGTCTTGGATTTTTTTAGGAGCACATAATACTAAAATGGAAATTAAGAGGAAAATACCTATTAACCCCTTCTTTAGGAAGAGGTTATTTATCATTTGTGTTGCCACCATGTATTGTTCTATCTAGCAGTTCCAGGTGTTCCTCTAAAAACACTTAGAATGTAAGGATCTGATGCAGTAATATGGTAGTGGTAAGTAGGAGCGCCTCCAGCAATTAACGCAGCAGACAATGCTTTAGTCGAATGACCATGAGCTGCATCAAGATCGGTTGGAGTTGTTCCATCTGCATCTTTTTGACCGATCACAGGAAAACCATCCATCATAACTCCTACTAAGTTAGAATCGTTATTTGAAATCTTACAAGGCTCGGTATGGTTGTGATAAGATCCAGTATTAGTTGGATGTCCATAACCTCTATCCATAGTTGCGAGTTCTGTTGTTAAACTATCTCCCGGTGCTGCTGCGTTATTATATAAAACAACACCAAGAACGTTAACTCCTATAGGTCCCATAGAACTTGCAGTAGTAGTGGAATTCACAGTTGGAGCAAGTGGCATAGTTATCGTATTATTTTGTGAACTTATTTTGTTTGGATTAACAGCATTACCTGTTGGCATTGTAGATTCATAATAGGCTGCAGTAGTGCCACTGTTTGTCCAATAAGCAGATTTATAAGGAGGCAGAGATGTTATGCTCGAAATGGTAATTGTATTTCCAGAAACACTAGTCGTCATATTACATTTAAAATTCGCAGTAATCCATGTAGGAGTATTTGTACCAAAAGTTGGAGTTGTGCAAACTGCAGCAAGATAGTCAGCACTTGCATTTGTCATAACCGTTGTAGAACTGCCTAGCAAGGTTTGGCAACTCGCAGAACTTGTTGATGTAGATGTCGAAGATGATGTAGAAGCAGTACTGCTTCTTGCTAATGCGAGTAACGCCAAAGTTTTAGTAGTGTCATCAGATTTTTTTGGGTTACATGCACTATAGATAATAGCAGCGGAGATTGAAATTAATAGAAAACTTTTTTTCATTGGATTACCCCATTTGTATTTTTTAGTATGGAAGGAAGATTCCATCGATTAACAGTGAATATATCTATAAATTTTGCAAGAAAATAATTTTGAGTCTCAATTATAATTAATTTATTACCATTATTCCATTGCAAGCATTGGCATTAGAACACAACCGAAAGGAATTGTTACTATTTTAGAGTGGAGATTCAGCCTTCATAAATAATTCTATTTCTTCCAGTTAGTTTTGCAGTATACATTCTTTTATCCGCATCCCGAATAAGATCGTCAATTCGAGGCATATCGGCAAATTCTTGTAAGTCGACTAAACCACAACTAAACGTGCATTCAATTTCAAATTCATGGAATACTATTTTTTTATTTACAATTGCATTTTGAATGGAGATTAAAATTTTTAGAGCTTCCGATTTATCAGTTTCAAAGAACAACAAAAATGAACTCTTCTCCACCATATCGAGCCAGAATATCATTAGGTCTCTTTGTTTGTCCAATAATCTCTGCGAATTTTTTTAAAACAAAATCACCTGCATCATGACCATAAGTATCGTTGACCTTTTTAAAAAAATCTATATCTAAAAGGGCAATGCTTAGATTCTTTTTTAAAGTTTGACAAAAACTTAAATGCTTTGCTGCAATTTCAAAAAAATGTCTTCTATTGTAAATTCCAGTTAAATAGTCCGTAATCGATTTTTGATACAGTTCATTTTCAAGCTCTTTTATTTTCAGAACAGACTTCACACGAGCTTTAAGTTCTTTTTTGTCTACCGGTTTTCGAATATAGTCTACAGCTCCTGACTCGAATCCCTTTTCTAAATCATCTCCAGAACTCTTAGCTGTTTGAAAAATAATTGGAATGTCTTTATATTTCTCAGTTTTTGATAGTTGCTTTACTAATTCATAGCCATTGGCATCAGGAAGCATTACGTCCATTAAAATCAATACGGGGCTACTTTCATTTAGCCGTTCCCACATTTCTTTGCCATTTAAAGCAAAGATCACTTCATAGTCACGTAAAATTAATTGAATATATAGTATGCTAGTTTCAGAATCATCGACTACTAATATTTGTTTCATGGAATTGAATATATACTATTCTACTCTTACTTATTTGAGGTTCATAGTTTCAAGTTTTTTCTGTTTATTCACCGTATGCAGGGTGATGTTCCCAGCGCTGAGGTTGAGTTACCGTGCTCCCTTTTTTTCTTAAAGGAAAAGCTGAGTATTTTTGTTTTTCCTTTGAATTAGCAAAACTGTTTATTGTATAGCTTCCAGAATTTTTCGTTTGGTAGTCTGCCTGATTCATCGGCAGAAAATTCTTTCTTGATATTGTTTAGGAAATACATATCAATCTTACCTTTGTTCTTGGCTTCTATTTTTCCACGGTAATCAAAGTCAAAGAAATCCTTTACAAGATCATAGGTTCTACCGGAAATATTAATTCGACCCGGTTCCCCACTTGATTCCATTCGAGCAGCCGTATTCACAGCATCTCCCCAAACATCATAGGCAAATTTTTTCTTTCCAATCACTCCTGCAACAACGGGACCTGTATGAATCCCTAAGCGTAATTCCCAAAAAGGAAGACCTTGCTCTGACTTAATACGTTTCGTTTCTTGCATAATGAATTGAACTTGAAGAGCGAACAGACAAGCATCTACAGGATGACTGCTATTAATCGTTGGAATACCACCCGCACACATATAAGCATCGCCTATCGTTTTTAGCTTTTCCAATTTGTATTTTTCAGCTAACTCATCGAAAGCAGAAAAGAAAATATCTAACTGTCCGACCAATTCTTCGGGACTCATCTGCTCGCTAATTTTGGTAAAGCCTTTGAAGTCGGTAAATATTACAGTAATAGAATCATAATGAAGTGGTTGAGTGGCACCGTTCAGTTTTAATTCATCGGCGACTGCCTTTGGGAGTATATTCAATAGTAGCTCTTCTGATTTCTGTCTTTGGAGTTCTATTAATTGCTTAGCTTGTTGCAGTTCTCTTTCTCGATTCTTGAGGATACCTTCATTTTGCCTCCAGCGAGCGACTACGTCTTGTAATACTCCATTTGTAATAGAAGCCTGAGTAGTCAAAAGCTCCATAAAGTCTTTGCTTCCAATTCCTACGACTCTACATGGCTCAATAGCTCTCACACTTGCCATTCTAGGAGCTTTATCTAAAAGCGAAAGCTCTCCAATAATTGTCCCACCACCTTTTGTAGCAAAGATAACTTTATCGCCCGACATTTCTGTATAAATTTCAATCTTGCCGGTTTCAATTATATAAGCAAAATCACCTGCATCCCCTTCTTTGAATAGAACTTCGTTTTTTTTTAACTTTCGTTTTTGGCAGATTTTGATGACTAAATCTAATGCCTCAGGAGTCAATGTCGAAAACATTGGCATTTTCTGTAAAATCTCTTTTAAATCGAATGCTTCCGTAGCATCCGAAGTCGATTTCTTCGATTTTTGGGGTTTTGTAGCTCTTACAGTCATGGTTTTAGGGGCAATACTGCTATAGCAACAACTCCTATCCTTTGAGTCAATCGATTATTAAACAGGATGCTTATTCTCTGACAGCACAGTTCGACCCGCTCAGTGTAAACGCCATACCGAAAGTATGCACAAAGGAAGTTTAGAATCTCTGTGGCGATCCGATTTCTTTAGATTTGAATTTTCCTAGACAAAATTGACAAAGAATTAATAAATCGAGGAATGAATTTAGACAAACCGATGCAGCAGGAAATATTTCTAAAAAATATCCTGACCCTGCTTGCGACAGACAAGACAGTAAAGATTACAGAAAAGAAAAGCTTTGTAAATAGCGTTCGAGAATTAAACATCCCTACTGAAACGTTAGGTCAATGGACAAATGCCTGGAAACAAGCTCCCAAGTCTCTCTATCTACCGGGTGACGCTAAAGATGTGCAGGATATGGTTTTGTATTTGTATTCTGCGTTACTCTCGGATGAGAATCTTGTTCAATCAGGCATGGAATTACTTCTAGCCGAGTTCACAAAAGCTAGTCTGGATAAGAAAAAAGCGTTAGACCTCATAGCCCAAAGAACTTCTCTCCAATCCGAAAAATCCTTTCAGAAAAGAGCAGAGAGTATTCGCGACAAACTTGTAGTATCCACTAAACCAAAAACATCTAGCAGCAGTTCGAGTGATAAAAAATTCTACGTCGCAAACCAAGTAAGCTATGAAGGATTAGATGAACTCCAGAGACTTCTGCTTGCTTATAAATTAGGACTGCATGTAGCGATTGACGGTCCGCCGGGTGTAGGAAAAACACAAAGTATATTGGAAATTTCGAATATACTTGGGAAACAAGTTTACACAAAGACTTGCTCTTCTAGAACAACTGAGTCTCATATTATTTCTTTTCCAATTCTTACTTCCCAAGATGGAGTCAGTGTTACCGCTCAGGAAAACGGACCTCTCGTTCGTGCTATGCTTGAAGGAACAATCTTTTACGGAGATGAATTTAACCTATTAAAAGAAGATGTGCAAAAGAGAATGAATTCTGCTTTTGATGAGAGAGCCGCAATAGATAGAATGGATGGAATGATGATCCAAGCCCAAAAAGGTTTCTGGGGGGCTATTTCGTATAATCCGACAAATAATATGGTATCTAGAGATTTAGAAGAATCGGTTGCGGATCGTTTTGTGCATTTGCATTATGATAGATGGAGCGCAGACTTTAAAGCCCTGGTCGCTTCGAGTAAAGCCAAATCAGGATTACCCGGAACAAAGATAATGGACTCTCAGTTTGGAATTAAACTAGATTGGAGAGCAGTCGGTGAGAATTTAAAATTCTACAGAGGAGAAGAAGCAAGTGATGGAAAAATTTCCTGGTTTGATTTCTTTACCGGAGCCGCAGAGAAAGAAACTCCGGCTTATATCTACCGATGCTACGATAAGACAAGCATATTTCAATCGAATTCTCCCAACCAAAAGCAAGACTTAGAGACTCTAGCAGCTAACGCTTTCTCCGAGCAGGAATTAGCCAGAATGATTTCAAGGTTTACCGAGTTACTTCTCTCACTAGCGCATACGGGAGAGTCTCCGCTCTTAAAAAAAATCGGTCTTGCGGACTTAAAAGAAAAAGAAGACTTAGAGCTACTCAGTTTACATGAAAGCTCTACTCGTATCGAAGTAGCAGCACTCAAGTCCTATTATGAATTAATCAACAGAGGGTGGAATCGTTATTTGGCGCAGTCGTATGCGGTAAGGATTGTAATAGATCAAATCTGTTACGGACAGTTTAGAAATAAAAAATTACGAGAAAACACTACTTATTCGCTAGTCTCTCTCATTGCTAAAAATATGAGACTATTCGCAGACACAGCTAAATACAACACAAAGATGCTAACCGACTCACTCCTTCGTCAAAATGGATAAGAAAAAACTAGCAAGTCTACTTTCTCCCGAAGCAAAGAAATTTCTCTCGGATAATTTCTCGGGAGCAGTTGAATTATTTTATTTAGTTGCAAGCGATCTATTTGAGGAAAATCGTCTTTATCTCCTAGAAGAGCTATTAAGGGAAGAAGGATTTCAGAAATTTCTACTTCGTCGAAAAAGCTCTTCGCCGGGTAGATTAGAAGGAGTATTAAAAACTATCCTTAGACGTTGTCTTCTAGAAATTCCTCCTTCTACTTTAAGTCAGATTGCAAATAGTATGTCTTCCAAAGAGTACAGGCAAATGGAGTCAGTCTTTTATGTAGTCCCCATTGACAAAGAAGGATACGAAGTATTCGAGAGAGGTTTCTTTGCAGTAGGCGAACAAAAGCCAGAGCTACTTTCTGATTATCTAAGCTATTGCTCGAGTGATAGATGGTTCTTACTTAGAACCACATACAAACCAATTGAAGAAGTATTCCAGGACTTAGCAAATAAGTTAGTCAACTACTTCTTATCCGCTCGAAATATAAATGATACAATGGAAATGACCAAGTATTTCTTAGACCCTGTCGTCTATCGTTTTATTTTTACTTCTGTAAATGAATCTGCCTGGAAAGAATTTACAATGGAAGTATTCGGAGCCTTTCAGAATCTAAAAAATCCTCTTTTCTTTTTGCAATTGCTTCGTTTGATTTCTACTCGTTATCCTGAAAAGACAGTGAGTGCAAAATCGAGTTACGAAAGGGAAATATTTAAAAGACTCCTGTCTCTCTGGGAGGTAATGAAGATTCTCCCCGAAGACAAACTAAAAGAGTTCAAACAATTTCTACAGAATTATGGTAATCCGAAAAATGAAATGCAATCCTTTGTCTGGGATGCAACCTTAAGTCTAAATAAATACAAAATCCCCCAGATATTTACAATCTTAAATTCTCCTCCGTTTTTAGCGATTCGCGATTATTACGGAGAAGATGCGGCTACTCAGAAATTCCTCATCAAGAATATAATCAATGCTGTAGCGGAGATGGAGTTTAAAAAGTTTGAAACTAAACTCTATAAAGTGGTATTAAGACTTTTACTTACCTTAAAAGTAGATAGAAGTTTTGTAAAGCGAAGAAGTGTTTTCTTTGATTGGTTAAAAAAAGAAACAAACTCGCAAAGAGTAGAATTAGAATTCATGCGATTTACTTTTTATGAGTATATTTTTATCTCTCTCGGTCAGGTAAAAAACGAGAGGGGAATGAAGATGACAAGGTATTGCGATGACGATCATGCTTATATCTGTAAATACTTAGATGAAATTCCTCTAGCGGCTAAGGGTAGACTCAAAGACATAACACTCATTCACAATCCAGTCCTAGAAAGGCTACGTTTTATTATCCACCTCCCCTTCTATGCTAAGTTTACCGAATATGAGTTTGGTTTAAAAGAATTAGAAAGTGCTGCCATCAGCATTAAGATGGAGGATAATCTTTATACTGCGTTAGAAACCATTTCAAAGGAAAATTTCATTCCTTACTATGAATCTTTCATGGAAGTATTTAAGACTGCGCCGGAGAGAATGAATGAAGCTATTCTTCCTGACTTCTGGTATCGAATCAGTCTAGAAATTGCTTCCCCTCACGCGCACGCCGTTGTCCTTCCACTGGTTGGCTCTATTTCAATTCTAGAAGGAGACTTAGGAGCTTATACTGACGGCAAATCGATATTTCTCCCTCCTTTTATTAGTTATTTTTCCGATCCACTTCATCCAATTGAACAAAATCGAAATCTAACGATATACATCGCGTTAGCCTTGCATGAATGCGGGCATATCATCGGGGGTAGTTTTAAATTTGATTTGTCGTATTATCTTTCAAAATTAGAAAAGCCAAGCCTGTTTAGAATTATCATGAACGCGATGGAAGACTTTAGAATTGAATCTTTCTTAGTAAAAATAAAAGCACATCCACAAATAGAAGAACTCCTTCATACAATGAATGAATACTTCACCTTTATGAATTTACGTAATCCCGAAAATCTAGCGATGAATTTAGTTTTTTACATCATGGATGAAGCAGCGGGTAACAACAGTCTTGCGAAGAGTCAGGAGAGTTATCAAAAATCAATTTTGGAGTTAATGAATTCAGGTCTTTATTCGGGAAGGTTTAGTAATCTCAAAGACATGGTAGAATATTTTATCACAAGACTAAAGTCAATTGATATTGGAAATCCACTCTCTGCCTATCCGGTATCGCGCGAGCTTTATGAAATTTTAAAATACTGGCCTGATACTGCCCTTGCAAGTCTTGCTTCTCCGGAATACTTTCCTACAGGACTTCATTCTTTTGAATCTGAAAACGGCGAGGGGCAAAGACCGCTTAACCAGGAAGAGCTAGATGCACTCTACAAAGAATACAATGAAAATCCAAGGGCATTCTTAGAGAGAAATAAATTGCCCGTATTCTCAGAATTAATGGAAGACGAAGAAGGTCTCCAATTAGCACCAGGTCTTTCAAATAAAATTCAGCAATACAAAGAAGATATTCTAAGAGAGCAATTAGGAGAACAGTATTCGCAAGCGGGCACTATTGATTTGTCGCATCGCACCAAGGCTGATGATTTAATAGCAGAGAATCAAAAGAGAAAAAAAGACAAAGACAAATCAAAAGAATCCGATTCCGATTTAAACGAAGAAGATGAGCCACATAAGAAAGAAGGTAAAAAGAAAAATCCAAAGTCTCGCACTAAGCGGATATACTCGATTGACCCCAAAACAAAATCTAGAACTAGACTGACCGAGTTAAAAGAATTTAGAGTAAGAGATATTGATTCTTTTTATATGAAGAAATTTAGAAAGTGGCAGTATATTTCACAGCAAGTATTACGGGAATTATCCGCTCTCCTTCCTACAGTCCAAGAAATGCAAGACACTTCTTCTTTTGAAGGAGAGTTAAATATGGAGTTGCTGATTGAAATTTTAAGTGACCCATCTCGTATTGGCTCTGTTGAGTTCTTAGATATTTTTAGAGAGAACACTCGCTCGGTTGAAATTATCATTGGTCTTGATATTAGCGGCTCGACGGATATGCTCATTCAACCAATCAACAAGACGGGAACTCCTAAGATGGTAAATGGACTTCCTGTAATAATGCTTGATCTTACTCCAAAAGAGATGATGCAGTATGATACAATCCTAGATATTGAAAAAGCATTTGCGATGATATTTGCGCAGGCCCTTTCTTATATCACAAAGAATGTAAACATATACGCGTTTAACTCTGCGACTTCGACCAATATTTATAAGGCTGAAACGATAGAGTCTGTTTCTTCTTTTGTGTCAGACTCTGCAAATAGAGATGGAGATTTTATACGTTACATCCACTCTACACTCTTAGAAAGTAACGCGGAGATGAAATACTTTTATTTAATTACAGATGGTAGACCGAGTGCAGACAACTACTCCGGCAAAGACGCATTAGACGACACACTCATCGCAATGAGAGAAGTAATCAATTCTGGAATTAAATTGATTTATTTTAACATCGACTCCCAAAAGCAAGACTACTTTGACCTATTCCAAAAAGAAGCAACCTTCGCCAGACATTTCCAAACTCCCGAGGACTTACTCCCTGTTATCCCCGAACTAGTAAGAACAGTCGTTCAATCCGTGAGTTAAAAATTAAATATCTGCCACAGAGGCACTGAGACACAGAGAAATGACAAAGGAGTTATGTGCACAAGTAAACTCTCTTTGTAACCTATCAATCTTACTAATCCTGTCTAAATAATTATTTTTTTGAAAACCAAACTCTTTACAAAACTCTCCGTGTCTCTGTGCCTCTGTGGCAAATCACACTTTTCCTTTCCAGAAAGTCAGCTTTTCTTTTAAATCGTTAGGCGTAACGGGCTTGCTGATATAATCATTCATTCCTGCTTCAATGTATTTTTCTCGATCACCAACCATTGCATTCGCAGTCAGTGCAATGATGATGGGTTGTTTTCTTTTGGGGAATTTACTTCTTATAAACTTGGTTGCCTCAATTCCGTCCATCTCTGGCATTTGAATGTCCATGAGGATAATGTCTATTTGCTTTTTATGAAAGATATCAATTGCTTCTATTCCGTTAGTCGCTATGTAGTCTACATCAAATTCCATTTTTTGAAGCAATCGAACAATTACTTTTTGATTCATAAGATTGTCTTCCACTAATAAAATGGAAATCTTTTTAGTAGACTCTTCTTCCATTGCTTGCAATATCTTTTCAGAAGTTGAAATAGATTCAAAATTATCATGAAATAAAACTTTCATCCGAAGTGTAAAAATACTTCCAATGCCTAATTCTGATTTAACACTAATCTCTCCTCCTAATAAATTGGCAAGATTCTTTGAAATAGCAAGTCCTAATCCAGTTCCTCCATACTTTCGGGTAATAGAATTATCAGCCTGAATAAAAGGCTCAAATATTTTTTCCTGCTTTGATTCTTCAATACCAATCCCTGTATCTTTGACTGAGAATTCTATTATAATATATTTATCCCTTCTTCCAATCAATTGAACACAAAGTTCAATTTTCCCGAAAAAGGTAAACTTAACCGCATTGCTTAAAAGGTTAATTAGTATTTGCCGTAACCTTGCCATATCCGAAATAATAAATTTAGAAATGGCTGGATCATATTGAAATTCGAAATTCAATTTTTTCTCAGTAATACGGCTTCTTATTACACTGATGGAATCTTCAACTAATTGCTTTAATTCAAATGGAATATTCTCAATTTCTATTTTTCCTGATTCAATTTTTGAAATATCAAGAATATCATTTAGTATGACTAACAAAGATTCAGAGCTAACACCTATATTGCGTAAATACTCTCTTTGCTCTTCATTCAAACTTGTTTGCTCTAATAAAGACTTCATTCCCATGATTCCATTCATTGGAGTTCTAATTTCATGACTTATGTTTGCAATAAAATTAGACTTGATCACATTTGCTTCTTCTGCTTTTTTCTTGGACTCATCTAATTGTTTTATAAACTTTGTATTCTCAATAGAGATCGCAATCTGCGTTGACAATAGATTTAAAATATGGATTCGGTCTTTTGTAAATACATTAGTCGCTAACGTATTCTCCAGGTATACGATCCCACGAATTTTGTTTTGATTAAAAATGGGATAACAAAGAATAGACTTAGAATGATTTTTCTGAATATAAGGATCATTTGTAAATATCCCATCCATATATGCGTTATCCAATAAGACTAATTGCTTTGTTCTGTAGGCACTGTTTAGAACAGAGTTCGCAAGCTCAGTAGTTTTTGATTTATTAAATTTGTATTCATGATTTAGAATAAGACAGGCAAGCTCATTTATGAATTTAATTTCTGTCTGTTCATTATCAACGGTTAAAATAACGCCCTTATCTGCACCGGAATTTTCCAATAAAATTCTCATTACAATCTTTAATAGTAAATCAAAGTCCTTCTCACTAGAAATTGCATGTGTAGCCAAAATCATGGTTTGTAAATCAATTTGTTCGATTGCATCTGTCGAATAAATATCTCCGGCAGACTTATACTCTTTATAAAAAGCAGAACCTATCTTCAAGAACTCTAACTCCTTTAGCCTGAAAAAATAATTCTCTTTTAAGAGAAAAAGTTTTTTGTTTGCTCCCCATACTTCATACAAGTTAAAAGCATCTATCAAATAAGGTGCCGCTAACTTAAAATTACCAGCGTCTAATATCATTATACCTGCCAACTCATTTGCTAGTGCTGCATTTTGTATAAAGCCCTGTTCTTTTGCGTTTTCAATTGCCAAATCGTAGAAGCTAAGAGCATTCCACAAATCTCCGTTAATACGAAACTGTTCCGCCTCTATTAAATGAACTTGATGCAAATAGTTTTCAGGGCAGGAATTTGCCCAGACCTTCATTTGCGCCAAATTCTGATTTAATGCTTGCATACTTTTTTCTTTTTCTATTACCGACAAGAATTTGTATTGCCTTGTATAGATTAAAGATTGAATAAATCTATGCTCAACGACATACGGTGTCCCACTGATATAGGGAAGAAGTTTTTCGACCTCATCTGTCTGCTGTAAGCATAGTTCATATAAGCCTAAGCAAAAGTTAGAAAATTGCTTCAATACTTTATAAATCGCAAAAGGCCAATTTGCACTTTTCTGAGAAAAGGATCCTACAAATGTTTTTTCCACCGTCGAAAGTTCTATCAATTCTCCTTTTTCTTGTGTCAAACTCTGAGTAATAAACTCTACAGACTTTAAAATATCGAAGGCGATAGAGTGATTAAAAGTTTTTGCGAGAGTAAATTGCTCGGGCAATAAATCCTTAATCTTTAAAAGGGATTCTCCTCTTAAAAATAAAATTACTGGATGATTTGCAAGACAATAACCTCCGTGCTCAAATTCTCCAGAATCTAAGGCTGCATTAATTCCTGCCAGGTTAATTTTCTCCGAAAGCTTAAGCGAATGCACGAAAGGATTACCATAATTAGCCAATATATTCGATGCCTTTGTCTTAGAGGAAAGATTATTGTATTTTATACTTATATCGTAGGCTAACGATATACATTGATAAGCCGCACTATAATCTCCAAAGAGCGCCCCCACTACAATGCCGAATCCAGAATAACCGTAAGAATCTTTCATATTTCCGTATTCAAGATAAATATTCACCAATTTTGCATTGATGTATGGAAATAGTTGAGGAACATGCTGGTAGGTTGTCGCAGCAGAACCTATTAAAATAGTATTAATAAGTTCTTGAGTCGGATCTTCATTCAAAGGTAGATGAATTAAATCCGAATAAGACCTATTTCCCATTTTTTGTTTTATCTTTTCTACTTCATTTAAAAATAATTGGTTGCTGTCTTTTCCTTCAATTTCAATTCCAAACATTGACAAAGACTTAATCATAATCTCATAGGAGGCTTTAAAATTTCCCTGAATGGAATAGATGATTAATAACAGATTGTAAAATTTTCCTTTATCAATATCATTTATACATTTTGGAATTGTTGCTAGAATCGTTTCAATCGACAAATCCAAATTACCTGTTAGATAAATAGTTTCCGAGTATTCGAAAAATAAAGTGAATGCAAGTGAATATTTCTCAGCCCAATACTCCTCTGAAAATAATAAAATGGCAATGTTTAAGAATTCAAGAGATGCATTGTATGCCGTTGAAGATTTTGCTTTGCGGGATGCTCTAAGATTTAATTCTAAGACATTACATTTTTCTGCTTCCTTTGTAATAAGATTATACCCTGAATTTAGATAGCTGATAATTTCAAATAATCTGTCATCATTCTCAGAAAGCAAATCCGCATCGAGAAGGAGGTTACCAATTGTAAATCGTATCCGATTTCTTTCAGGAATATCAATTTTTTCAAAGCAGGCTTGCTCTACTTTATCATGCTGAAATTGAAAACTTATTCCACTAATATCCTTATTTTCATCGTTTACATTAAATAATATTTGATGATTGTTTTGGATAATCTTGATTAACTCCTCTTCGATGGCAACTTTAAGGGCAGATAATATTTCATTCGGTTTACGATTACTTATAATTGCTAAAGTTTTTAAATCAAAGATATTTCCTATACAGGAAGCAAGCTTTAAAAGGTGTTGTGTTTCTATCGATAGTATCTGAATCTTTTGAATTAAAAGCTCTATCACATTATGAGAAATTTGAAGTTTATTAATTTCATCGATCTTCCACTTCCATACTTTTTTATTTTCATCATAATAGATATTTTTATTGGCATGCAGTAGTTTGAATAATTCAACAAGAAAAAAAGGATTCCCATAAGTCTTTTGAAATAGAATTGTAGCTAGAGGATTAACGCTAGTAGCCGGAAGATGCAAAGTGTCAGACATCATCCGCGTAACGCTTTCAATATTTAGAGATTGCAAATGAATTTCTTCAATTTTAATCCCTTCTTCTTTTAAATTCAAAAGCATTTGAGAAAATGGATGAGTAGAATTGATTTCATTGTATCTGTAAGCTAGCATTATGTAGAAATAACGCATATTAGGATCTTTTAATATATTACTGAGTAAATTTAAAGATGCGCTATCAGCCCATTGCATATCATCAATAAAGATTGCAATTGGTTGTTCTTTAGCGGTAAATACATTTATAAATTTCTTAAATACAATAAAGAAACGATTCATATTCTCCTGTCCGGTTAGCTCTTGATAATCTGGTTGCTTTCCAATAATATATTCTAGTTCAGGAATAATATCTGTGATTATTTTGCCATTAGCCTCCAGTGCAGTTAGAATCTTGTTTTTCCAGACTTCAATATTTTCGTTGCTTTCCCCTAAGAGGTTTTGAATGATTCTTGTAAAGATTTGAATGATTGCACTAAAGGGAATATTTCGATTAAACTGTTCAAACTTCCCACTTAAGAAATATCCGTGTGAAGCTGTAATAGGTTTATAAATCTCTTGTATTAAGGAAGATTTGCCTACACCGGAATAGCCGCTAATTAAGCTTATCTTCGACTTGCCGGTAGATTCAACCATTTTAAACTGTGAAAATAATTCTGAAATTTCGTGTTCTCTTCCATATAATTTTTCTGGAATTCGAAAAATAGAAGTTGAGTCAGCTTTACCCAACTTAAACGACTTTGCACGAAGAGAACTTTCTCCCTTAGTCTCTAAAATATTTTTGCAATGAAGTAAATCATGAGTTACCCCAAAGCAGCTTTGGTATCTTTGTTCTGGATTTTTTTCCAATAGCTTCATTATGATTAAGGAAAGAATCTTTGGAACATTAGAGACAGAGTAAGGAGGAGTAGGATTTTTTGCGAGATGAGAGTGAATCATTTCGATTGGACTTTCATTTGTAAATGGCAACTTAGATGTAATCAATTCATAGAAAGTAACTCCTAGAGAATAAAAGTCTGTTCTATAGTCTACCGTTCGATTCATTCTGCCAGTTTTTTCTGGTGATAGATAAGGGAGATTTTTACTGTTTAAAGTATTTTTAAAATTAACCGAGTCTTGCTTTTTTAAATTACTTGCACTTCCAAAATCAATGATTCGTAATTCTTTCGTTTGAAAATTATAAAGTATATTTTCAGGCTTTATATCGTGGTGAATGATGTTTTGCTTGTGAATCTCCGACAGTCCGGATAGAATTTTTAGAGCAATGTCCAGAAATACCAAATAATCTATATAGTCCTCTTTTCTAATATCTCCGAGAGAACTAGCGTAAATGTCTTCTAGGATTAAGAAAACTTTATTTCCAAATTGTTCCAAGCCAATCGGTTTTATAATATTTGGACTTTGAAATTTATTTAGAATTTCATATTCAAATTTTAATTGATTGTTTTCCTTAATTGCAATAGAGCCAAACGAAGTGGTCTTAATAATTACAGGACTATTCTCATGAAGAGCTCTATAGATTGCATTTTTTTTGCCTTCATATATTTTTGCCAGAATCTGATAGCCCGGTATTTGAATCATTTTTTATTTTAAACCTATCAAAGACACCACCAATTATAAATAAGAAAGCCCTCCTGTCATTGAAAAAAAATTACCGAACTAAAGTGAAATAAAATTTATGGTATAGACACAAAAAAAGCCCCACTGTCTCCAGTGAGGCTCACGCTTGCGACTAACGTAGGGACTTGATTCATCAAGTCCTTACTACATCGCGCGACACGAACGAGAATGATCTTACATCATTCCGCCCATGCCTCCCATACCACCCATTCCGCCCATACCACCAGGCATTCCACCACCAGAACCACCGTCTTTCTCAGGCTTGTCAGTGATAGTAACTTCGGTTGTGAGGATCATTGCACCGATAGAAGCAGCGTTTTGTAGAGCAGAGCGAACTACTTTAGCAGGATCAACGATACCAGCTTTGATAAGGTCTTCCCATACCATAGTGAGTGCGTTGTATCCAACATTGCCTTCTTTAGAACGAGCT
>Ga0209174_10001612_pt1 | contig 15769 bp, 38 predicted proteins | sample JI91814BDNA_FD_187505 | JGI IMG/M metagenome (GOLD analysis project Ga0209174, IMG submission 187505) | Wastewater effluent complex algal communities from Wisconsin, to seasonally profile nutrient transformation and Carbon sequestration -... | ecosystem: Engineered > WWTP > Effluent > Algae...
GTTGCCAGTGGTCGGGTGGGGAGGATTTGACCCCCTACCCCCGGCGGTGGAGCGCCAGAGCGCCCTGCTCTTCCACGGTCTTGCGTGAGTGGCAGGGCTTGCACAGGCTCTGCAGGTTGCTCGGGTCATCATTGGTGTTGTCACCATCGATGTGATCCACTTCGGTTGCCGGCATGAGCCAGCCGTGCTGCACCTTGCACTCACGGCACAGCGGCTCGTATCGCAGGTGGGCCGGCCTGGTGCCGTCGCGCCAGCTGCGCAGGTCATACTTCCTCGGGCCGCGCCCTGCTCTGCGGTGCTGGTCGATTGATCTGGCGCGCTGCACTGCATGCGCCTCGCATCGCCCGCCCTGCGTGCCGATGGCGCTGCAGCCGAAATGGGTGCAGGGCTTGGGGGCTGAAGTGGGCATGCGCAGAATGAAAGAAGCCGGACCACTTGCGCAGCCGGGCTGGCTGTGATTCGTCGGGAGGGAACAAACCGCAGCTTGTCTAAACTGTACCGGTTTTGTCTCACCCCTAAAACCCCCTCCCGGCACCCATGCGCTGCAGGCTTTCCACCCGTTGACGTTCCGCCGTGCTGATCTGGTGCTTGTCGGCCAGCCAACGCGCCAGCATGCGGTGCGCCTGGCCGATGCGGGCGTGGATGGTGGTGCGTGCACACATCAGCCGTTTCATCCGGTGCAGCTCGCCGCCGCTCTCGGTGTAGACCACCACCACAGTGAAGCGCAGATCACTTGGCAGGCGCTGCACCAGCTCATCCGTTTCTGATGCCTCGCAATCCACCACAGGCACCTTGGCCTCGCGGTAGCCGTCGCGCGATCCCTCTGCCTCGAGCTGCAGCCGCGCGTAGCCCAAGCCACCGCTGCCCGCCACCATCTTCCACCGCGCCCAGTTCAGCAGCCGGCGCTCAATGTCTTCAATCTTGGCCATCTGTCGCATCCTCGAAGCGTTGGGTTGCACCATCGAACCACAGCCGCGCGGTGTCGGTGGGGTCGTTCTTGTTCTTCACAAACTCGATCTGCGCGTCATGCTTGCACTCAGGCCGCGGGTCCACTCTGAAGCGCCGCCACAGCAGGCCGATCACATCAGCCGCCTGCTCAATGCCGCCGCTCTCTGCCAGGTGGTCCATGCGCGGCGGGGCCTTGGTCTCGTCTGCCTTGCGTGAGAGCTGGCACAGCAGCACCACCGGGCACCGCAGTTCCTTGGCCAGCTTCTTCATGCCGCGCACGATCTTGGTCAGCTCATGGGCGCGGGTCTCGCCCTCGCCTTCCATCAGCTGCAGGTAGTCCACCATCACCATGCCCAGCTGGCCGGCGCGCCGCTTCACCTGCAGCGCCTTGGTGCGCACATCCACCAGCCCCAGCGCGGGCGTGTCGTCAACGAACAGCGCCAGCTTCCCCAGCTTGTCCGCTGCCTCAGCCACCGCCGCCCACATGCCGTCGCGCGCTTTGTCGGGCCGGCGCAGATCGGCCAGGTTCCAGCGGCCTGCCGCCGCCACCTGCCTGCTGATCAGCATCTGCTCGCTGTCTTCCATCGTCAGCACCGCCACCGGCCTGGTGGCTGCCACATGCCGGGCAATGCCCAGCGCCAGCGCGCTCTTGCCCATGCTGGGCCGCGCCGCCAGCACCACCAGCTCGCCCGGCCGGAAGCCGCCCGACACAATGTCATCGATGCCCGCCAGCCCGGTGCTCACCGCATCGCTCTCGCCAGCCGCGCGTGCGTTCAGGGCATCGATCCACCCCGGCATCAGATCGCTCAGCAGCCGCGGCTCACGCTTGGCCGCGCCATCCTGCAGGCCCAGCATTTCCTCGCAGGCCTTGCTGATCAGCTCCACCGTGGGCGCGGCCTGCTCTGTCTGCACCATCGCTGCCTCTGCCGTGGCCATGCACACCCGCACCACCTGCCGGCGTATCGAGTGCACCCGCACCACCTCAGCCCAGCGCCTGGCGCCCTGCACGCTGGGCACGCTCATCACCAGCTCATTGAGCGCGGCGAACTCATGCCCGCCCGCATCGTGAACCGTGATCACATCCGCCGGCTTGCCCGCCAGGATCAGCCCCCGCGCCGTGGCGTAGATCGCCCGGTAGTCCGCAAAGTAAAAATCCTCCGGCGCCAGCACATCGCCCACCGAATCAAACGCGCCGTTGTCCATCAGCAGCGCGCCCAGCACCGCCTGCTCTGCCTCGGCGCTGTGCGGTGGCACACGGGCGCCGGCCTGCTCCCCGGCCGCCATCAGCGCCCACCCCGCATCCGCGCCACATAGGCCACCAGCCGGGCCTTGGCCTCATCGTCCTTGGCGCGTGTTTCCGGCGTGCTCACCGGCTCGGCCTGGGCGTGCTGGCGGCGTTGGTCATCCAGTGCCAGCCGCTCGCGCAGCGCCTCGCCAGCCTCACACCAGCGCTCGATGCGCGATTCCTTGGCAAAGAGCCACTCCACATCGCGCATCACCTCGGCCATGCTGGCCGGGCATCGCTCCAGCGGGTCAGCCGCCATGCCCTCGATGGCCAGCTCCAGCTGGTCAACGTCATACAGTGCCAGCGCTGCGTTGATGGCCGCGCGCCTGGTGGGCCCGAGTTTGCAGCGCTTGGGGTTGCGGCCGAACATGGCCAGCCAGTGCTCGAATATGCGGCGCGTGGGGTCATCGGGCGCGCAGCCGAAGCCTGTTTCAGGCGCTTCTGTGACCAATCGGAGCTGTGAACCTGTCTTCCTGTTGATACTGGTGCTGCTCATGTCCTGTTGCCTTTTGATTGAGTGCTTGAGCAAGCGGAGCCTTTACCGTGGCCAAAAACCACAGTAACGCTGCCGCTTAATGCCTTCCGACTTCATGCCGTCGCATCGCGTTTGGCCAGACTTCCAGCCGCTTGGCTTGCACCAGGCGACCTACCCGCAGGCTCTGGCCTCTCAGCCCACCCCGCCCCCTCTGCGTTGCTCGTGTAAGGGGCTTTGATCGAACACAGGGCCACCGACGGTGCCGCACCCTGCGCGCTTTGAGGTATGCCTATCCGCTCATGGCACCAGCTCCCGCTGCTCATGGGGCACACGCCCCGCCACAGGCTCGGCAGGCTCATCCACAGGCGCTGCAGCCGTCTCGGCCACCCAGCCCTTGGCGAGCCCCGCCAGCGCATCCAGTGATTCCTTGTGGTGTTCAGCCCAGCGTGGGGGCGGCGTCACAGCCGCATAGACCCACACCGTGCGATCGCTCCACTCTGGCCGGTGCTTGCCCAGCCGGGCCAGCTCGCCAGCGGCCAGCATGTTCTCGATGGTCTTCTGCGCCTGATCCCAGCCCACCTGGGCGCGGTGGGCCAGCTCCAGGCCCGTGGCCCCGATCAGCAGCCCGCCATCGTCCACAGCAGGCAGCGGGCACATCAGCCGCTCACCCATCAGCGCACGGGCCGCAGCCAGCAGCGCAATCCGGTCTTCCTTGCGCGGCCGGGCCATCAGGCAGCACCCCCACGGCGCCGCGCCCAATCGGCCGCGAACTCGCCGCCCTTGAACGCAGCCGGGTCCACCGTGAACCGGTCATCACGCACCGGCGCCACCACCACGCGGCGGAAGCTGGGGTGCAGCCGCACCCCCGGGGCCAGCCCGGCCGGCGCATCCGCCACCACCACCACATCGCCCGCAGGCACGCCAGGCGGCACATACAGCCCGCCCTGCGTGATTTCAGGGTGCCGGCGGTCCTTCTGCCGGTTGCGCAGCCTGGGGGCCGCAGCCACCGCATCCTGCTGCAGGCCAAAGTACCGCCGCAGCGAGCCGCTGCCCGCCTTGTGGATCTCACCCATGCGCAGCAGCGTGTTCAGCACCGTGCTCGCGCTCGATGTGGGCAGCAGCGTGGCCGCCCGCACCTGGGGCTGGCTGATGCCCGCAGCACCCGCCGCACGCACCACCGCCAGCACCGCATCGCGTTGGGGTGCCGGCTTCATGGCTGCACCGCCTTTCCTTGGGCCACTTTCTCAGCGGCCCGCGCCGCACGCAGCGCCATGCAATCCGGGCACACCTGGCCCAGCACCCGCACATTGCCCCAGCCGGGGCCCTGCGCGCGGTGCTTGCCACAGGCCCCGCATGAGCGCGTGAGCCCGCTGCCGAAGAACTGCGGGTGATGCGGCCTGTACGCCTCGCCCGCCGAGTCTGCCCGGCGCGCCACAGGCACCTGGCTCCAATCCACTTGGTCACTCATGACACGCCCCTAAAACGTAGGTGGGAGGAAACCCAAGGTGGGCAAAAAGGCAGCACCCGAAGGGGGGATGGGTGGCGCGGGCAGCGCGGCGCAGAGTGCGGGCATGAACACGCCCACCACCCCCAGCTTGGACACCGCACCGCTGGGCACATATGCGTCAGACGTTGTGCCGTTCCTTGATGCCCTCGAACGGGACACCACCATTCCGGCCCATCTCAAGAATCCGCTGGCCTTCAGCATGGAATGCATCGTCACGCTGATTGATTTGGCCCGCGCCCAAGGCGCGGAAATTGCCGCCATGAGGCACCGCCTCGGCACGCTTGAGCAAAAGCCATGATTCGCTCACGGGCGGCAGCGTCACTGACGTGCCTAGCGTCAGCTGAGCATCGGCACGGCAGCGGCTGCAACTCCACCCGGCGCGTGACATCGAGCAGGTGGCTCACATCCACCTCCAGCAGCTGCAACGCGCAACCACAGAAGGCGCAGAAACGGGGCGTGCGCTCAGGCTGCTGCATTGGCTGCCTCCGCTGGCGGGTTGGCGGGCGCGCTCACATCGAGCACCCGGGCATGCTGCAGGCGCACCCGCGCAGGGATGCCACGGCTCAGCCAGTTGTGCACACGCTGCACACCGCCCTCTCGCTTGTCATAGCCCAGCAGCGCGGCAACCTTTGCCGGGCCGCCAAGCCGTTCAATCAGCTCACGGTCAGTCATGCGGCCATTAAACACCATGTTTATTTATGATGTCAACGCCGCGTTTATCCACATTTTGTTTTCGCAGGCGCCGCCGCATCCTGCTAGAACGCCTGTCAGATTGAGCACCTAAGGAAATCCCCTGCTGTTTCAGTAAACAACGTGTTGACAGTTTAAGTAAACATCGCGTTTAATCTCCCCACGCACCCACCCCGGGTGCCACGGGAGAACGCAATGCACCTCAACCGCTGGGCCACCTGGCTCGCCACGGCAGCCGCCATCTGCGGCTATGCCATCCTGGCCCTCCTGGCCGCCAGCCAGCTCACCGCCTGCGGTGGCGGTGGTGATGACCAGCCCGAGCCCGCCCGCAGCGGCACCCAGCCGCCCGCCTGCCAGGCCAACCCGGCGAGCTGCAAGTGAACGGCGCCGCCCACACCCCGCGCCCGGCCATCGTCTCGGCAGAGCACCCGCTGCAGCACTACTTTGCTGAGACCCGCGCCGGCCACGGCGTGTACAGCGAGCCGCACCACACCAACCGGGCCCGCGCCCGCGTGCTCCGCTACGCCACCGTCAACGCCGCTGAACTGTCCATCCGCCTGGGCACCAGCTTCGTGGCGTCGGCTGAATTCACGGCCGAGGATCTGCGCCGCATCGCCAGCGATCTGCTGGATGCCGCGCACGACATCGAGCAGCACCCCGCCCAAGAGGTGGCCGCGTGAAGCCAGACACCACCCACCGCATCACCCGCGCCGAGCTGATGCTCTACGCGGCCACCCTCGCCTTCACCCTGGCCGGCTGCTACCTGAGCCCCTGGGGCTGGGCCATCGGAGCGTGAGCCATGCAACCCACAACCACCACCACCGACACCCGCCACGCTGAGGCCGCCGCCGTGCGCCAGCTCGGCCTGCCCGCCGGCACAGAGCACCTCGGCTTCTACACCCTGCCCGGTGATCCGCCGCCCACCGCCCAGCCCGAGTGGGCCCACCCACCCGCCATCAGCCTGCCCCGCAGCAACAGCCGCGTGGCCTTCTGGCGCCGGCAGATCACCAGCGCCTGGCGCTTCGGTGTCGTCTGCGGCTTCGTGCCCGGCCTGCTCATGGGCGCCGGTGCCGTGGCCGCCCTCATCACCCTGGGCCGCATGTTCGGAGCCTGAGCCATGCAAGACCCCTTCCTTCCCCCTAACGTAGACCCCGGCCCGCTGGACCCCGATGCCAAGGCCCAATGGGTCCGCTGGGGCAACGCCTTCGCCCTGCTGCTCTGCGCCTGGGCCATCTTCCTAGCCATCGGTGCCGGCGCCATCATCGCCTGGGCCTACCAATCCGGCCTGATCGGTGCACGGTCATGAGCCAGCACCCCCGGATCTTGCCCGCCCACGGCACCGCCCACGCCGCGCTGGCCCAGGTGCTGCCCCACTGGCCCGCCACAGCGGCTGATGCCATGCGCCAGCCCCTGGCCGCCGCCGTCATCCGCCTGGTCAGCATGGGCCTGCAGCTCGGCCGCTGGGGCGCCGCCCCCACCCCGCCGCGCACCGCCCGCCCCAGGCGGGCCAGCGCCGCCCCCTTCGATTTCAAACGCGCCGCAGCGGGTGACCGCGACGAAGCGTAACCACGTTCCCCAACCACCACCCCACAGGAGCCTGACCCATGAAAACGCTGATCCTCGCCGCCATCCTGGCCGCATCCTTCCAAGCCATCCCCGCCTACGCAGACCGGCTGGACCCCGAGCGCATGTGCCCGCGCCGCCCCTGCCTGCTGCCGGATCTGACCAAGGTCAACCCCTGCAAAGCCCACCCCACCAGCTGCCGCTAACGCCACCCAGGCCGCCCTCACATTCTCAGGAGCCCCGCCCATGAGCGCCAAGCCCATCACCGACACCCTGCGTCTGCTGCAGGGCGGCACCTTCATCGACCAGTGCACCGACAAGCTGGCCGGCATCGTCAAAAGCGTGGACGAGACCGGCAAGGCCGGCAAGCTCACCATCACGCTCGAGGTCAAGAAACAGAACGGCGCGCTGGCCGTGCTGGCCAAGGTCACCGACAAGACCCCCGAGGCCGCGCCCGATGCCGATCTGTTCTGGCCCACCGTTGACGGCAACCTCTCCACCGAGAACCCCAGCCAGCGCAAGCTGCAATTCGGCGAGGTGGACAAAGCCACCGGCGAAATCCTCAGCGTTCGCTGATCCACCGCACCCCACCCATCACCCGAGCCCACCATGCCCTTCAACACAAACACCACCAGCGCCCACAACATCGCTGATTCTTTGGCCGACCTGCTCCCCAGGCCCCTGCCCATGGGCGCGCACACCCCAGCGCGCGGCACCGCCATCCAACTCACCGCCCTGCCGCCCGGCTGGCAGATGCATGAGGCAGACCCGGAAAAGTTCGACGCCACCCCCCGCGCCACCAAAGGCAAGGCCGTGCTGGCCGATCCCGCCAGCTTCATGGATTACATCAAGCGGCACCAAACCCCCGCCACCACGGCCTGGTGCAATTTCGACCCGCAGCAGTTCAGCCTCAGCTTTTGCGCCGTGTTCGACGATCACCAGCCCGGCATCCCCGGCTGGCGCCGCTACCGGGCCGATTTCACCCCCGAGCACTCTGCCGAGTGGAAGGTGTGGAAGGCCCACCACGGCAAGGCCATGGGCCAGGTGGAGTTTGCCGAGTTCCTGGAGCGCAACGCCGACGACATCAACGCCGAGTCGGCCGTGGACGGCATCACCTACCCCACCAGCCTGGCCATGCTCAAGATGGCCACCGAGTTTGAAATGAACGGTGAGCGCAAGCTGCGCAGCGTGGCGCGCCTGCAGGGCGGGCAATCCCGCTTCGAGTACGTGGACGATGCCCACCCCGACACGCTGGCCACCATGAGCGCGTTCGACAAGTTCCAGATCGGCATCCCGGTCTTCTGGAGCGGCCTGGGTTACCGCATCCAGGCCCGCCTCAAGTACCGCAACAACTCGGGCAAGCTGAGCTTCTGGTATGAGCTGATCCGCCCTGATCTGGTCCACCAGGCCGCAGCGCGCCAGACCATCGATGCAGTGCGCGCCGGCATCGGTGCCGTGCCGCTGCACATGGGCACCTTCTCCGCCACCTGAGCAGGCCAGCAGCACCATGCAATCCGATTTCATCGTAACGGCCGGTGGCGATGAGCTGAGCCTCAGCGCCCCGCGCCCAGGCCACCTAACGGCCTACTCCATCGCCTGGGCTCTCAGCCAGATCAACCGCTTCAACGGCCACGCGCTGCGCCCGTACAGCGTGGCCGAGCACAGCCTGCTTGTGCACGACATAGCCGAGCAGCATCTGCATCTGGATGTGCATGGCCGTTTCGCCGCCCTCATGCACGATGCGCACGAAGCCTTCTGCGGCGATATGCACAGCCCCGGCAAGCGCCACATTGAAGGCTGGGCAGCATGGGAGCAGCACTGGGAGCACGCCACCCGCGCGGCCTACGGCTTCCGCGTCCCCGCCCAGGTGCAGCGCGATGCCATCAAGCGCGCCGATTTGATTGCCCTGGCCACCGAGCGCGCCGCACTGCTGCACCCGGCAGCAACAACCCCCTGGGCCTGCTTGGCCGGCATCGAGCCCATCACCTGGGTCAACCTGCTGAGCCCCGAGCGCATCAAAGCCGATTGGGAGTTTTGGCGCGATCGCTGGCTGGACAAGTACCACGAACTTGAATACGAGCGCAACGAGAAACTGTGCCGAGGCCGCCCCGAGGTGCCCAGCCACCTGAAGGTAGAGCAGCCATGAGCCGCCGCGCCCGCCAACGCGCCGAAGGCCGCAAGGCCTACACCCCCAAGCCCGTGCACCTCAACGCCATAGAGCGCGCCATCACCGGCGCCGCCCTGCTGCCCGCCGCCGAGGTGGCCAGCGTCAAGACCAACATGGCCTTAAGCCTGCTCACCTTCGGCCGTGGCATCGCCTGCCCCCAGCACTGGGTCAGCATGGCCGATGCCCTGAACATGGCCGAAAGCCTGGCCGCCGGCCGCATCTGCAGCGACGAAGCCAGCCGCGCCAAGATCGTGGCCGGCCAGGAGGCCCTCGCCGCCGTCATGCTGCGCCACAACGCTGGCAAAAGCTGGACCCTCTACGCCGCCGAGCACACCGCCCTGCAGGATGCCCTCTGGCTCCACGGCGTGCAACTGGACCACGCCAGCCACACCGAGTATGAGCAGGCCCTCGAGCACACCCGCCACCGCATCGCCGCCGCCCGCGCCGGCAACGCCCCGCGCGGCGCGATCGTCATCGAGGGTGCGCTGGCATGAGCATCCGCCCCATCACCCCCACCACGCCCGCCTGCTACGGCGTGTGCTGCCCCAGGCACCAGGCCTGCCACCGCTACCACCTGGTGGAGGGCATGGCCGAGCACACCCAGGCCATCAGCAGCTGCCAGGCCGGCGCCGAGTTCCCCTTGTTCCTGGAGCGCACCGCCGCTCACCCACCCACCACCCAGCCCGCGCTGAGCACCACCCCCTAAAAGCCCACCCATGCCCGAGACCGACACCACCGATCAAGCCTCCCTCTGCGAGCTGCCCGCCATCGGCCAGCCCCTGATGGGCGGCACCTTCGCCGGCATCACCACCCAGGCCGATGGCACGCACTGCGCCGTCATCCTGCTGGCAGACAAGCCCACCAGCCGCCTGGGCTGGAAGCAGGCCATGGAATGGGCCCAGGGCCTCGGCGCCCAACTGCCCACCCGCCCCGTGGCCGCGATGCTGTTCGCCACCTCCCGCGCCGCCTTCGAGCGCGATTGGCATTGGACCAGCGAGGTGCACGAGGCAGACGGCGCTTTCGCCTGGGATCAGTACTTCAGCTACGGCGGCCAGGGCAACCTCCCCCTCAGCTATAAGGGCTGTGCCCGAGCCGTCCGCTTGATTCACCTCGTTCCTTGAGTCCTTCAATCCTTTCAACCCCACCCACATGAGCACCACCACCCTGGAACAAATCAAGGCCACGCACGCCAAGCTGGCCGAGCAGATCGCCGCGCTGGAGCGCACCACCAACCACGCGGCCCAAGCCGTCACCCTGGTGCTGCCGCAGGCCCACATCGAGCTGCAGCCCGGCGAGCGCTACGCCGGCGCCATCGTGGACGATGCGGGCGCCATCAGCCACCACCTCATCCTGCTGCCCGGCAGCATCGACAAGGCCAACTGGCAGGCCGCCACCGCCTGGGCTCAGGCGCAAGGCGGCACCCTGCCCAACCGCCGCGAGCAGGCCCTGCTCTACGCCAACCTCAAGGCCGAATTCCAGCCCACCTGGTACTGGAGCTGCGAGGTCCACAAAGACGACGGCGCTTACGCCTGGTATCAGGACTTCGACGACGGCGGCCAGTACTACAGCCACAGCAGCTATGAGGGCTGTGCCCGAGCCGTCCGCAGATTCACCGCTTGATCCTTCAATCCTTTGCTGAACCCCTTGCAGATGTTTGATTGACGTACTACAGTACACCCATCGACACACCAACCCGGAGCAAGCAAATGAACACCTTCCAAGTTAACCAGATCGTTGCAGGCAAGTTCGGTCAGTTCGTGATCTTGGCCTTCCGCACGCTGCCAGGCGAAACCGAGCAGTACGCGCAAGTGAAGCCCTACAACCCGGCCACCGGCAAGACGGGGCGCGGCGAGATGGCCCTGCCGGTGAGCGCACTGAAGGCCGCAGCGTGACAAGGGGCGGCGCAGGAAGGGGGCAAGGCCGAAAGGCCCTGCCACCCGAAGAAGCAACCAAGCCGCGCAGCGTGCGGCTGAACGATGCAAGGTGGGAAAAGTTGAAGCTGCTGGGCATGGACTGGCTGGCAGACCGTATAGACCGCGCGAAGGTGCCGGTGCTTTGCACTTACCCGAACTGCGATTGCCACGAACCACTAGACAAATGCGGGAAGACCAAATGAAAGAGAAGCCGGTGCAGTTGTGGGACTTGATTGACCCCGGCTGGCGCGAACGCGAGGTGGAGCGATACAAGGCGCTGGCCGCTGCCATGCCTGTGCATAAGCCGCTGGTGGAGATTGGCCGACGCGCCACACCCTGCGGCGAGTGCCACCTACAGCCCGGCGAACGCTGCGACATTTGCGGCGCATTGCAAGGCACCTAACGCAGAGGTAACCGGGTGACGCCCATGACCAAGCAACGCACGCACAAGCCGGTTGCCGGCGGCACTCCGGTTGACCGACCTGTTGGGCGGCTGGTGAACGAAGCCACGGACACCAGCGGGCCGCGTGGCACCTACGGCTGCGCCTGCGCGCACCACGACGGCAGCATGTGCGCCTGGATTCGCTACGGCGGCGATGGCCCCGAAGACCCGTGTGAGTGCTTGTGCCACGGATGGCAGGAGGACGAAGATGACTACTTGGGCTGACGAGTACGTGACCCTGCTGGAAGACTGCGAGAAGCGCAGCGAGCGCCTGAGCGACTGGGAACTCGGCTTCGTGGACTCGCTGCAGCGCCAGCTTGCCGAAGGACGCCGCCCGAGCGCGAAGCAGATCGAGACGCTGGACACCATCTGGGAGCGCGCTACCAAGCGCGGATGACGCCATGCACGTTGAACTGCAAATGGACCTTGCGCTGTTGCAGCGCGCCATGAAAGCCGAAACCGAAGCTGCGCTACTGCGGGCTGCGCTGGACGCCGAGACGGCGCGCTGGGAAGAAGCGCTGCGCCAGACGTGGCAGATGGTGGACCCGCTGAAGCCGGCTGGACAACCGGGCAGCTACTGGCGCGGCCAGGACGCCGGAATAGTGGCTGCACTGACCACGCTGCGGGCAAACCTCAAGACGCCCAACGACATAGGTTAAGCCGCCCGGAACGGGTCGGCTTGAAACGCCAGTTGGGCGGGTTTGAACTGAAACGGAGGCCCATATGGGCAAGGGGACAGACCAGGTTGAGTTTGCGCAGCGATTGGGGCGGCGCCCGGAGCCTGAGCTTGCAAAGCTGGGCAGCACGATCATTTGCGGCGTGCGCCACCCGCACCCGCACACCATTTCCATGACGCTGGAAACGCCTGCTGCGGTGGACTATGCAAACCTGCTGCTGCAGGACAAGGCCCGAGGATGGCGCCTGGAGACGCCCAACGACAAGTTCACCGGCCCGCGCGTGGGCCAAGGAAGCAACGATGAGCACCACTGAAGACACGAGCACAGCCCGTCGCGGGTCCGAGTGCAACGCACTGTTAGGCCAAGCCTCCGAAGCGCTGCATGTGGCCGTTTGCCAAGCTGTGGCGCTGCTGAACCGCGCGCCGGAGGTGGCCCGCTGCACTGAAGGCCGCGAAGCCCGCGACTTGCTGCGCCAAGCGCTGGCCGACTACGCCGATGCCTACATGGATGAGCCGGCGCCTGAAAGCCAGCGCGCAGCCGTGGCCGCCAAGCACCAGAGCGATGCGCCTGTGTGCCCGTGGTGCGACCGCCAAGGCCACGACATTTGCCAGCACGCCGACGACGCTAGAACCTGCAAGGCGACGCGATGACTTTCGATGAATGGTGGGACACCACCAAGACTGAACCGACCCCCGACACCTACAAGGGGTGGGAGAACTCCTGCCGGCAAGCCTGGGCGGTGGCCGCGCTCACCGAGCAACGGCGCTGGGAAGAAGCCCTGCGCAAGACTTGGCAGATGGTGGACCCGCTCAACCCGGCAGGGAGCCCCGGCAGCTACGCGCGGGGCCAGGACAGCGGGATTGTCGCGGCGCTGAAAACGCTGCGAGAGAACCTTGGGGCCTAACGCAGAGGTAAGCGGCCGAGCCAGCGAAGCTGGCGAAGGTCGCGCTTGACCGCCGGGTTAGCCGGCAGAGAGGATGATGATGGGACAGGAAGAACAGGATGCGATTGACGCCCGCAGATGGAGGTCCGTGCGGAAGCGCTATGCATCGGCTCTGTGCCGACTGGCAACAGATAGCCTCAGCTACAGCAGCGCGAAGGCGCCGGATCTTTTGGACGCATGGGCCGACATGGCAGCGGCAGAGATTGATGCGTTCGACCCGGAACACTGGATGAACGTGGAAGTGCCGGAGCGGATCGCTGAATTGGAGCGTGAGCTTGGGCGCGATGGCATTGACGGCTAACGTTGGAGCTAAGCGGGCGCCGTAGGCGCTCCGCTTGAGCGACTAGTTAGGTTTCACTGGTGGCGAACAACGAAAGGTTGGGAATGGCTGAAAAAGTAGTGATAGGGAACGCGGAACTGTGGCACGGGGACTGCCGGGAAGTGTTGCCGCTGCTGCCGCCGACCGTGGCGATAGTGAGCGACCCGCCATACGGCATTGGCTACGTGAAAGGCCACGGCGGACGGCCTGGCACCGGCTACAGCAAGAGCCAAGCCGAGCGCACCCGCAACAGCGCGCCGATCATTGGCGACGACGAGCCATTCAAGCCCGGCCACCTGCTGACATTTGAACAGGCGATTCTGTTCGGTGCCGACCACTACGCTCAGGAACTGCCGCGCGGTCGCTGGTTGGCCTGGGACAAGCTGGGCGGACAGGACACCTACGGCGACAGCTTCAGCGACGTGGAATACGCATGGCACAGCAAGACCGGCGCGGCGCGCATCTTCCGCATGGTGTGGAAAGGCATGTGCCAGGGCGCAGGGAAGGACAAGGGCACGCGGCGCACGCACCCGACACAGAAGCCCGTGGACCTGATGGAGTGGTGCATCTTGCAGGCTGGCCGCCCCGCCGTGGTTTGCGACCCGTACATGGGCACGGGCGCGACCGGAGTAGCGGCGATGAACCTGGGCCTGAGGTTTGTAGGCGTCGAGATTCATCGCCCGTACTTCGACGTAGCGTGCGAGCGCATTGAAGCGGCGCAGCGGCAGGCCCCGCTACTGCCGCCCGAAGAAACCCGACAGCCTGTGCAGGAGGGGCTGTTGTGAAACCTAACGCAAAGCTAAGCGGACCCAACGGCCCGCAGGAGAAGAAACGATGAACACGACGACGCAACCCGGGCCGTTGGAGGTCCGCTTGAGCGACCTGTTAGGCCTGGTGGATCGCCTGCGTTTTGCTCTTGGCGATGGCGACCGCAAGCTGACGGACTCGCAACTTTGCCGCCGGGCACACGAACTGTTCGGCAAGGCCGCGAAGTGGGACGAGTGGCACGAGGCTCAAAACCGGGTGGAAACCGAGATGCCGCCCGGTTGGGCCTTCGTGATCCAGTGCTCGCCAGGCGATTGGGATGTGTACCTGACCGACCCTGACGGCGAGCGAGTCAACTACGACCGCGACTGCGACACGCTGGCCCAGCAGATGAACGCCGCCGTGGACGAGGCGCGGGCAGCGCATTGAGGCCTAACGCTTGAGCTAACCGGAAAACCCGGCAGCTACAGAAGATGGAGGGCACCACGGTGCCGCCTGCCGGGGTTTTCCGGTTGAGCGAATGGTTAGGCCCTGTGGCCGAAGCGAGGAACGACGATGGCAACGAAGACGACCGAGAACATTACCCTGCTGCCCTACGCGGAGCGCGTGAAGTTGGTGCGCGAGCGCCTGGCCGGCCTGCGCCACTGCAAGACAACGCCGCTGTCCAAGCCGGCCAAGGTTGCAGCAGCCGAAGCCCTTTACCGCGAGTGGGAGCGCAAGGCCGAAGCGCATGACAGCGAACAACGCGCCGCCCACCGCGCCAAGTTGAACGAAGTCTCGGACGCGCTCATTGTGGGCGACATGCAAAAGGCCGTGGCGCTGATGCAGAAACTTGGGGCCTAACGTAGAAGTAGCCGGCAAGCCCCGCGCGGTGCTGCCGGAGCCAAATAGCCTGCCGGGGCTTGTCCGGTTGACTGCCATGTTAGGCGCGCTGGCGCCGGGACTAGACCATGATGGAAGAACTGAGAATGGATGACAGCAGGCGCCAAGTAGGCGACTGGCTTGCAGAGAGGTCGCATTCCGTCAGCGGACCGCTGAAGGAGCACATTCGCGCCGTGTACCTTGAAAACAAGGAGCTGCGCGGGCGCGTTGATCTTTTGTCGCGCGTGCTGGCTGCGGCTGCGGCAAAGGGGTTCAGCGTGGCGACGGATGAAAGCGCCTAACGTAAAACTAAGCTGGTCCCAGCGGCCCGCGAAGGAGTGACGATGACTGGTACGGATTCGCGGGCCGTTGGGGCTCAGCTTGAGTGCAATGTTGGGCGGCTGGAGCCGGAGCGCGAGATGCATTTCACCGAGTGCCCGCACGGCGGCTACAACGAGCGGCTCGCCCCCGACTTGGAGCCGTGGGCCACGCTGGCGCCGCTGTGCTGGGACAACCCTTCGGCGTTTCGTATGGGGTGGGAGGCCGAGGCGCACAGCATTGCCGGCAACCCGTACAGGAGCCACTTTGCGCGGGGCGTTTTCGAGGCGGGCCGGCAGCGATGCAAGGAAGGCGGGTTCGCCGGCAAGAAGACGCTGCCCGACAGCAAGACGCCCAACGTTTGAAATGAGGGGCCGGCCCGCAGGGACGGTCCCTCTCCATTGAAGGGTTAGCCGGCCCCCTACGAGCGCCGGCACGCAAAAGGATTGAAATGGGAACGACTACCGAAAACGCTTGCCTTCGCTGCCGCACCGACTGCACTCCGGCCGCCAATGTCTCTGCTGATGGAGAAGGCAAGTCGTTTGTTTGCGTCGGCTGGAATCGCCCGACAGACCGCAAGGTGCCAGGCGACCGCTTCACGCTTTGCTGGAAGAACAGCGTCGTCGATGAGCGCGGCCATTGGGACAAGCGCGACCTGCTGGACACCATGAGCGTGATCGCCCAGGCATTGAGCACCGACGAGAACGTGCGAGTCAATGAAGGCCTGGACGAAGACGGCATGCGGCAAGTGAACATGCTGGCCTGACGGCTAACGCTTGAGCTAACCGGAAAACCCGGCAGCTACAGAAGATGGAGGGCACCACGGTGCCGCCTGCCGGGGTTTTCCGGTTGAGCGAATGGTTAGGCCCTGTGGCCGAAGCGAGGAACGACGATGG
>Ga0209174_10001613_pt1 | contig 15758 bp, 16 predicted proteins | sample JI91814BDNA_FD_187505 | JGI IMG/M metagenome (GOLD analysis project Ga0209174, IMG submission 187505) | Wastewater effluent complex algal communities from Wisconsin, to seasonally profile nutrient transformation and Carbon sequestration -... | ecosystem: Engineered > WWTP > Effluent > Algae...
AAGTTCAACCGCGACGCATGGCGTCGTAGAATTCTCCGTTGTTCTTGGTGGCCTTGATCTTGTCGAGGAGGAATTCCATCGCATCGATGTCATCCATGCCGTAAAGAAGTTTACGCAGCACCCAGACTTTCTGGAGGATGTCGGACTTGAGGAGGAGTTCTTCGCGGCGGGTGCCTGAACGATTGACGTTGATGGCTGGGTAGACACGTTTCTCCGCCATTCGGCGATCGAGGTGGATCTCCATGTTGCCGGTGCCCTTGAACTCCTCGTAGATCACATCATCCATCCGGCTGCCTGTATCGATGAGGGCGGTGGCTATGATGGTCAGCGAGCCGCCTTCCTCGATATTTCGGGCAGCACCGAAGAAACGCTTGGGCTTTTGCAGGGCGTTAGCGTCCACGCCGCCAGTCAGAACCTTGCCGGAGGCAGGGACTACCGTGTTGTAGGCGCGGGCCAGGCGGGTCAGAGAGTCGAGCAGGATGACCACATCCTTTTTGTGCTCAACGAGGCGCTTGGCTTTCTCGATGACCATTTCGGCAACCTGTACGTGTCGGATGGCCGGCTCGTCGAAGGTTGAGGCAACGACTTCACCCTTTACCGAGCGTTGCATTTCGGTGACTTCTTCGGGGCGTTCGTCGATCAGCAATACGATCACGACCACGTCCGGGTGGTTGGAGGTGATCGAGTGGGCGATGTGCTGGAGCATCACTGTCTTGCCGCTTTTCGGCGGAGCCACCAACAGCCCACGCTGGCCCTTGCCGATAGGGGCAATCATGTCGATGACCCGCGAGGTGATGTTTTCCTCGCCGCGTATGTCCCGTTCCAGTTTGAGGCACTGGTTTGGGTGAAGCGGGGTGAGGTTCTCAAACAGAATCTTGTGCTTGGCGGCTTCCGGAGGTTCCAGATTGACCTTGTCCACCTTTACCAGCGCGAAGTAGCGCTCGCCATCCTTGGGGGTGCGAATTTCGCCCTCGACGGTGTCGCCGGTGTGAAGGTTGAAACGCCGGATCTGACTGGGCGAGACATAGATGTCGTCGGTGCCCGCCAGGTATGAGGTGTCGGGCGAGCGCAGGAAGCCGAAGCCGTCCGGAAGTATTTCCATGACGCCGTCGCCGTAGATGGGCTCGCCCTTCTTTGCGCGGTTCTTCAGCAGCGCGAAGACCAGTTCCTGTTTGCGCAGGCGGTTGGCGCCTTCGATTTCGTTGGCGATGGCCATTTCGAGCAATTGGCCGACGTGGAGAGACTTGAGCTCCGAGAGTTGCATGGCAGGCAGCGGTGGGGGAGAGGGGAAGGAAAAGGAGAGGAGTGGGCTGCGGCGGATTCGCCACAGCGAGTACAGCAGCAAAAGTGCTCGGACTGTACAAGCGATGCCAAGGTTATCGGCTGGATGACCTCGGCGTTGCTAACGACTAGCTTTGCTCAATCTAACCTGCTCACAGGTGGCTGTCAATGAAGGCGGCCAACTGGGACTTGGAGAGGGCGCCAACCTTGGTCGCCTCGATGTTGCCGCCCTTGAACAGCATCAGGGTGGGGATGCCACGAATTCCGTATTTGGCGGGGGTTTCCTGGTTTTCGTCGATGTTCAGCTTGGCGACCTTGAGTTTTCCATTGTATTCCTTCGCTACGTCATCGAGGATCGGTGCAATCATTTTGCAGGGACCGCACCATTCAGCCCAGTAGTCGACCAGTACAGGGCTAGTGGATTGCAGAACTTCGGCTTCGAAGTTTGCATCGGTGACGTAATGGATATGTTCGCTCATGGTTCCTCGCAGATTCAATGGGATATTTGTGGGTATTGCCGGGAAGGGAAGGACAGCTCCAGAGTGGCCAGAGCTGCAAAGTCCGTGCAATCAGATGCTGGTACCAGAATCCTAGCGAATATTCTCCTGCAAGAAAAGTGCTTTTCTCGCCAACGAATTCAATTTGTGGTAGCGATGTTACAGATTGAAGCGGCTTCCAGGGCCCATGCCCGACGTTGGCGCAGGGCCTGTTTTTGGGCGGGGCATGGGGTATATTTCAGGGGTACGAAAATTTTTCAGTCCGCTGTGGATACACGCGCCCGTGGGCGGCCGTCAGCACAAAGACCAGGAGTTGTCCCATGACCTATGTCGTCACCGAAAATTGCATCCGCTGCAAGTACACCGACTGCGTCGATGTATGCCCGGTCGATTGTTTCCGCGAAGGCCCCAACTTTCTGGTGATCGACCCGGATGAGTGCATCGATTGCACCCTGTGCGTTGCGGAATGCCCGGCCGAGGCTATTTTTGCCGAGGATGATGTGCCGTCCGACCAGCAAGCCTTCATCGCGTTGAACGCTGAGCTGGCAGTCAAGTGGACGCCCATCGTCGAACGCAAGGAGCCGCCAGCCGATGCCGATGACTGGCGTGGCGTAAAGGACAAGCTCAAGCTGCTCGAGCGCTGACCGGTCGCTTGCGACTGGTCAGCTCGGGGGCATGATGATCCATCCCCACTCGCCAGGGGAGGCGTCGACGCTTGGCGCAAGCTCGGGTAAGCCCTTATTCCTGGAGGCTTCTCTCCGAGTGGGCAATCGAATACCATCAAAAGCTGAGTTGAATCGGGCGATTAGACGCCATCCAAAGGAAAAAAAATGCTGGTTAGTGAAATTCTGGCGATCAAGGGCAAGGTTCTCTTTACGGTTTCGTCTACCAAGACCCTTGCCGAAGCCGTTGCTGTGATGACCGAGCAGGACGTCGGCTCGCTGGTTGTTTTTGACAAGGGAAGCATGGTCGGCATGATGACCTTCCGGGAGGTGCTTCTGGCAACCCAGAAGGCGGGAGCCGAATGGCAAGCGATGCCGGTCGGGGAGGCCATGCTCAAAAATCCGGTGGCTGCCGCGCTGAATATGGAGATGGACGAACTGCGCCGACTGATGGTTGAGCATCACCAGCGTTACCTTCCTGTGATGGACGGCACGACGTTGATGGGTGTTGTGTCTTTTCATGATGTGGCAAAGGCGGTGCTCGAAGAGCAGAGCTTTGAGAACCGCATGTTGAAAAACTACATCCGTAACTGGCCGGCGGAGGAGGGCAAGGCCTGACCCGTGCAGGGGTGACGTAAATGCACTGAAGCTGTAGCGGGCTGCGCTGCGCAGGGGGGCGACGCAGCCTGATAACAAGGCGTATGAACGCCAGTCGAAAAGTATGTTGGAAAGCGGTGCATCAGGGCACCGGTCTGCCTGGGGAGGGCAGGGTTCCAGCCGGACAGGGCTGCTTGGCAGCACTCGAGAATCCGGTTGGGCCTGTATACCAACTACAAAGGAGACAACATGGACAAGATTTGGCTGAAAAGCTATCCCCCTGGCGTGCCTGCCGAGATCGATACTGGCGAGTTTTCCTCGTTGGCCGATCTCTTTGACAAGGGCGTCCGCAAGTTCGCCGGGCAGACGGCTTATGTCTGCATGGGTAAATCCATTACTTACGAAGAGCTTGAGGAGTTTTCGCGCCAGTTTGCCGGTTACCTGCAAGGTGAACTCGGGCTTGCGAAAGGTGCGCGCGTTGCCCTGATGATGCCCAACTGCCTGCAGTATCCGGTCGCGATGTTCGGAATCCTGCGGATTGGCTGTACGGTGGTCAACGTTAATCCCCTTTATACCGCCCGTGAGCTTGAGCACCAGCTTTCTGATGCAGGCTGCGAAGCGATCGTCATCGTCGAGAACTTCGCCCACACATTGCAGGAAGTGATGACCGCCACGTCCTCGCTGAAACACGTGGTGGTTACCGGGCTGGGTGACATGCTTGGTTTTCCCAAGTCATTGCTGGTCAATTTTGTCGTCCGGCATGTGAAAAAAATGGTGCCGGCTTGGAGTATTCCCGGTTCCGTGGCGTTCCGCGAAGCGCTTGATCTCGGCGCGGCGCATCCGCTAAGGCCTGTAGTAATCACCCATGACGATCTGGCCTATCTGCAATACACCGGCGGAACAACTGGTGTGGCCAAGGGGGCGATGCTGACCCATGGCAATATCGTGGCGAATCTGCAGCAGGCGCATGCATGGATCAGCCCCTATGTGCGGGAAGGTGTGGAGATCATTATTACCGCCTTGCCGCTGTATCACATTTTTTCGCTGACGGCGAACTGTCTGACCTTCTTCAAGATCGGCGCGACCAACGTGCTGATCACCAATCCGCGGGACATCCCAGGCTTCGTTGCCGAATTGGGCAAGTATCCTTTTACGGTCATTACCGGTGTCAACACGCTGTTCAATGCGCTGCTCAACAACCCCGATTTTGCAAAGCTGGATTTTTCGACTCTGAAAGTTGCTCTCGGTGGCGGTATGGCGGTGCAGCAGGCGGTTGCCGAGCGCTGGAAAAAAGTCAGCGGGAAGCCCCTTTCGGAAGCCTACGGGCTCACCGAAACCTCTCCTGCGGTATGCATCAACCCACTGGATCTCCCCGAGTTCAACCACTCTATCGGTTTGCCGATCTCGTCCACCGACATCAGCTTGCGTGACGATGACGGCTACGAAGTTGCCCAGGGTATGTCCGGCGAGCTTTGCGTACGTGGTCCACAGGTGATGAAGGGCTACTACAAGCGACCGGAGGACACGGCGCGGGCTTTTACCCACGACGGTTACCTGCGTACCGGGGATGTGGCGACCATCGATGCGGACGGCTTTGTGCGCATCGTCGACCGCAAGAAGGACATGATCCTGGTGTCCGGCTTCAATGTTTATCCGAACGAGGTGGAAGACGTTGTGGCGGCTCATCCGGGCGTGATGGAGGTGGCTGCGGTCGGCGTGCCGGACGAGCATTCTGGCGAGGCGGTGAAAATATTTGTCGTCCGGAAGGATCCGAAACTGACCGCCGAGGCGCTGATTGCACATTGCAGGGCCGGACTGACCGGCTACAAGGTGCCGAGGTTTGTTGAGTTCAGGGACGAGCTGCCCAAGAGCAATGTGGGCAAAATCCTGCGCCGTGTGCTGCGTGACGCCTCTGGTAATGCTTGAGGTTTTGTGCGGAAGCGGCTGGTGCAGTGCAAAAATCACTTGTGTTTTCGGGGCGGTGTGAGAATAATTCGCAGGTAGTCCTGTACATGACTTAGTGACCCCATGACCCGAATTGCGAGATTCCTGCCTGTCGACGTCGTAGTAGTACGCGTAGTAAGCGTAGGTAAGCGCGCGTCGTAAGGGTCCCAGGTAGTCGTTAAAGAATTCAGACCCCCGCCGGCGCGCAACCGGCGGGGGTTTTGTCTTTTGTTGCGCCCCGGCCCGGACTGCACTGCGGCTCCCCAGCCCCTAGGAGAAATTCGATGATGCAAATGACTGGAGCAGAGCTGATTGTGAAGCTGCTCGAACGGCAAGATATCCGCACGATCGCCGGTGTTCCCGGCGGTGCGGCCTTGCCGATGTATGACGCTCTGTCCAAGAGCGAGCAGATCCACCACGTCCTGTGTCGTCATGAGCAGGGCGCTGGCTTCATCGCCCAGGGTATGGCCCGGGTGTCCGGCCGGCCCGAAGTCTGTCTGGCCTCCAGTGGCCCCGGCGCGACCAACCTGGTGACGGCCATCGCTGATGCCAAGCTCGACTCGATTCCGATGATCGCCCTGACTGGCCAGGTTCCGCTGTCAATGATCGGCACCGACGCCTTCCAGGAGGTCGATACCTATGGCCTGACGATTCCGATCACCAAGCACAACTTTTTGGTCCGCTCGGCCAAGGAACTGCTTGACGTCGTTCCGGCGGCCTTCCGCATTGCCATGTCCGACCGGCCCGGCCCGGTGCTCATCGACGTGCCGAAGGACGTCCAGAACCAGATGGTCAGCTTCGAGGAATACCCCGACGTCGTGGTGCCCGATGCCGCTCCGAGTTTCGACATCGCTGCGGTTGAGGAAGCGGCGAAGCTGATCGAAGCCGCCGAGCGTCCGGTGCTTTACCTGGGCGGCGGCGTGATCCACTCCGGCGCCGCGCACATGGCGGTCACGCTGGCCGAGCAGGCTTCGCTGCCCACCACCATGACGCTGATGGCCCTCGGCGCAATGCCGATGGATCACCCGCTGTCCCTCGGCATGCTGGGCATGCACGGCGCCCGCTACACCAACTATGTGCTTGAAGAGGCCGACCTGTTGATTTGCGTCGGCGCCCGTTTCGACGATCGCGCCATCGGCAAGACGGCCGAGTTCTGTCCGAACGCCAGGATCATCCACATCGACATCGATCGGTCCGAGCTGCATAAGGTGAAGGACGCCCACGTTGCCATCGCCGGCGATGTGGGGCAGGTGCTCTCCGAGCTGCTGCCGCGAGTCAAGCCCCAGCTGCGCAAGCGCTGGCTGTCCCATGTCGAAAGCCTGAAGGGCCGCTTCCCGCTGGCCATGCCGGGCGTCGACAATCCCCGCTCGCCCTATGGCCTCATTCATGCGGTGGCCAACTGTCTCGACGACAGTGCGATCATCACCAGCGATGTCGGCCAGCACCAGATGTGGGTGGCCCAGGCCTACCCGTTCCGCCGCTCCCGCCAGTGGCTCAACTCGGGCGGCCTCGGCACGATGGGTTTTGGCTTTCCGGCTGCCATTGGCGCCGCGCTGGCTGCACCGGATCGCACCGTGGTGTGCTTCTCGGGTGACGGCAGCCTCAAGATGAACATCCAGGAAATGGCCACCGCTGCCCAGGAAGACGTCAACGTCAAGATCGTCCTCTTCAACAACCAGTCCCTTGGCTTGGTGCATCAACAGCAGAGCATGTTCTACGGCAAGCGCATCATGGCTTCCCGTTACGAGCGGCCCACTGATTTCCTGAAGATCGCCGAAGGCTTCGGCATGCGTGCAGTGGATCTCGATCCGGCTCCGAACCCGCGGGCAACCCTGGCCGAAGCCCTCACTACGCCGGGCCCCTGCCTGATCCATGCGACGATCGATCCGAACGAATTCGTCTACCCGATGGTGCCGCCGGGCGCCGCCAATTCCGAGATGATCGGCTGAGCCCGAGGAGACAACACGATGTCCGAACAGAACACTTCTGCCACCAAACCGCTGTCCGAGTTCATTCCCGAGGTGCCCGAGCACAACGGCTTCCACAAGGTTGTGCTGGAACTCGGCGTTGCCAACCACCCGGGTGTGATGAGCCACATCTGCGGTCTGTTTGCCCGGCGCGCCTTCAACGTTGAAGGCATCCTGTGCATGCCGGTTGGTACAGGCAGCACCAGCCGGATCTGGCTGCTGGTCTTTGAAGACCAGCGCCTCGAGAAGATGATCAAGCAAGTTGAAAAGCTTGAGGATGTCCTCTACGTGAATAAGCACGCTGGCGAGCATCCGGTTTTCGGTCGTCTCGACGAGTTCTTCCAGTAAGTCTGCAATACCTGCGCTGCCGGCCCCGAGCCGGCGGCGTGCTAGACTTCTCCGCCAGTCTGGCAGTCCAATTCCTAATTCACGTCTTCGCGAGTTCCCCATGTCCGGTAATACGCTCGGCACGCTTTTTTGCGTCACCTCCTTCGGCGAATCCCACGGTCCCGCCATCGGTTGCGTGGTGGACGGCTGCCCGCCGGGCTTGGCAATCAGCGAGGCCGACATCCAGGCAGAGCTTGATCGGCGCAAGCCCGGCACCTCTCGTCACGTCACCCAGCGGCGCGAGCCGGACACCGTCGAGATCCTCTCCGGTGTTTTCGAGGGCGTGACCACCGGAACTCCGATTTCCTTGCTGATCCGCAACCAGGACCAGCGCTCCAAAGACTACGGCAACATTGCCGAAAGCTTCCGGCCCGGACACGCCGACTACGCCTACTGGCAGAAGTACGGCATCCGCGACTACCGTGGTGGTGGCCGCTCTTCTGCCCGCGAAACCGCCGTGCGCGTGGCTGCCGGAGCGATCGCCCGCAAGTGGCTGTTCGAGCGTTTCGGTATCGTGATTCGCGGCTATATGGCCCAACTCGGGCCGATCGAGATTCCCTTTGCCGCGTGGGACGAGGTCGACAGCAACAGCTTTTTTGCACCTAACCAGGCCATCGTGCCGAAGCTCGAAAGCTACATGGATGAACTGCGGAAGTCCGGTGATTCGGTTGGCGCGCGAATTAACGTGATGGCCACCGGCGTGCCGGTGGGCTGGGGCGAACCGGTGTACGACCGCCTCGACGCTGATATCGCCTACGCCATGATGAGCATCAACGCGGTGAAAGGCGTTGAGATCGGCGCGGGTTTCGCCAGCGTCTCCCAGCTTGGAACCGACCATTCCGACGAAATGTCGCCGGAAGGCTTTTTGTCCAACAATGCTGGTGGCGTGCTTGGCGGCATTTCCACTGGTCAGGACATCACTGTCAGCATGGCGATCAAGCCCACCGCAAGCACGCGCCTTGATCGCCATACCATCGACAAGGCCGGCAATCCGGTCGTCGTCAATACCCACGGCCGCCATGATCCCTGTGTCGGCATCCGTGCCACGCCGATTGCCGAAGCCATGCTGGCCATTGTGCTGATTGACCATGCCCTGCGCCATCGCGCCCAGAACGGCGACGTCGTCTGTTCGACTCCGCAGGTCGCGGGGCTGGCGCCGTCTGGTGTGCAGGCTGTGCCGTCGCCTACCTCGCGAAATTGACCCCGGTCAACTTTCGGCCGATTTCAGAGGTGTAAAGTAGTTCGTACGACATTTCAGTCTTCAATACGAGCCGGGAGGTAATGCATGGAGCAACACGATCTGAACCACGAATTCCCCGAATACCGCGAGCAGATTCATGTACTTAAAATGTCCAACGGACACTTCGCACGGCTTTTTGATGAATACCACGACGTAAACCGCAACGTGGTGCGTGTTGAGGTTCAGGCCGAAATCGCAACGGACTTCGAACTCGAAGAACTCAAGAAGCGCCGCCTGAAACTGAAAGACGAGCTCCATGGCATGTTGAAGAGTTCCCCGGTCAATTGACCGGTTGTCTGTTCTGCAAGAAAAAGAGCGCTTGAGAGCGCCCGCACTACGGATAAACCTTCAAGCCTCCGCTGTTCGGGGGCTTTGATTTTTTCAATTCCGGCATGCTCAAGCCACGCCCCGTTGATTCCGCGGGGTTCCGTGCAAGCTACACTCCCGTCGATGATTCCCTACTGGCGCTTGTCCGGCTATTACTTCTTCTATTTCGCTTTCATCGGCGCCTTTTCTCCCTACTTCAGCCTTTACCTGCAATCCATCGGCAACACGGCAGCGCAAATTGCCGTGCTGATGTCGCTGATGTCCGTCATGCGCATGCTGGCGCCGGCACTTTGGGGCTGGCTGGCCGACCGGCTGGGTGCCCGCACGACCATCCTGAGGCTGTCTGCACTTTTGTCGCTGATTGGTTTTGCAGGGTTTCTGGTGAGCGATGCCTATGGCGCGCTGTTTGCCAGCATGGCTTTTCTGGCTTTTTTCTGGAGTGCGGCACTGCCGCTGGTCGAAACGCTGACCTTTGCTCATTTGCAGGGGCAGGCCGGCCGCTACGGCAACATCCGCGTGTGGGGTTCGGTGGGTTTTATCGTGGCGGTGCTGGGCCTTGGCTATCTTCTCGACGATCTGCCTGTGGCTGCGCTCTTGTGGATTTCGTTGGCGTTGCTTGGGGGGATCCTGTTTTGCGCGCTGATGATCCCGGAGGCACGTGCCTCAACGGCGCCCGCCGTGCATGTCGCGCTCAGCGAAATTTTGCGACGGCCCGACGTGAGGGCGCTGCTGGCTGCGTGCTTTTTCATGTCCGCCGCTCACGGAGCGCTTTACGTTTTCTACTCCTTGCACCTGGTTGCCCATGGCTACAGCAAGTCGCTGGTGGGGTGGATGTGGACCCTTGGTGTTGTTGCTGAAATCGTCGTTTTCATGGGGATGCCGCAGCTGCTTCGCGCCTCTTCTCTGCGTGGAATCCTGATCTTCAGTCTCGCGGCGGCCGTGCTGCGGTTTTTGTTGATAGGCTGGGGGGCGGAGTCGTTGGTGGTGTTGCTGTTCGCCCAGGTGCTTCATGGTGCAACCTTTGGCGCTTATCACGCGGCTGCTGTGGCTGCCGTGAATGGCTGGTTCGGAACCCGTCACCAGGCGCGTGGTCAGGCCTTGTACGGCAGTATTTCGTTTGGCGCCGGGGGAATGATCGGCGGTCTGATTAGTGGCTACACTTGGGAAAGCATCGGGCCGGCCTGGACCTATTCGCTCGGATCGCTGTTTGCGCTTGTCGGCTTGCTGGTGCTCGTCGGCGGCTGGCAGGAGCGGGGCAGTTCAGGGCGGGTAGGCAATTAAATGAACAGTTTGAGTCAAAGCATGAATAGACATTTTGGATGGCTGCAGGGCTTTTTGCCCGTGATGATCGCCGCGGGCGTCGTGACCGCCTGCCAGACAGTGCAAACGACCCAGGGCGGGGCGGTGGGTATCGAGCGTCGCCAGATGATGATGGTCTCGTCCAAGGAGATGGAGCAGGCGTCGTCCCAGAGCTATCACCAGATCATCCAGCAGGCGGGGCAGAGGAACGCCCTGAACCGGGACAAGGACCAGGTTGAGCGTGTGCGTGCGGTGGCCCGTCGCCTGATCCCGGCAACCGGGGCTTTCCGGCCCGACGCGCCGGCCTGGCAGTGGGAGGTGAATGTGCTCACTTCGAACGATCTCAACGCCTGGTGCATGGCCGGAGGAAAGATCGTGTTCTACTCCGGAATTATCGAAAAGCTGTCACTGACCGACAACGAGATCGCCGCCATCATGGGCCACGAGATTGCCCATGCGCTGCGCGAGCATGCCCGTGAACGGGCGTCGCAGTCGATGGTGACGAACGTCGGCGTAGCGGTTGTCGGCGCCGTGCTTGGCGTTGGCCGGGCGGGAACCGACCTCATCGGCACCGTGGCCAAGGTGAGTTTCGAACTGCCCAACAGCCGTGAACACGAGACTGAGGCCGACCGTATCGGTGTCGAACTTGCAGCCCTTGGCGGCTACGACCCCCGTGCCGCAATCAGCCTTTGGCAGAAGATGGCCAAGGCTTCCAGCGGTGCTCCGCCGCAGTGGTTGTCGACCCACCCGTCCAACGAGACTCGGCAGCAGGATCTGCAGCAATACGCCGCTCGGGTCATGCCCCTGTACGAGCAAGCTACTCAGCGCGCAAGGCCTGTGAAATAATAAAAGTTTTCCGCCCTTCAGCTCTGACTTCCCGCCCATGCAAGCGCAAACGCTTTACGAAAAATTGTGGTCGAGCCACGTGGTCCACGTCGAAGACGACGGCACTGCGCTGATCTACATCGACCGTCACCTCGTTCACGAAGTCACCAGCCCCCAGGCCTTCGAAGGCCTCAAGCTGGCCGGGCGCAAGCCCTGGCGCGTGGATTCGATCGTTGCAACGGCCGACCACAACACGCCCACCGATCACTGGGAGCGGGGCATTCTCGACCCGGTTTCCCGTCAGCAGGTGGAAACCCTGGACAGCAACATCCGTGAAGTCGGAGCGCTGGCCTATTTCCCGTTCAAGGACGCGCGCCAGGGCATCGTGCACGTCATCGGGCCGGAAAACGGCGCAATCCTGCCGGGCATGACCGTCGTCTGCGGTGACTCCCACACGTCCACGCACGGCGCCTTTGCGTGCCTGGCTCACGGCATCGGCACCTCGGAAGTCGAGCACGTGATGGCAACCCAGTGCCTGCTCCAGAAAAAGTCCAAAACCATGCTGATCCGCGTCGATGGTCAGCTCGGCGCCGGCGTAACTGCCAAGGACGTCGTGCTGGCGATCATCGGCCGCATCGGCACGGCGGGCGGAACCGGTTACGCGATGGAGTTCGGCGGCAGCGCCATTCGTGGCCTGTCGGTCGAAGGCCGCATGACCATTTGCAACATGGCCATCGAAGCAGGGGCCCGTGCCGGCCTTGTCGCTGTTGACGATCAAACCGTCGCCTACCTCAAAGACCGGCCTTTTTCGCCAAAGGGCGCACTGTGGGATCGTGCAGTCGAATACTGGAAGACCCTGCATTCGGATGACGGCGCCGTCTTCGATGCCGTGGTGGAGCTCGATGCCGCGCAGATCCAGCCTCAGGTTACCTGGGGTACATCGCCCGAAATGGTGGCTTCTGTCGACGCGAGCGTGCCGGATCCGGCACTCGAGAAAGACCCGGTCAAGCGCGAAGGCATGGAGCGCGCGCTTCAGTATATGGGGCTCACGCCGCGTACGCCGATCAAGGACATTGCGATCGACAAGGTCTTTATCGGTTCATGCACCAACTCGCGTATCGAGGATCTGCGTGCTGCAGCCGCAGTGGCGCAGGGCCGCCGCAAGGCCGACAACGTCAAGCTGGTTCTGGTTGTGCCGGGCTCCGGCCTCGTCAAGCGCCAGGCCGAAGCCGAAGGTCTCGACAAGATCTTCGTTGCCGCCGGTTTTGAATGGCGCGAGCCGGGCTGTTCCATGTGTCTGGCGATGAACGCCGATCGCCTTGAACCGGGCGAGCGCTGTGCCTCCACGTCCAACCGCAACTTTGAAGGCCGTCAGGGCGCGGGTGGCAGAACGCACCTGGTCAGCCCGGCAATGGCCGCCGCGGCTGCAATCGCTGGTCATTTCGCCGATGTGCGCGAACTCGCCTGAAGTCGCGGAGACAATCAGTCATGCGTAAAGTCATCGCACTGGTCGGTGTATTTGCCGTCGCGCTCCTCGCCGGTTGCAACACCGTGCAGGGGTTCGGCAAGGATCTTGAAAAGGGTGGCGAGGCCATCCAGAAGGTAGCCAAGTAATGAAGCCTTTCCAGAAACTCGACGGTCTCGTGGCGCCGATGGATCGCGCCAACGTCGATACCGATGCAATCATTCCCAAGCAGTTTCTCAAGTCGATCAAGCGCAGCGGCTTCGGCCCCAACCTGTTCGACGAGTGGCGCTACCTGGATGTCGGCCAGCCTGGTCAGGACAATTCCGGTCGCCCGGAGAACCCGGATTTTGTCCTTAATCAGCCCCGCTACCAGGGCGCCCAAATCCTGCTGACCCGTGACAACTTCGGTTGTGGCAGCTCTCGCGAGCATGCCCCGTGGGCGCTGGAAGATTACGGCTTCCGCGTGATCATCGGTCCGAGTTTTGCCGACATCTTCTTCAACAACTGCTTCAAGAATGGCCTCCTGCCCATCAAGCTGGATGCCGCCGAAGTCGAAGAACTGTTTGCCCAGTGCCTTGGGGCCGACGGCTATCGGCTGGCGGTGGATCTTCAGGCTCAGACCATTACCCGCGCCGACGGGAAGGTGATCCCCTTCAACGTGGATCCGTTCCGCCGCGAATGCCTGCTCAATGGCTGGGACGACATCGGCCTGACCCTGCGTCGTGCCGACATCATCCGCGACTACGAAGCCCGTCGTCGCGTCGAGCAGCCCTGGCTGTTCGCCTGATTACTGCGATCGTCCGGCGGCAGCTCTGTTGCCGGTATCGACCAACGAAAAAAACGGAAAACTACAATGAAAATCTGCGTTCTGCCGGGTGACGGTATCGGCCCCGAAATCATCGGTCAGACTCTGCGCATGCTCGATGCCATGCGTGATGACGGTGTCAAGTTCGAAGCCGAAACGGCTCTCGTGGGCGGCGCCGCCGTTGATGCTACGGGCAAGCCCTTGCCGGAAGAAACCGTTCGCCTTGCCGATGAAGCCGATGCGCTGCTGCTCGGCGCCGTGGGCGGGCCGAAGTGGGATAGCTTCCCGCGGGAGCAGCGTCCCGAACTCGGCCTGCTCGGCATTCGTCGGCAGCTCGAGCTTTTCGCCAACCTGCGTCCGGCGATTCTTTACCCCGAACTCGCCAATGCCTCGTCGCTCAAGCCCGAGATCGTTGCTGGGCTGGATATCCTCATCGTGCGCGAACTCACTGGCGACATCTACTTCGGCCAGCCCCGCGGCATCCGCGTTGAAAACGGTGAGCGCGTCGGTTTCAACACGATGATCTACTCGGAGTCCGAAATTCGCCGCATCGGCAAGGTGGCTTTCGAAGCCGCCCGCAAGCGCGATAAAAGGCTGTGTTCGGTGGACAAGATGAACGTCCTCGAAACCACCCAGCTGTGGCGTGACGTGATGATTGAACTGTCCGCCGACTACCCGGACGTGGAACTCACCCACATGCTCGTCGACAACGCCGCGATGCAACTTGTGCGCGCCCCCAAGCAGTTCGACGTGATGGTGACCGGCAACATGTTCGGCGACATTCTCTCCGACGAAGCCTCCATGCTCACCGGCTCCATCGGTATGCTGCCGTCTGCTTCCCTCAATGCCCAGGGCAAGGGCATGTATGAGCCGAGTCATGGCTCCGCCCCCGATATTGCCGGCAAGGACCTGGCCAACCCGCTGGCGACCATGTTGTCGGCAGCCATGATGCTGCGCTACAGCTTCAGCATGGAGGCCCAGGCCGCGCGCATCGAAACCGCGGTGAAAAAGGTACTCGCCGCTGGCTATCGCACCGGTGACATCTACGAGCCGGGCACCCGTCGTGTAGGCACCAGGGAAATGGGTGACGCGGTTATCGCTGCGCTGTAAACATTTGAAAAAATAATCAAATCTGATCGGGGATCGAAATGAAAAGAGTGGGTCTGGTTGGCTGGCGCGGAATGGTTGGTTCCGTGCTCATGCAGCGCATGCGCGAAGAGAATGATTTTGCACTGATCGAGCCGGTGTTCTTCACCACCTCCAATCCGGGCGGCAAGGCGCCGAATTTCGGCAAGGAAGCCCCCGCGCTGAAGGACGCCCGGAACATCGATGAACTGAAGACGATGGACATCGTCATTACCTGCCAGGGCGGTGACTACACCAGCGACGTGTACCCGAAGCTGCGTGCAGCGGGCTGGAGCGGTCACTGGATCGATGCTGCTTCCACGCTGCGCATGGACCCCAAGGCAGTCATCATTCTTGATCCGGTCAACATGAACGTGATCAAGGATTCGCTCGTCAAGGGTGGCCGCGACTGGATCGGCGGCAACTGCACCGTGTCGCTGATGCTGATGGCTCTCGGCGGCCTGTTCCAGCGCGATCTGGTCGAATGGGCTACGTCCATGACCTACCAGGCAGCATCCGGCGCAGGTGCGCAGAACATGCGCGAGTTGCTGTCCCAGATGGGCGAACTGAACCGCTCGGTCAAAGAACTGCTCGACGATCCTGCCTCGGCAATCCTCGATATCGACCGCGAAGTGGCTGGCACCATGCGCGACGAGGCCTTCCCGGCTTCCAATTTCGGCGTGCCGCTTGCCGGCTCGTTGATTCCGTGGATCGACAAGGATCTCGGAAACGGCCAGTCCAAGGAAGAGTGGAAGGGCGGTGTCGAAACCAACAAGATCCTCGGTCGCGGCGAAGGCTTCAGTGCTCCGGTGGTGCCCATCGACGGCCTCTGCGTGCGTATCGGCGCAATGCGCTGCCATAGCCAGGCGCTTACCCTGAAGCTGCGCAAGGATATCCCGGTCGACGAGATCGAGAGCATGCTGGCCACGGCCAATGACTGGGTCAAGGTTGTTCCGAATCAGCGCGAGGCGTCGATGAGAGACCTGACCCCGACCGCAGTGACCGGCACGCTGACGGTTCCCGTTGGCCGCATCCGGAAGCTCGCCATGGGTGGCGAGTACATCTCGGCCTTCACCGTCGGCGACCAGCTTTTGTGGGGAGCCGCCGAGCCGCTGCGACGCATGTTGCGGGTTCTGCTGGAAGATTGATATTGAAAAAGGCGGCGAAAGCCGCCTTTTTCAATTGGCAGCTCACTTTGGTGAGACGAGTTCAAATAGTGCTTGAACTTGCCTCACCAAACCCATGATGTTATGTTCATCGATAACTCGATTTCGATGATCAGCCTTCGTGCATAAGAACCTCGTGAATAGTCGGCTAAAACGCACCCTGCTCGCTGC
>Ga0209174_10001619_pt1 | contig 15731 bp, 10 predicted proteins | sample JI91814BDNA_FD_187505 | JGI IMG/M metagenome (GOLD analysis project Ga0209174, IMG submission 187505) | Wastewater effluent complex algal communities from Wisconsin, to seasonally profile nutrient transformation and Carbon sequestration -... | ecosystem: Engineered > WWTP > Effluent > Algae...
TAGCAATGAGCACTCAAATTCCAACTAAACTAAAAGTACATAATTTTCAAACTAAATATTTATTAAGACGCATTGCCGCACAACATTTACCGCAGTCAATAATTAATCGTCCGAAAACAGGATTCGGCGCTCCTATTCGTAACTGGGTAACTAATGAAATGGCTACTATGGTGAATGAGCGATTATCTGCAAGTGAATTGAATAAATATCATATTTTCAATCCTGTAGCCGTGCAAAAATTAATCAACGATAACAAATCAGGTCGCATTGACGGAGCCTATACAATAATTTCAATTATGGCTATCCAAAGTTGGATGTCACAGTTTTATGATAACGACAATCTACATAATTAATTGAATTTTCGCAGATACATTGATTTTCTAAATAACATGGGCATTCCCTATGTTTTAGATAGAAGTCTTTATAGTTTAAAACAAAAATCAGGATCTTTAAAACATACATTAAACATTACACCAGTTAGTAGTTTCCCGCTTACCGGAAATTCATGGGTTAATAACAGGGGTCAATTTTTATTTCAGGATAAAACAGCCCTCACCGGTCTACAAGCACCAACAGAAACATTAAAAAATAAAGCGTCAGCAATTTTTTCAGGCAAATTACCCTATTTTAATTATCACTATTTTGATATTCCGGAAACAAACAGGTGGCATGTTCATCCGTTAACCGGATATCATTACCCAAATAACATTTATTATTTCAACATCAATGATTTTGCAGAGGAACAGGACATAAAATATGTGTGGGAAGCTTCCAGGTTTTGTTATATATACGATATCATTAGGTACGATTACCATTTTCAGGAAAATCAATTTGATTTTATATTCAAAGAAATCACTTCTTGGATACACAATAATCCGCTCAATTACGGTCCGAATTATATGTCCGGGCAGGAAGTTGCCATTCGGTTATTAAACTGGTGTTTTTGTATCAATTATTATGCGAATGAAATTGCCAACAATGAAACGCTTTGGCAAGAAGTAATGTCTTCTGTTTACGAACAACTTAAACATATAGAGGCCAATTTATTTTTTTCACAAAAATTTGTCCGCAACAACCATCTAATATCAGAAGCCACTTGCCTATTTGTTTATAGCCTGCTGTTCCCAGCATTACCGGAATCTGCCAAATGGCAAAACAAATCAAAACAAATATTGGAGCAGGAAGCACAATTTCAAATATTTAATGATGGCAGCTACCTGCAATATTCAATGAATTACCATCGTGTCATCATCCAACTTTACAACTGGGTGATTAAAATTGGCAATCTAAATAAGGTGAAATTCAGTGATGCCTTTATCAGTCAAATTAAAACGACATTACAATTTTTAGTTCAAAATACAGACCCTTTAAGTGGTTACACACCAAATTACGGAGCAAACGACGGATCCTTAATTTTTTCTTTAAACGATAACGATTATCGAGATTTCAGACCACAATTGCAATCGCTTGCTCATACACTAGAAGTAAATTTATACGAAGAGATTTTTGAGGATACTTGCTGGGTAAATAATAAAAGCGATTTCAACTTCAGCGAAACATTACAGCAACAAAAAATCAATCAGTTCCCCACAGGAGGTTACTATAATTTTAGTGATGCTGAAACATTTACCTTTATCAGATGTGGCAGCCATATTAGAAGACCTTCACAGGCCGACAATTTGCACTTAGACCTTTGGTATCAATCACAAAATATCATGAGAGATGGAGGCACTTATGTTTACAATGGGGAATCATCAGTACGGCAGTATTTTTTTGGCACACAGTCTCACAATACAATAAAAATTGGCAACTACGATCAAATGCTAAAAGGTTCGCGGTTTATTTGGTATTATTGGTCTAAATTAATTTCGGCAGATTTAATTGAAACCGATGATGCATTTATTTTTAATGGCAGTATAAAGGCATTCGCCTTAAAAGGTAAATGGGCCACACATACACGTAAAGTAATCAAACAAAAAAAATCCGTTGCTTGGGAAGTAACAGATAGTGTAAGTAATCATAACAATTTCCCGATCACGCAAATTTGGAACCCAGGGCCACAGTTTAAAGCACAATTTGACATTGATGCAATTGATGCGAATAACAATTCAATTACACCAGTTTATGAAAAAGGATATTTTTCAAACACTTATGGCCATATTGAAGAAATACAACAAATACTTTTTTGCACAAATAGTAATACAATAACCACCCGAATTACATTAAAATAACACCATGCATATCTTATTGATACATCAATATTTTCAGGAAACAGATGATCCGGGAGGTATGCGCTGGAATGCCATGGCTAAATTATGGGCTGAACAGGGCCATACTATCACCGTAATTGCTGGGATGACACATTATGCAAAGGGCACTCGCAATCCTAAATACAATAATAAATATGTTGTTGTGGACGACTTTGCTCCGGGTATAAAAGTGATTAGAACACATGTTTCCCGTTCATATAACAATAATTTCAGGGGCAGAATGAATGCCTATTTTGCATTTGTATTTTCAGGAACAATTGGTGGTTTACTAAAAGCAAAAGATAAATACGATTGTATTATTGTTAGTTCACCTCCTTTAACTGTAGGCATCACTGCATTAATATTAAAGTTTTTCAAACGTTTACCTTTTGTTTTTGAAATTCGGGACTTATGGCCTGAGTCAGCAATCGATACGGGTGTGCTCACCAATAAAACAATTATAAAATTTGCATTACTGTTGGAGCGAAGATTATATAAAAGTGCTTCATTGATAAATGTGTTAACGCCTGCAATGAAAAATAGTTTGATTACTAAAAAAGGAGTTGCAGAAAATAAGATAATTTATTTCCCCAATGCTGCGGATTTTGAATTAAGTGAACACCTAATTACTAACGCTACAACAAATTCTCTAAGAAAAGAACTTGACTTGCCAACAGACAAATTAATTGTATGTTATGTAGGCGCCCATGGTGTTGCCAACCATTTAATTCAAATTTTAGATGCAGCAGTGCTAATAAAAAATGAGCCCATTATATTTTTATTGTTGGGAGATGGTATGCAAAAAGCAACATTGCAGGAAATAGCCACACAACGTAATTTATCTAACGTTGTTTTTCGTCCGGCAGTACCGAAAGGAGAAGCAATGAAATATATTTTGGCCAGCGATATCGGAATGTCCATCCTAAAAAAAGCGGAAACATTTAAAACAGTATTCTCCAATAAAACATTTGATTATATGGCTTGTAAAAAGCCGATAATTTTAGGAATAGATGGTGTTTCCAGAGAATTGCTAGCCACTGCTGATGCTGGAATATATGTTGAACCGGAAAATCCTGAAGCGATTGCAAATGCAGCATTACTTTATTTACACAACCGTGAATTAATAGCTGCACATGGTGAAAACGGATATCGTTTTGTTAAAGCTAATTTTGATAGAAAGATTTTAGCGACTAATTATATTCAGACACTTAGTAAATTCTTTGACAAAAAATCTGCACCAACACCAGTGCAAAAAGCAACTACAAATGTACCGCAGGCTGATTAAACCGTTGCTCGACTTTTTATTTGCTTTTATAGGCATCATTTTATGTTTGCCTGTATTTATTATTATTAGTTTGTATTGTGCTATCAATTTTAAAGGCCAAATATTTTTTACACAACAACGCATTGGTAAAAACGAAAAAGTGTTCATCATTTATAAATTTATTACCATGCATCCGCCTACCGGTAAATACAAAGATAAATCGGATGCAGCAAGACTGACAAAAGCAGGCGCTTTATTACGACTTACTTCTTTAGATGAATTACCACAACTGTTTAATATTATTTCCGGTAAAATGAGTTGGGTAGGACCTCGACCATTGTTGCCTGAATATTTACCTTTTTATACTACTGAGGAAAAGAAACGGCATCATGTAAAACCCGGAATAACCGGCTTAGCACAAATAAATGGCCGCAACTTAGTAGGCTGGGATGAGCGCTTACGTCTTGATGCAGAGTATGCTGATAAAGTGAATTTATTGCTAGATATAAAAATCGTGTTTCGTACAGCGATTTATATTATTCAACGACGTGATGTAGTAGCTAACCCACAATCAGTATTGCAACCTTTGCATATAGTCAGAAAATTAAATCCCCCTAACAAATAATTTTATTATGGAAAACGAACGTATTTATTTATCTCCGCCTCATATGGGAGGTACAGAGTTAGCATACATTCAAAATGCATTTGATACTAATTGGATTGCACCATTAGGTCCTCATGTTGATGCATTTGAAAATAACCTGTCAGGGTTTCTGCAGGTAAAGGCTTGCGCCGCATTGTCTTCAGGAACCGCAGCATTGCACCTGGCATTAATACAACTGAATGTGCAACAAAGTGATTACGTAATTTGCCCTACGTTTACTTTTTCAGCATCGGCAAATCCCATATTATACCAAAAAGCAATTCCTGTATTTGTAGATAGTGAAAAAGAAACATGGAATATGGACCCGGAATTATTAGAAGAAGCAGTCCAATTTTGTTTGCGTCAAAATAAAAAACCGAAAGCAATAATTGTAGTACATTTATATGGTATGCCGGCTAAATTAAAAGCCATTCAAAAAATAGCTGATGACCATGGTATCCCCATAATTGAAGATGCTGCCGAATCGTTAGGTTCAACATATTATGGCAAACATACGGGTTCATTTGGCACATTTGGCATATTATCATTTAATGGAAATAAAATAATTACTACTTCGGGTGGTGGCGCATTGGTGTCATCTAATTTAGAAGCGATAAAAAAAACCCGTTTTCTTGCAACTCAGGCACGTGACCCTGCTCCTCATTATCAGCATTCCACAATAGGCTACAATTATCGTATGAGTAATATTTGTGCAGCTATTGGGAGAGGTCAAATGGAAGTACTTTCTAATAGAGTAGATAGCCGTAAAAAGAATTTCAATTATTATCAATCCCGTTTATCAGTTTTACCAGCTATTACATTTTTACCTGAACCTGAAAATGTTTCATCCAACCGTTGGTTAACTACTATTCAAATAGACAGCACTCAAACAAGTGCAACACCAAATACCATTAGACTTGCATTAGAATCATTAAATATAGAATCACGACCACTTTGGAAGCCGTTACATCTCCAACCAGTATTTGCCCAGTTCCCATCTTTTGTAGCTGATATCAGCACGAATTTATTCTTCAATGGCCTGTGTCTTCCCTCCGGCTCTGCTTTAACTGAAGCGCATTTAGACCGAATCTGCAGTAGCGTTGAAGCTACAATCGGCTTATAAACTCCACTTACTTTACACTAAAGTTTATTTTGTAATTACAAACCAGTAATTTTGGCCTGAACAGCCATCAATTACAGTTTACCCTATTCTTGTTATCCCGAACCATCTCCATGAACCCAAAAGTTGAAGCCATTTATGAGTAACAATTGGAGTAATTATATAAATCGGGAATTCGGCACGCGCATTATTTCAAAATGGGTGGTATTTATTTTTGATATTGTTATTACTCTTTTTACCTATGGAGTTGCCTATACATTAAGATATAATTTTAATACTTCTGCTGTTTCGTTTGATGTATTTATTGAAGACATCATTTTAACCATTCTCGTTTACGCAATAAGTTTTTTATCTTTTAAATCTTATGATGGCATTATTCGCCATTCCGGTGTAGCTGATGCGCTTCGGATAATTAAAGCCGGATTAATGGCAATAATTATACTTATTGTATTATCTACAATAAGTAAAGTGTATGACTTCAGCTTTGGCATAACACCTATTGCTATTGCCATTATTCATTTGGTAATAAATGTTTCTATTTTAGTGTTTAGTCGGTATGGAATCAAAGTATTTTTTTATGAAGTTAACCGGAATAAAATAAGCAAAATTCCGGTGGCAATTTACGGAGCCGGCCGTCGTGGACTAAGCGTTTTCCAAGCCATTAAAAATGATTCGGAGTCAAATTTCGTAGTAGCTGCTTTTTTAGATGACAACGATACCAAACTCAATAAAACCATAGAAGGAGTTAAAATATTTTCTCCTAAAAAAATGGAAGCAGTAATTCACAGGTATCAGATACAACAGCTCATTATAGGTATTCATGAGATTGAACCACAGAAAAAAAATGATATTGTAGCCATTTGTTTCGAGCACCAGGTAAGCGTAAAATCAGTGCCGCCGGTGGCAAACTGGATTAATGGTCAGCTTAGTTTAAAACAATTAAAAAATATCAATATTGAAGATTTGCTTGGTCGTGAACCAATTTTGCTGGAAAACGAGCAAATTCATCAAACATTATCGGGTAAACGCATTATGGTTACCGGTGCAGCCGGATCAATAGGCAGTGAGTTGGTAAAACAAATAATTAAATACGCACCAAAGCAACTCATTTTAATTGATCAGGCTGAAAGTCCTTTGTTTGATTTAAAGATGGATTTATTATTTGCAGAGCAATTGCGGTTGCATACCCAGGTTGCTTTTATAGTTTGCGATATTACTAACCAGTCGAGGTTGGAAAAAATATTTGCAACATATCATCCTGAAATGATTTTTCACGCTGCTGCATACAAACATGTTCCGTTAATGGAAGATAATGTTTACGAAGCAGTAGACGTAAATATTTTTGGCTCAAAAAATTTAATTGACCTAGCCATAAAACACAAAGTAGAAAAGTTTGTCATGATTTCGACAGACAAAGCGGTTAACCCAACCAATGTGATGGGAGCAACTAAAAGAGCTGCGGAAGTATATGTTCAGTACAAATCAAAATTATCACCATCCAATCCGGTTTTTATTACAACCCGTTTTGGTAATGTATTAGGTAGTAATGGCTCGGTAGTTAATTATTTCAGTAAACAAATAGCCCAAGGCGGACCATTAACTATTACCCATCCGGAAGTTACCCGTTACTTCATGACCATTTCAGAGGCTTGTCAGCTCGTTTTAGAAGCGGCAACTATGGGTAAAACCAGCGAACTGTATCTGTTTGATATGGGAAACCCGGTAAAAATTATCGATTTGGCCCGTAAAATGGTGCTTTTAAGCGGTTTGGAGCCCGAAACGGATATACCATTTGTTTACACAGGATTACGTCCCGGTGAAAAATTACATGAGGAATTATTGAACACGAACGAAAATACCTTACCTACCCATCATCACAAAATCAAGGTTGCTCTGACAGCCGAATATAGCCCCGAAATTGTGGAATCTTACATCACTTCGCTTCAAAACGCCCTGAAATCGGGTGATACAACGGATATTGTGACAGCATTAAAACATATGATACCTGAGTTTATAAGTCAAAACTCCGATTTTGAGCACCTTGATGCAACCAAATCTGACAAATTGCCTGTCACCAATTAACTTACATTGCCAGAATTGGTGCTTTTGTAATCATGCCGAAACCCTATATTTGTCGGCTAATTAAATTTACATTCAGGTTTAGTTAAAGCGTTAACATGTTGACCAGAGCACACTATAGGAATACGATTTTCAAAATACTACTTTTGATTTTGATAGCATCGCCTTTGTTTCAGGCATGTGGCATCATTAACCCTAATCGAATGCTAGATGCAGACAAAGAATATATCGGCGCAAGCTTTCTCAATACAAGCACGCCTGATTTTACAATTGCTCAAGGCGATATTGTTCAGGTTTTAGTATTTACAAAAAATGGATATGCCTTAGTTGAACCACAAATTAGTACTCAAAACAATGGAAATACCCCGGAAACAAATAGTGTTCCTCTTGATTATTCGATTGATATAAACGGCGAAGCAAATTTACCTTTGGTTGGACATGTAAAACTTGCAGGTTTAACTATAAGAGAAGCAGAAACATTCCTTGCTCAAAAGTATGCTTCAAATTATATCGACCCTTTTGTTAATGTAAAAATTACCAATAAATATATTACGGTATACAGAGGTGGCACTGACGCTAGACAGGTAATCCTATCCCGGCCTGATATGACAATTTTAGAAGCGATAGGTGCTGCAGGTGGTGTGCCTGAAAATGGTAAAGCCTCTACAATTACTGTGATACGCAAAATTGATGGTCAACCCCAAACCGAAATAATTGACCTTTCTGAAATTGAAAGCATAGCAAAAGCCAACACTGTTGTAATGCCAAATGATGTAATATATGTTGAGCCGGCATTTAACGCTTCTATAGTTAGAGAAGTTGCACCAATACTTAGTGCATTTTCAAGTATTGTTCTTATTTATGTTTCGTTAGTTAATTTAAATAGATAATTTTCAGGGCATGTCGAATACAGGTGAAAATTTAAAAAATAATGAGATAGCAGAAGAACAATCGTTTAACTGGAAACTATTTCTTACGATTGGTTGGATAACAAGATGGTGGGTTGTGCTGTATATTATTCTCGCAATTGTTGCCTCGTTTTTAATTAGCCGTTACTCCACACCCTTATACTTATCACAAGCTGATGTGCAGTTTAAAGACAAGTCGAAAGAAAACACTATTGATTTAGGCATTTTAGTTTCCAACACCAACGTTGACCGACTCAATGAGGAAATGACTATCCTTAAATCGAAAGGGTATAAATTAGATGCACTTAAACAATTACCTATTCAAGTTTCTTATTTTATCAAAGAAAATGTAAAGGAAGGTGAAATTTATAAGGGGAGCCCTTATGATGCAATAGTTGAAGTTATCGACTCTAGTATAATTGGACAAAAAATAACAGTCGCAATAATTGATACCAATTATTTTAGTTTAAAGTACTTATACAACCATGAAGAATTAGAATACAAATTTGAGTTCGACAAACCATATAGCACTCCGGCATTTAATATCACAGCACATTTGGTGCGAAAAGAAAAAACGAACCTCAACAAGGATTACTTTTTTATCATCAACAATGTGGAAAAAGAGGCTGAGAAGATTGAAGGCAAAATACAAATCGATGTAGACAATTTATACGGCGGTAAAATTGTTATTAACTATCGCGACAACAACCCGATTAAAACGCGTGATATTGTAAATGCCATTGCAGAAGAAATTGTTGCAATGAGTTTACAACGTAAAGCCGGAAGTGCTGAAATGATTATTACGTTTATTGAAGATCAGATCGACTCTCTTGAACAGGAGTTGTATAACCAGGAAAACATACTGAAAAATTTCAAAAAAGACAACCTGATTATCAGCCCCGAACTTGCCGAAACTAATATCATTCAAAAATTAAATGAAATTGACCAAGCTAAATTCGAAGTACTGCTGGAAGGTAAAAGTTTGAAATGGTTGAAAGATTTTACCAATAATAAAAATACGGATATAGATGCCTTAGCTAACTATTTTGGCGACTTACAATACAACGATTTTACTCCATACTTAAATTCACTGGTTGAACTCAATAAAGAGCGTGAAAACCTCAGCTTGAGCGTCCCTTCAAACGACCCGAGGTTAAGTTCAATTAATAATCAGATAAAAAAAGTAACTGCCAATTTTAAAGAAGCTATTGTCAATGCTGAAAATAAATTGGAAGTAAGGACCAAATATTTAACAGAAGAGCAGGAAAAATACGAGGCTGAGTTTTTACAATTACCTGAAAAACAATCTGAATTTGCGCGCTTAACACGGTTAAATGATTTAAAAGAAAAGTATTATTTATTACTGCTCGAGAAACAGTCAGAATACGAAATCACACTTGCTGGAATGAGCAGTGATTATGTGATTTTAGATGCAGGTGAACGAGGCACTTTGGTAGCCCCTGTAAAATCTAAAATATGGGGACTCGCAATCCTTATTTGTATTGGTATTTCTTTTGCCCATATTTATTTACGTTTCCTTTTACACAGCACTATTATTGGTGTTCCTGATGTTGAGAAGTCAACAAACGTTCCATTACTGGGCGCGCTTCCATTATACAGTAAAGGGAAATTAGATTTACCTCGTGTAGTTGTTTCTGAAAGTCCTAAATCACAAATAGCAGAATCGTTTAGGGCTATTCGAAGCAATATGCAGTATTTTATTAAAAACGACAACAAGTCGAAATTAATAGTTATTACTTCTACGGTAAGTGGAGAAGGAAAAACCTTTACTGCAATCAATTTAGCTAACGTAATTAGTGCAACAGGTAAAAAAGTAATTCTTGTAGATTTTGATTTACGCAAGCCAAAAATCCACAAAGCTGTTGAAGTAAAAAATATCAAAGGTGTCAGCACCATTCTGATTAACAGAGACACTATTGAAGATTGTATTTTAACAGATACAAATGCCGGTTGCGATGTTTTAATTGCTGGACCAGTTCCACCAAATCCTGCAGAGTTGTTGGTTTCAAAAGCTGCTGATAAATTATTGGATGATTTATTGGCTATCTACGATTACGTAGTAATAGACAGCCCACCTGTCGGTATAGTATCTGACTCTATTCCTATTATGGCCAAGGCCGATTTAGCAATTTACATGATTAGAGTTAATTATTCTAAACGTAATTTCATAGGCAATGTGCATAGACTTTATAACGATAACCAATTAACAAATTTAGGTATAGTTGTAAATGATGCCAATGCAAGTGGAACAGAATATGGTTACGGATATGGTTATGGATACGGTTACGGATATGGATATACCGGCTATAATGAATATTATTCTGATAGCGTTGGACCAACCTCTTTCTGGAAACGTTTCTTTACAATAAACAGAAAACGAAAAAAGAAAAAGTCGTTATAATTTCATTTCTATTTTAAGGTATTTCCCTGTATGGCTTTTTGTATGCTTAGCCACTTGTTCCGGTGTGCCTTCCACCAGGATATTTCCACCACCGGCACCACCTTCAGGTCCAAGGTCAATGATATGGTCAGCGAGTTTAATTACATCGAGATTGTGCTCAATAATCAAAACCGTATTGCCTTTATCTACTAAATCATTAATTACATTCATCAATACACGAATGTCCTCAAAATGTAATCCTGTGGTTGGCTCATCTAATATGTAAAAAGTATTTCCGGTATCTTTCCTTGATAACTCCTCAGCCAATTTAACACGCTGTGCTTCTCCTCCACTCAATGTTGTTGACGATTGCCCCAATCGAATATAACCCAATCCCACTTCCTGCAAGGTTTTAATTTTTTTGAAAATCCTTGGATGGTTTTCAAAAAAATCAGCCGCATGATCAACGGTCATATCTAAAACATCAGCAATATTTTTTCCTTTGAAATATATTTCCAGTGTTTCTCTGTTATATCTTTTACCCCGGCACTTTTCACATTCTACATATACATCAGGTAAAAAATTCATCTCTATCACTTTCATACCACCACCTTCACAAACATCACATCTACCTCCCTTAACGTTAAATGAAAATCTACCAGCTTTGTAACCACGAATTTTTGCTTCGGGTACCATGGCAAATAAATTTCTTATTTCAGAAAACACATCAATGTAAGTAACAGGATTCGAACGTGGTGTCCGGCCAATTGGCGACTGGTCTATTTCAATTACCTTATCAATGTTTTTCAGACCATCAATTTTTTTATAAGGCAGCGGTTTTTTCAGTGAGTTGTAATAATACTGCTGCATGATAGGAAATAAGGTGCCATTAATTAAACTGGATTTTCCACTACCACTCACACCTGTTACGCAAATCAAAACACCTAAAGGAAATTTTACAGCAACATCTTTTAAATTATGACCAGTTGCTCCCTGTAGTGTTATTTCTTTCCCATTTCCTTTTCTGCGTGTTTTTAAATATTCAATTTTACGTTGCTCATTTAAATAATCTGCAGTTAAAGTATTTGCCTGCATAAATTTAACAGGGTCCCCTTCTCCAACCAATTCACCTCCATGAATTCCCGCTCCAGGCCCAAGGTCGATAACATAATCGGCATGCATCATCATATCTTTATCATGCTCAACCACTAAAACTGTATTGCCACTATCGCGCAAATCTTTTAAAGCCTCAATCAATTTATTATTATCGCGTTGGTGCAGTCCAATAGAAGGTTCATCCAGAATATAGGTAATACCAACTAATTGCGAACCAATTTGTGTTGCCAGTCTTATACGTTGTGATTCACCACCACTTAATGTCCGAGTAGGGCGATCAAGCGACAGATAATCTAATCCCACATTTTGAATAAATCCAATGCGTGCACGAATTTCTTTTAATATATCTTTTGCTATTACCTGTTGTTTGGCGTTCATCCTTACATCAACATCACTAAACCAATTATTGAGTTCTTTGATATCCATTAAGGCTAACTCCGCAATATTTTTTTCATCTACCTTAAAATATAATGCTTCCTTTTTGAGGCGCGTTCCATTACATTCATCGCAGGTAGCTTTTTCCATAAAGTCTTCAGCCCATCTGCGCATATTTTCAGAAATGGAATTGGAGAAACAACGTTTTATCAATTTGGTTAAACCACCAAATTCGAGGGTATACCACCTGTCTGTTTCACCTAAAAATACCGTATCATCTTCAGGCAATTCGGCATCACCTTCGTTACCAAATAAAATAGCATTTAATCCTTTTTTAGGTATATCTTTTATTGGAGTAGATAAATTAAATTTATATTTTGTTGAGATGGATTTAATCTGCTTAAATAAAATATTGTCTTTAAATTCTCCAAGCGCCACTATACCACCATTATTTATGGTTTTAGATTTATCCGGTATCAACGTTTCCAGATTTACTTCATACACAACTCCCAGCCCTTTACATTTGGGACAGGCGCCATATGGTGAATTAAATGAAAATGTATTTGGCGATGGCTCTTCGTATGAAATACCTGATGCAAGACACATTAATTTTTTGGAATAATTAAATACAGTTCCTTTATCAGCATCCATTACCATAATAAACTGCTTTCCTGATTTCAAAGCTTGCGCCACACTTTGCTTAATGCGCACTAAATCATCTTCGTCAACCTTAAATCTATCAATTACAATTTCAATATCGTGCATTTTATATCGGTCAACCTGCATCTTAGGGATTAAATCTTTAATCTCACCATCAATACGCACTTTTAAAAATCCCTGCTTGCGAATTTGTTCAAACAATTCACGGTAATGGCCTTTCCTTCCTCTTACAACAGGCGCCAATAAAACAATTCGTTTACCATTAAACTTGGTAATAATACTTTGTATAATCTGCTCTTCTGTAAACCGCACCATTTTTTCACCGGTTGCATAACTATAAGCATCGGATGCCCTTGCATATAGCAGACGCATAAAATCATATATCTCGGTAATAGTACCAACCGTTGAACGGGGATTTTTATTTGTCGTTTTTTGCTCTATCGAAATAACCGGACTAAGGCCGGAAATGTTATCTACATCAGGTCGTTCAATGGCACCAAAAAATTGTCGCGCATAGGCAGAAAAACTCTCCATATAACGACGCTGCCCTTCTGCATAAATGGTGTCAAATGCCAATGAACTTTTTCCGCTTCCACTCACACCGGTAATTACCACCAAACTATTTCTCGGAATATTTACATTGATATTTTTCAAATTATGCACACGAGCACCCTGCACTTCTAAATAAGTAACATCTTTATCGCTTATTTCGGGCAAATTAGCGGGTAATTCGGTATTTGAAGACTTTGTTTTTTTCACCTATTGAAACTCCTTACAAACGGCTCCATTATTTCTGAAGCCGAATTATTTTAACGTGCAAAGGTAAGGGTTTTAGTCTCGAAAAACAGGAAACCTCCAATAATAGTAGTATAGTAAATGGTAAAATATTTATCAACAAAAGCCATCAGGGCAGCGCTGCAATACATTTTAATTCGATAGCTATTGGCGTTGGCAAGCTGGTGATGCCCACTGTGGTTCTGCAGGGCTGACTATCCTTGAAATATTCAGCATAAAGGCGATTGTAAGTGGCGAAATCACGCTGCATATCTGTTAAAAAAACTGTCACGTCCACTAAATCCTCCCAACGGGCACCGGAAGCTTCCAAAACGGTTCTTACATTATGAAAAACAGAGCGACACTGTGCTTCGAAGTCGAAAGCCGTAAAATTGCCATTTTTGTCAATTTCCACTCCCGGAATCTTGTTAGTTCCTGCTTCACGCGGTCCAATTCCGGATAAAAACAACAAATTGCCCACTTTACGTGCATGCGGATACAAACCAACAGGTTCTGGTGCTTTATTGGTATGGATGATATTATCGCTCATGTGCCAAATATAAAGTCAAAACTGCAAAATTGACTACTCTCATACTATTTTTTTGTAATTAACGTTTTTTAACCCATGTGAAGTGTGAAAAAGGTTTGGTGTCAGCATCTTGAATTTACCTAAAACCAATTATATGAAAAGTTTCATTGTTACACTTCTTATTTGCAGCGTTTTTTTATTCACTAATTGCGACAACACATCAACATCAACAGCACCTCGTGCCACTACATTGGAGGATGTATCGGACGCAGAACCTTATACTGTTGATGAATCAACCACTTTACCTCCAACCGTTACACTCAATGCTCCCGAAGAGGAAAAATCCACGATGAGTGAAAGTGTGGAAGCGCGCATTGATGCCGAAATTAAAAGGCAATTAAAATTAAACCCTGAGTTGCCTGCGCTTAATGAAGTGGCAGCATCTTACAACAACATTACCGTAAAAGTATTTACCGGATTAGCCGATGCAACAGGTGGTGAAACCTATATGGTTGACAATGCCAAATTTGTTGTTGAAGCCATTACCGATATTATTAAAACCTACATGTCGAACGAAACCGATTTGGTTTTTTTAATTGACAAAACCGGTAGCATGAGTGATGATATTGCTGAAATTAAAAAGAGTATTACGGCAATTATCGAACAGATTGCTCCTTTCGAAAATACCAGAGTTGGATTCGCATTTTATGGTGATATAAATATAGATAAAGCAACATGGTATAGCAAAGTTAATTTAAGTGATGATTTCACCGCAGCGAAAAAAATCATTGCGTCGACGCATACCACCGGTGGAGGTAATCTTGAAGAAAGTGTATATGATGGTGTAGCTAAAACCATTAAAGAAATGAACTGGGAAGAAGGGAGAAGACGTGTAATTTTATTAATTGGCGATGCACCAAGTTTAGAACCACCTTATAGTGAATTCACCATGGATGATGTTATTAAAATGGCAAAGGACGAATCTGTTTCTATGAATTTTTATCCAATTGTTATTGGTTTATCAGGAAGTATAAACGGTGTAGGTAAATTGGCTGAAGTGCCAACTACAGATGCAGCAATTATTGCATCAATTGCACCAAACCCGGCAACCAATTACACCTTATTAAAAGCTACTGCAACCGGCAAATACACGGTAGAAATTTTTGATATAAATGGCAAGTTAATTCAAACAAAAAAATTCAACGATAATAATACATCTATTATGACCGACGAATTGGCAACAGGTGTATATGTAATTCGGTTATATGATGAGGACAATAAAAAAATCGACAGCAAAAAACTTGTTGTACGACATTAATTAAGGTTATTTTTTGGGGTTAAATACAGTTGCAAATCACCTATGTGAGTCGGTGATTTTTTTTGCAAATTAATACATAAAAAAAGAGGCACTCGTGTTGAGTGCCTCTTTATAAATATTATTTTTATTGTTTATTTAATTCTTAATCGTTGCCCTGGTTTCAAAACTTTTTTACTGGAAATACCATTTAATTTACAAATTTTAGAAACCGTTGTATGATTGCGTGATGCAATTTTTCCAAGCGTATCACCTTTTTTAACAGTGTAATATTTTTTACCTGTAGATGAAGTTGCAT
>Ga0209174_10001622_pt1 | contig 15728 bp, 17 predicted proteins | sample JI91814BDNA_FD_187505 | JGI IMG/M metagenome (GOLD analysis project Ga0209174, IMG submission 187505) | Wastewater effluent complex algal communities from Wisconsin, to seasonally profile nutrient transformation and Carbon sequestration -... | ecosystem: Engineered > WWTP > Effluent > Algae...
TACTATGAATGATACTATCAAAGATACTCTCCTCTATACTTGTAAAATTTAAACAGTATGTTTAATACTATCATTGAGAGTATCTTTGATAGTAGGTTTGAGTTATAGTTTACCATAATTCATCCCGCCCATTTGAAAGCGAGGGATAACAGGCCATTGCCGGTAGAACTTTCCGACTTCGGAGGAAGGCTGGATGTTTTTAAAGCGAGGATCCCGTTTGTTTATGTCGGCGAGAAGTTTTTCTTTTACCATGGAGTCGTATTGCTCTAGGGAGTCTTCCTGCGTGTTTGCATTGAGTATTACTTCGCGGTTATAAAATTTTGCATAGGATTTGAGTCCCGGGATTTTAGAATGTTCGGGAAAATAAGAATCGAGAGAAACTCCGTTTTCAGAAGAAACCCAGATTCCATCCGGAGTATTGATGCAAAGACTGTGGTTACCGTCTGTATGCCCCGGAGTGTGGATAAGAGCAATTCCAGACCCTAGTTCAACGTCACCATCAATTAGTATTAGATTTTTCTCGTCTAAATCCTGCACACATTCTGTTACATACCAAGCCCATTGCATCGGATGAGGCGAACGCAGAGTATCCATTTCTTTTTTTTGAAAGATAAATTTAGCGTTTGGGAAGAATGGTTTTCTATTTTCTGTTTCGCCAGGCATTGGTTTTGTGGTTCCCATTAATAAACGAAGATCTTGCACGTGTAGATGATCGAAACTAACATAGTCAACATCTTTCGGTTCAATGCCTGCTTTTCTAACTGCGGATAATAAGGTATTAAACTCAGTTGTCAGAACTTTAAAGGATAGAAATTCTCCATATCGTTCAATTAATTGTTTAAAGAAGGGAGCTTTTGCCGAGCCTTCTCGGACAGTTGGCTCCCAGGCAAGTATTTTAGAATGACCATTGAAATCTTTGAATTTTACTAAGACGAGTCTGTTTAAAATATTGACGAAGGGATTAAACCCGATAGCCGCTCCAGCATAGGCAAACTCTAAGGGGTAGGCGGCAGTTACAAGATCAACGGATTTGACTGCCTCAATTTCTCCATTTTGCTTAAATCTTCTTTTGAAGTTAGCTACCACATTTTTCATATGTGTAAATTTTTCCCCTTTAAGGGAAATGGAAGCTAGACTTTTAAATTCTTGGATATATCTAAGAGGCACTGTTTGTAGATTTGAATGATTCATGGGTTTCAAGCTCATTTACCAAATAAGCATTTCAATGGTCAAGCTTAAAGTTTTTGACACCGGTCTGTAAGGCTAGGTGGTTTTGCTACTTTTAATCCTATAGCGGGGAATAGAGATTCGAATTTGCGAGGTAATTGGATAAAAGCAAACCGACAATCGTGGCATATTAAGATGACTCTACTGAAATCTCTCTGTGACTCTGTGCCTCTGTGGCTAATCTGTTTGCCTTTCTTGTATGAAGACATGAATCTTGCGATATTTTTTAAACTTTTTTTAGATTTTCGTTGAAATTTTAAAGCATAGTAAATCTGCTTTCCTAGAGAAATAGAAAATAAAGTTTCTCAAAAATAAAAAATTTACCTGAATATAAGATTCTACCGAAAATTTTAGCAGTAGACAGCAAACACTGAATTTACAATGTGTTTATTAAAACACTTTTAAATCCTGTATTTGAAACAAATAGCCGCAGGTGAATATGATTAGGAGTCGTTAGAATGAAAGTTTTCAGAATTGTTTTAGTTTTGTGTGTTTTAAATACATTTATTTTTGCCCAAGAGGAAAAAGGTGCTACAGGTTCCTCTGCAGCTACTGATGCCAAAGTGGCTGAAAGCAATGCAAGCACAGAAAGAATGTCGCAAGATGTTAAAAATTATTTTACTGCCGAAAAAGAAGCGTCTTTGTATTACATTGGAGCAGGGGCATTTACTACCTCTATGGGTCTTTATTATCGTAACCTTGCAGATAGTAATTATCCTGATCCTATAAGACCTTTTAATAAAAAAAGTGATTCTCCTTACAATCTTGGATTGTCTTATCCTTTGTTAGGGGTAGGATTAATGCAGCTTGCTACCGGTGGGTTCATGTATTTTAAAAGCGATAAAAAAGCGAGAGACCTAGAGAAGGAGTTGGATGCGAATCCTTCTAGCTTCAGAGAGCAAGAATTAACAAGAATGGAAAACATTGCCTATTGGAATAAAATATTCCGCTACACAGAATACGCAATGATTGGTGGTGGTCTACTTGCTTATCGTGCAGGTGACCTGAGTGATAAAAAATATATGATAGGTTTAGGAACAGGTCTTTTTATTCAAGGCGTTGTTTCTTTAGCACTGGATTATTTTTCTAATAAGCGCGCTGACGGTTACAGAGAAAAACTTATCAACTTTAACTTTAGTTATTTACCTGCATCAAAAAATCAAAATGCTTACGCAATCAATAGCTTAGGAACAAATGGAACTAGCCTCAATGAAGGTTACTACATGTTTACCTTTAGCTATAAACTAAAATAGTAAATCTTTCTAACATGAAAATGAAAGCCATAGTAGCGAGTCATAAATTCGCTGTGATGGCTTTTTCTTTTTAGGAATCCTATCTTTTCTGTTTCATTCGGTATTTTTCTGAATCTTGCTCTTTTAATTTAAAAGAAAGAAAAACATTTGAAATTAATTCGTGAGAGCGAACAGTATGGCTTATGAGTAGGAAACAAATTTCATTTGATAGAATATTTCAAATTACTTCTATCATAAATTCTTCCCAGGATTTAAAATCGCTTCTAGATACAATCATGGAAACGATTAAAGATGTATTAGACACAGAAGGATGTTCGCTCTTACTATACATAAAAGAAGAAGATTGTCTAATCTTTCATACTAGTCGAGGGGAAAAGAGTGATTTGCTACCTTCTCTAAAAGTTCCCAAGGGAAAGGGAATAGCAGGATTAGTTCTTGAGACGTTAGAACCAATCATAGCAAACGATGCAGAATCGGATCCAAGAATCTACAGAGAAATAGATAGAAGCGTAGGCTTTGTGACCCGCAACCTAATTTGCGTTCCTATGATTGCACAAGGTGACGTGCAAGGCGTTGTAGAAGCAGTGAATACCGTAGATAGACAATGTTTCGATGAAAATGATGTTCATCTGTTGCAAAATTTATCTGATATGGCGGCAATTGCTATACGAAATCGGATACTAATGGATGAACTGCAAGATAAGTTCAATGAAATAAATTGTCTATTAAAAGTAAGTCAGGCATTGCAGACGATTCCTAGTTTAGAGTATTTCTTGGAAATTGCTTTTCATTCTACGCTTGATTTGATTCAAGTAGAGAGGTTTTCTTTTGCCTATAAAAGTAGAAGCACTGGCAAATGGAGATTAGTCAAAACATATGGATTTAGCCTGGATGCCGAATTCATTCATATTGATGCAGATAAGGGAGTAATTGGTCATATTTTAAAGACTGGTAAACCATTGCTTGTCACAAATACCGAGGAAACTGATTTAAAGTTTTTATATCCAAATAATTACAACAGCAAATCCTTTATCTCCATTCCCATCTATTTGAATTCAGAGATCATGGGTATCCTGAGTGTATCTGATAAAAAAAACAAAAAAGCTTTTAATAAATCAGATTTGAGTCTTCTTCTTATTATTTCTAATCATATTGTTGAAGCATATAAATCTCTATTATCAAAAGAGCAGGAGAAAAAACTAGAGGCAATCAATCGTGATTTGCAAATCGCGGCTAAGATTCAAATGTATTCTCTACCTGCTATTCCAAAAAGCATCAATGGGTTAGAAGTAGAGACACTCTATTTATCTTCTAAAGAAATTGGTGGCGATTTTTATGATATGATCTATCATACTGAAAATGAAATCTCTGCCATTATCGCAGACGTATCCGGCAAAGGTATATCTGCCGCACTGTTTATGGAATTCTCAAAAACGATTTTGGCGAGCGAGGTATCACGATTATCCTCTCCTTCGCAAAGTCTACACAACGCAAATCGCATTATAAAAGAAAAGTTTAATTATATGATGCTTGTAGAAGTGATGCTGATACGAATTTTTATTACAGAAAGAAGAATTGTATTTTCGAGTGCCGGTCACAATCGACAATTTTACTATCGAAAGTCAAAAGGTAAGGTAATGCTTTTATCGGGAAAGGGAATTCCTCTCGGAACTAGAATGAAAGAGTTTGAAATTTCTGAAAACACGATAGAATACGAGTCTGGCGATGTTATCATCCTATATACCGATGGAATTACTGAAACGATGAATCGGAATCGAGATATGTTTGGAGAAGAAAGGTTTATAGAGCTAATTGAGAATAATGCAGATAAACCGCTTGGTGAATTAAAGGACATTATTAAAAAAACAACCGATATCTTTCGTGGTCGATACGATATGCTAGAAGACGATTACACTTTAATGTTAATTCGGTTAAACTAAATTTGTTCTTGCGGAGGAATTGCATATCTTTCTTTAAACTCGGAAACCTTTGGAGCGGACAGCATTAAAAAAACTAACAAAATAAATACTGTGTATAGAGAATAGGGGTTTTGTCCATTTCCATAACCAATGCAATTTAAAATGGTAGCCCCTTCTAAAATGGAAAACTGAATCATTTTAAAGCTAGTAAAATTGGATAGTTTCTTTTGTAGATTATCCTGCTTCCCGTTCGGTTTTATTAGAATACCAATTAAGAAGAAGGAAAATACAATTGCCATAAAGCCAATACCAGGAAAAAGAAGGTTTAGAGGTTGAGGAAATGAAATCTCCAATCTAGAAATAAATAGGAGTATTCCTGTAATCGCAATCGTTCCAGAGAAGATTGCAAAATGTATGATTCGTAGAGCAGTAAGTTTTGATTCGAGTGCTGACTTCATTTTTTATTCCTAATAGTTAATTTCACTTTCCTCTTTACATAATCTAATATTAAATATTTTCAGTAAAGTATGAATAAAATATTTTTTGACACCTCAGTAAAGATTATTTGTATTTTTTTATTTATAGTCTCGTGTTCGAAGAGCAACTCAAATCAAAAAGAGATTCTAGCCTTTCAGGAGAATTCGAATATTTCGGATGAAGAGGCACTTTATGGAATAAGTAGAATCATTTTCGGAGATACTTTAAAAAGCTTTAAGGCTGAAAAAAACTCTTCCGAGAAACAAGATGTAACAATTGAATATGGTGGAAATAGAGCCTACACTTTTTATACAGAAGGAAACTATACAGAGCGAATTCAATTTGATACAGTTCGATTTATTCTAATGTATGCGAATGCATCAAAAAAAAGAAACCTTGATAATATGCGGATATCCGTTGTTAAGCCCTACTATGTAAAGGAGCCAGAAGCAAAAAAAGAAGTCACCGAGGAATTTGAAGTTTTTCGTGCTAGTATTTCCGTTTCCGAATTAGAGAAGATAACGGGGTGGAATAATCAAAAGCTTTTAAGTGACAATAGAAATATAAACAATCCAAATGTAATAGAGACGTTTAATCAAGTGCGATTGCGTTGGAAAATTGAGTTGAATGAACTAAGCCGAATTGAGTTAAAGTAATACTATGAAAAAGAAAATAATTTATACTATTTGTATTCTATTTGTTCTCTTGCAGTTTATACCGATTAATCGCAAGAACCCACCGGTCGAAGCAGAAATTATTGCTCCTGAAAGAGTTAAATCAATTTTAAAAAGATCTTGTTATGATTGCCATTCAAATGAGACAAAGTATCCGGCTTATTCTTATATCTTTCCTGCCTCTGTTTTTTTAGCGCATCATGTGGAGGAAGGCAGAGAAGAATTAAATTTCTCTTCTTGGGAATCACTTACTTCCTCTAAGAAAGCAAAAAAGGCAACGGAAATAGTGGAAGAAGTCGAAAAGAAAGAAATGCCACTGTTTTCTTATACGCTTTTACATGGATCGGCTTTTCTCTCTGAGGAAGATATAGGTATAATAAAAAGTTGGGCGCAGACAATAGAAAAGGGTAATGAATCAGGAAACTGAAATTCAAACCGTTCTTGCTTTCCGAAATAAAATAGCCACAGATCCTAATTGGAGTTCTTGGAAATTTCAGTTACAAAATAGAATCAAGCGAGAGGATTTAGAAAAATTCTTTGTTCTTTCTGATTTGGAAAAAAAAGGAATTCGAGATTCTATTCGTTTAAATGTTGGGGCTACTCCCTATTATGCTCTTTTGGCTGATCCTCTGGATGCCTCCTGTCCAATTCGTAAGACGATTATTCCGGGATTAGGTGAGACGATTCTTTCTCCTGAAGAGTCACCAGATCCACTTCATGAAGAGAGACTTTCACCCGTAAAAGGTCTGACTCGGATGTATGATGATAGGGTATTGCTTTTTTCAAATCAGGAATGCTCTGTCTATTGCAGGCATTGTATGAGAGGACGAAAGGTGTCTTTCAATGAAGAGCGAATGGATAAAGATGATTTAGACGCAGCATTTCATTATCTAATTTCACATCCTGAGATTTCTGATGTTGTCATCTCCGGAGGGGATCCCTTAAACTTATCCGATTCTAGAATAGACTATATCTTAGAAAATCTAGAAAAAATTCCTAGCATTAAAATTTGTAGAATAGGAACTAGAAATTTAGTTACTCTACCTATGCGGATAACAGACGATCTCTGTAAAATCATTGAATCGCATAATAACGATAATCTTTCCATTTTTTGCAATACCCATTTTAATCATGAAAAAGAATGCACGCAGGAATCTAAGGCAGCCATTCTAAAATTGATTAAGTGCGGAGTAAGTGTTGGCAATCAATGCGTTATCCTAAAAGGTATAAACGATTCAGGCGAATCGATGTTAGCCCTTCATAAAAAATTATTAGAAATGCGAGTAAGAGCATACTATATGTATGACCCTGAAATTATTCCCGGCTCTCGAAGTTTTAGAACTCCATTAGCAAAAGGCTATGAAATCATTGAATACATGCGGGGAAAGATTTCAGGAATGGGAATTCCTCAATTTGTAAATGATTTACCCGGTGGTGGTGGAAAGATTACTCTTACACCTAGATGGTATTATGGATTTCACAGAGAATCAAGACAGCATATATTTAGGTCTGCGCTAAGGGGAACGTTTCATTTGAGTCCAGAGCCATTCGATTCTAAGTATGATGATACATACGAAGAAGTTGATTTAGTTCTCTGGGAGAAAATAAAAAGTGAAGCTAAGTCAGTGCACAATGCTTAAAGGAAAAGTAATCCTAGTTGCGGATATTTATGATTCACTGCCAGGAGTAAGTTTTAAACAGAAGCAAGAATGGGAAAGTCAAAAGAGTATCGACTATTTAATGAAAACCATATCCTCTTTGGGCTATGATTCTATCCTAATTGAACCTAAGCTTTGTAAGACAAAAGTTCTAGATGAAATCAAAAATATATTAGAAACTGGTAATATACAGAATACGATTTTATTCAATTTAGTAGAAGGATTTGAATCTAGAAATAGGGAAGGGTATATTCCTTCTCTCGGTGAATTTATGGGAATTGCCTTTACGGGTTCAGATGCTTATGCGCAAGGAATTTCTCTTGATAAAGGTCTGATGAAGTTCATTTGTAAACAGGCAAGAATTCCTACGAAAAATTTTCATGTGCTGGATCGAATAGAAGACTTGACGGATACGATTGATTATCCCGTATTCCTAAAACCGAATGGAGAAGGGTCTAGTCTTGGAATCAATGAGACTAGTATTATTCGTAATTATCAAGAATTACAGAGAAGAGCAGAGGAACTGTTTTCCGAATTTGATTCCATTTTATTAGAAGAATTATTAGTTGGTGAGGATTTGACTCTCGGCGTATTTGGAAATTATCCCGATTATCAGGCGACCTCTGTAGCAAGAGTTAGCTATCCATCTACTGTCTACGGGGAAGAGATAAAAACAAAGGATTCAATGCCCGAAAAACTCACTTTTTCGATTCCGTATGTTCTGGAATCAAAGATTCAGCGAGATTCCATTCATATTTGCAAAAGAATTAAGACTTCGGGCTATGCAAGGCTGGACTGGAAATGCGATTCAATGGGAAACCCTTTCTTTTTAGAAATCAATTTAACACCCGGATTGTCTGCTTATTATAGTGCTCTGCCTATCTGCTTTGAGACTAGTTTTGGGAATTACTCAGATTTAATAAAAAAGGTATTGCATTTTGGATATGAGAATTATAATACGAACAAAATTTTTAGATATGGAAGACTCGAAAAAAATGAATTCGGATGAAAAATTACTTTTCAATTTAATCAAGAGTTTCATAGATAATCATTACGACTTTAAAATCCTTAGCCGATAGAAGAATATATAATGGAAGAAACAGAACTAAACCGCAAAAGCAGAGAGAATATCCTGAAAATAGGTTTTAATACCTTAAGCGAAATTGAAGAAAAAGTAAAGTCCTTCCGTATAATGAATCAAAATGCGGCAAAGAGACGTTATATAATCACGAGAGAAAATATTCGTGACAATAGTCAAAAAGTCATCATTCCTAAAGCTGCTGAGATTGATATTTCAGCTACTATGCTTTTACGAAGGCAATTCAAGGGTGATACCATATTCAAGACATTTCAACCAGATGAAGGAATTGTTATTATTTCTGATATGGCAACGATGGAAGGTGTTACACTTACAATGGATATTGTTACACAGATTATGAACCTTGGTGGTGGTGCATACGAAGGATTTATTGATAGAGTAGATAGCTTTACAGATTTTATTAATCATTTAAAAAAAGCATTATTCCCAAAATTAATTATAATTGGCTATATCCCTAAAGAGCGGATTCAAAGTGAGATGATTAATTTTGTTCGTGTAAAGCGAATTGATAATTATCTACGAACACTTGAACTTACGCATAGCATTCATAAACCGCATGGCTACTTTCCAAAGATTAAACAAGTTCCTATCAATGAAGATCCAAAGAGTTGGGGGCGATTCGTTGTGGAGATTGTTAGAGAATATACTAAGCCTTACTTAATCGAACAGATTTAGATTTTTTTCTTAAAAGCATTTTTCGTCAAAATAAGCTTCTATTTCTTTTAGTGTGATTTGTTTTTGCTCAATTACTTTTTGAACTAATTGTGTCAGCTCCGAGTCTTTTATAATTTGAAGAACTGAGCTATAAATATTATAGTCAGCATCGTCTGTAGTAGCTTTGTCTAATCCAATGCCCGTATAATGATAGTTGAGGTTAGAAATTGCCTTTGCCTCATCTTCTGTTTCCCAAAGATTTCCATGAAACTTTTTTTCAGACAAAGAATACTTAGTAATTCCAAATTTGTAAGAATTAAACTCAATCGTGGAAAGTGCATCATTTAAAAAAATAAAATTAACCGCTGCAAGAGTAACACCAAGCTCCTTTAAAACTTGCACTGTATAGACTTGCTTTGATGGCTCACTTCGAACCAAGTAACTAACTCTATTCATATGTTAAAGTAGTGTGGGGCTGTGTAAAAACATTTTCTTTGTCTTTACACAGCCCCAGTCATCCCTGATCCAAATTAAATTTTGTAGAAGTCTAGATTCTCTTGTAGGACTGGGGGCAAACTTCCATCAGCCGTAGCATACTTCTTATATCGATTTTCAAATTCTTTAAACTGTCTATTACGTATGTTTGTAAAGCGATTGTGCATATCTGCATAGGCAGGCAATTTAGATACTTTATCTCTAATCTCTTTTTGAAATGGAATATGCTTATAGAATATTCCACGCACAAGGCGATTTAATCTCTGTATACCTTCCGATTCATAGCGTATCCAAGCAAGATAGTCATTTACAAATTTATCTCTGTCCGTTCTGAATCTTTTAAATTCCGTTGCAATTTTTTCTTTTAATTCAATGGATATATCTTTACTCTTCTTATAGAATTGAATATAATCCATGTATTCAGAAGTGATGGAGGGTATACCAGGATTATTCCAATCAGGACCGAGAATATTTTTACATAGTTCCCAACGGAATGCGGCAATTGCTTCAAGCATCATAGTGCGAATATCACCATTTGAAAAAAGAGGAAGAATGATTCTACCACGACTTTCTTTTGAACCATTTCCACGAAGAATGGACAAGTCTTGCCACATCATAACTTTCCCACCTAGGGAGGGAACCAAAATGAAATCAGGAATAATACTTCTTTGCACAAATTCTTTTCGAATTCCACTTTGCTCATCGTTATAAACAATCTCACGGTTAAATGCAGTGTAATCTGTCTGAAGAATAGATTGAATTGTCTCACTCAATACTTTCTTAGTGACAGCGCATTTTTCCAAAGGAATAGTGATATGATACTTGGTAAGGATTGGTAGGTGTGTTGCAGGGTTACCCGTTGTTAGCCTAACATTTGGTTGATACATTGCGTGCATTTCGTATTTGAATCTACTCACGTTTGTATCGATGGTCGAAGGAATATCACTTTCTCTTTTATAAATGACTTCTTTTGATTCTAATTTAATTTTATCAAAGTAAGTTTGACCCATTTCATCTAGTGAAGTTGTAATTTTCTTATTAAAAATCTGCTCAAGCCATTCTACTCCACTGTGAATAGGAATATCTCTTCGTCCTTGCGTGTCATCTTTGTAGGTATAAAGATATGCGGTTTGAGAAGGTTCAAGCAAAGTCTCATCAAAGAATCCGAAGTTAAGCATCATCTCTACTTGCTTAGGAACATTTCGATTGGTCTGGAATTTTTGAAAGCAAGCGTCATACACTTCCCAATAAGTCTTCGCAATATTCTTTCGAATTTTTCGAGCGTCACTTTCTGGATCAAGAGGATTTGACATTGACTTTAATTTTAGAATTAGGGAAGAAAATTCTTTTATTTGCTCAGGAGGAAGTTTAACAAAATTCAATATCTTACTTGCTGAATTTTCTAATTCTTTCTTCATTGCATCCATATCAATTCCAGTTCTTATGGGCTGATTGGAATTAGCCTCAATTCCGGCAAGTAAATCTTCTTGTGGTCTTAATCCAGCTTGTAAAGACTGAGACCTTTGTTTAAATGAATTGAAGTTAGTTGAAATACCTTGGAATTCTTTATAGAAAATATTCCTGTAAGATTGTAAGTATCTTCCTACTTGTTCATGAAAAGCTTCAGTCATCGGAACTAATACTTCTGGCTTTTGATCGCTGATTCCAGTTTCCATTACTTCTAGCATGAGATTATATTTTTCAAGCAGACTGTTATCTCTACCGCAGAGTAAACTCAAATTATCCGCTACAGAAGTGATTTGCTCTTCCAAAATTTCTAGAAGTCTGGCATACACAGAAGAAAGCTTCTCGCACATATGAATGATGATCGATACATCTGCTTCAAAAAGAGGAGTGTTGATCGCAGGATCTATGGAAAGAATTTTACGAATGAACAAAAATTCCTCATCATCGAAATCAATTTCATCTAAGTATTCCTTCTTTAATAATTCATGATGATCGTCATTTAAAAATATAAGACTAGCGGATTCGGGGAGTATGCCCCCGCTTTCTATGAAGTTACTCAAATTTTCTCTTGACAGTCTTAGGATTGGGTCGGACTGCATTTCAAGTTCAGGGTCATAGATATAATTCGTTGGATCAACACCTGGAAATACAGTCGGCTCTAGAAGAAAATAAGAAAGGGAAAGATTGTCGTTTAGCTTTGTAACTTTTGAATTAAGGGACTGAAGCACATTTGCCTTTTTAAATATTTCTAAAATCTCTCTAAGCAAAGTGCGCGATGTCATTATGCCAATAGAAACTTTTCCCTGGATTGTTTTTCTAATCGTTGCACTATTTACCTGATAGGTAGAAATGATCGAATCTTGCACTGTCTTGATTGTGCATGGATAACGACCAGAGGTAAACAGACTAATTACTCCAGGGGTTAAGTTTTTTCCTGCAATCTGAAGGAGAGGAATATTCACATTGTTAATCTTGCGTTCAATTAAGAATGCACCTTCGTGAATTATATTCAAAGAATTGGCTGCGGAGCCCTCTTCAAAAATAATTTGCCCAGCTGGGACGGATATTTTTTGGTTTACTTTACTTGTATCTATTGGCATATATTTAGTTAGTATCTAAACAATATAAATCAGATTAGGGATTCGAAACAATCTTTTTTTATTGTCGATAGATTCTAAAAATATAAGGACAAATTTTTTGAATAAGATAGTTACAAATGCAAAAGAGGCAATTCAGGGAATCAAAGATGGTATGACTTTGATGGTTGGCGGCTTTGGGCTTTGCGGAATTCCAGAAAAATCCATTCAAGCTCTGTTGGAATCAGAGGTAAAAGGTCTAACTGTGATTTCGAATAATTGCGGGGTAGATGAGTTCGGGCTGGGAATTCTATTAAAAAATCATCAGATAAAAAAAATGATTTCGAGCTATGTCGGAGAAAATAAAACATTTGAGAAGCAATTCCTAGATGGAAGCCTTGAAGTCGAGTTAAACCCACAGGGAACGCTTGCTGAAAGAATTCGAGCGGGCGGGGCTGGTATACCTGGCTTTTATACTCCAACGGGAGTAGGAACGTTAGTGGCAGAGGGGAAAGAATCGCGAGAGTTTAACGGTCGCACCTATATTTTAGAAACTGCACTCTCGGCAGATTTTGCGATAGTGAAAGCATGGAAAGGCGATAAAGCGGGGAATTTGATTTATCGGAAAACGGCACGTAACTTCAATCCAACGATGGCGACTGCTGGAAAAATCACCATCGCCGAAGTAGAAGAGCTTGTAGAAGTCGGTGAGCTAGACCCGGATCAGGTTCATACTCCCGGAATCTATGTGCAAAGAATTTTTCAAGGCGAGAACTACGAAAAGAGAATCGAAAGAAGGACGGTCATCTAATGCCATTAACCAAAGAAGAACAAATCAAACGAGTCGCTTTAGAACTCAAAGATGGATATTATGTAAATCTAGGAATTGGGATGCCTACACTTGTGGCTAATTATATTTCGCCAGAGATGGATATAATTTTACAATCCGAAAATGGTTTATTAGGACTTGGTCCATTCCCGGTAGCCGGATATGAAGATGCTGATTTAATTAATGCAGGAAAACAGACAGTAACCGCTCTAAAAGGAGCTTCTTATTTTTCCTCTGCCGAATCTTTTGGGATGGTTCGAGGTGGACATATTGACCTGACAATTTTAGGTGCTATGGAAGTCTCACAGGAAGGCGATCTTGCCAATTGGATGATACCCGGAAAAATGGTAAAAGGAATGGGCGGGGCAATGGATTTAGTCGGTGGCGCCAAACGAGTAGTAGTCGTGATGGAGCATACTAGTAAAGAAGGAACTCCTAAGCTTCTTAAGAAATGCTCTCTGCCTCTCACAGGTGTCAAATGTGTTCACATGATTGTAACGGAACTAGGAGTCTTCGAAGTTGATAACGGTAAATTGGTATTAACCGAAAGGGCTGAAGATGTAAGCGTCGTAGATATTCGTTCTAAGACAGACGCAGACTTTTTAGTTAGTAATTCGCTTAAAATAATAAAGACAGGGAATTAAGAATTTACTACGGATGACATCATAGGTGAGAGGTCTATCATCCTTAAAGCAAAAAAATAAAATTGTTCTAAGGATAAGAGACTTCTCACGAGGAAACTGTTCGAGGTGACAGAGGTAATAATGAACTATAAAAAACTATTTAAAAAATATCAAGGTGCTCGGATTGGAATGCTCACGAATCAGAGTGCATTTTCAAATGGGAAATATCATTTCCAGATTATAAAAGAAAATTTGGATTTAAAAGTAATTTTTATTCCAGAGCATGGACTGTTTGCTGAACTGCAAGACCAGGTATCAGGCAGTAATCTCAAGTATGATTTCGGTAATGTAAGAATGGAAAATCTTTACGGAGATGAAGAAAATTCTTTATTTGTAAAAGAAGAAACTCTTGCCGAGATTGATTTAATTGTATTTGACATTCGGGATGTGGGAGCAAGGTATTATACATTCCTAACGAGTTGTTTCTATATTCTCCAAAGTGTCGCCAAATACAATTCTGCCGCAACTTCTCATTCGGTAGAAATCTTAGTCATTGATTCCCCGAATCCGGCTAGACAAAAAGTTGAAGGATCTCCTTTGCAAAAGAAATATTCTTCCTTTGTCGGAGTCGAAACAGTTTTACACCGACACGGACTTACGATTGCCGAAATGATGCAGTATTATAAGTATGAATTCAAATTAAATGTAAAACTTCATACAATTCCAGTAGGAGAATTTTATAAGAAAAAGGATGAAGTTTTTCTTTGGGTTCCCCCTTCACCCAATATTCCAGCAGCTACTACCTGTTATGTGTATTCGGGACAATGTCTTTTAGAAGGAACGAATCTCTCCGAGGGCAGGGGAACCACTCGTCCTTTCGAAACGTTCGGAGCCCCCTATATTCAAATGCAAAATGAAAAGCTATTACAGAGACTGACTGAATTTCAAAAAGATACCTTTATCCTGCGACCTTTGATTTACATACCAACCTTTCACAAACACAAAGGAGAGAAGTGTGGTGGGTTTCAAATTCTACTACTTAATAAAAAAAAGTTTCATAGTTTACTGTTTACTCTTCATTTGCTTCGCACACTGCGAGAATTCTATCCAAATGAATTTCAATTTTTAAAAGGAGTCTACGAGTTTCGTTCCGATCATAGCGCCATAGAGCTATTAGCCGGTGATGATAAAATATTAAATTTCTTAAATGGAGATTCTAATTATTTAGAATTAGAAGAATACTTTAAGAATGAGGAGACCAAATGGAAAAAGAAATTGCTAAAAATAGTTTAAAGTTGCATACTCTATTTATTTCAGGATTTATTTTATGGCTCTGCTTTTCCTGTCAGGATAGCAAGGAAGGAAAGAAGGAAAAAGCCCAAAAGGACTATACGAGCTGTATTTTAATTTCATTAATAGTAAGTAAAGATAATCCAAAGTATGCAAATTTAGGAACAGTATACTGCACTTATAATTATCGACAGGCTAGATATAAGGCTGATGAGTAGTTTGGTTTTTCATAACCACATTACCTACTTTAAAAAGGCTGGGACATTTAATTAAACGTTTGTGCATAATGAACGTTATGCACAAACGTTTGTGATTGATTTAGTATCTCTTCATGCTCGGGTCAATTTCGACAGACCAGAGATCAACTCCACCGGTGAGACTTTTGCAATTTGGAAGTCCATGACCTTTGAAATAAGAAGTAGCCTCTAGGCTTCGCATTCCATGGTGGCAAATAAATACAGTTGTTGTATTCTTGTCCCATTTATTTAAGATTTCATAAGCGAGTTTTTGAGAAATCATTTCACTTCCCGGAATTGCAGCAATTTCAATTTCCCAGTCTTCGCGAACATCAACAAGCTTAATATCTTCGCCTTTATCCAATCTTTCTTTTAATTCTTTCGGGCTAATTTGCATTTGTCTGTCTACTTCAGCAGAATCATAGATGAACTTAATGGCATTGTCTACTTCTTTGTCTCTTCTGTGGTTTACAAAAACCTCTGTAAGACTCTCGTCTAAAGAGAATCCACAGCTAGAGCATCCGCCAATATGGTATTTTTGAAAGAGGGCTCTTTTGGCGCCAGGGTAAATGTCGAGAATTTCTCCCATTTTCATTTCGGGAGTAATTTCTTTGTTTAAGGTTGTATTCATAATTCTTTCCTTTGTTTTATTTCAGGTGAAAGCTGAATTTAGTGTCAATTTACAATTTTGCGATTTATTCGCAAGTATAATTGTTAAACCTTAGACTTGCTTTAACAGTGCAGTATGCTA
>Ga0209174_10001626_pt1 | contig 15707 bp, 11 predicted proteins | sample JI91814BDNA_FD_187505 | JGI IMG/M metagenome (GOLD analysis project Ga0209174, IMG submission 187505) | Wastewater effluent complex algal communities from Wisconsin, to seasonally profile nutrient transformation and Carbon sequestration -... | ecosystem: Engineered > WWTP > Effluent > Algae...
AGCGCCAACCGGCGCACAATAAACGGGGACTTGTTGTGGGCCGAAAAAATCACTACGGGAGCAAGTCCGTCCTAGGAACGGAAGTGGCGGCCACGATGTACACACTCATCGAGACGGCCTCCCGCCATGGACTCAATCCGCTAGACTACCTCCGAGCGGTGGCCGAGCACTCCCTCCGCAATTCCGGCGAGCCGCTGCTGCCCGAGTCACTGCGACAGAACTAGGGTCTAAAGGGCATCGCTGCAGGCCCCCCCGGCGCCTTCGCGTGGGGTTTGGCGAGGTGTTACAATTGATCAGCAGCTTGTTGAAGCTTCCCTTCCCGCAGGAGATAACTCCCTTTAGCCACATTCTCATCATATGACTCAGTTCGAGCGATGGATGGAAGGATCAGGAGGGCGGCCAACAGCCCCCATCGCACGGACCAGCAGGTGCACGCCCGTCGTCGAGTGTACCTTCTATCATTGATGGCTCCTTGGTATCCAGATAGAAGGAGCAGCAAAGGATACTGACCGGGAACCTTGGGTACGAGTGGCTGTGCAGCCGTTCGCATCGGCACGAACATGGGCCCCCCTGACGGCAAGATGTTGAGACTCTTGCGGATTTTCTCTGCTACTATGTCAGCTAGGCTGTGCGTCCGGCAAGCAAAAAATCCATCCCCTTGGGGCAAGTTTTCTCATGTGGGTAAGTGCAAGTTGGAGTACTCGCCTGTCCGGCCATTGCAATCGCTGATGTCGTAAGATGAAAGGGAGTGCTCTGTTTTACCTTTCCCTCTCTCTCTGGAGAGTGGGTTCTGTCCTCCACGGTCAGAAACCAGATGAGCCCGCGATTCCTACAAGCTCCTTTCATTCACAAGTTGCGGCCACTTCCCTACGCGATCTTCACCGATGGACCGCACGTTCTGAGCGACGCTAGCAACTGCTACTGCTGAAACCGGAATACGGTGGCGGAAGACACCCCTCCAGATGGATTGGGTGGCGCTCCACCCACGAAGCTGACCGAGCTCTTATCGGACCAGATAGACCAGAGGTTTGAAATAGTATCAGCGGACCACTGCGTGCAAGTCAGCGGATACACACTGTGGTCGCATCTCAGCACTGTCCCGCGTGCACCTCCTAACAACAGCACGTTGGGGGCAATTTCCGCGATGGATATGAGCGCTCCGTTGTACTGTGTCAACAGAATCTGCTTTGTCCAACTGCCATTTACCCAGCGGAGGACTGTGTTCTTGTCTCCGACGATCCATGCATCCGTGCTGGTGGCTATGATGCGATAGAGGTTCACATCTGTGCCGACGTCTTGCTGTATCCAGGTGCTAGATCCCGGATCCTTCCGAAGCACCAAGCCATTCATGCCAACTGCGTAGAAACTACCGTTGAACAGCCGAGCGATGTCGAACAAGTGTTTGTCCTTTTTGAGTTCTGGTCTACTTGCTGGAAACCAGTCGTTGCCTCCTAGTGGTTTGCTGCTCCAGCCGGTCGATTCTCGGCGGAGAATGGTACCATTGTCACCCACAATCCAGACCTCTGTGCCATCTTTATCTCCAGTGATCCCATTGAGTCCTTCCGAGACACCCGATGACAGCAAGGTATTGATACCTCCGATACGTCGGACGATCTGGCCCGTTCCACCAACAAACAGAATATCACCTCCAGACAGACCCCAGACCCCAGCAATGAAATTTCCGTTAAAGAGTCCCTCCTGAGGGAAATGAGTCCAAGACTTGCCATCCCAATGCATCATGGTTGCACTCTCCCCGACTGCCCAAACGTCGTTGCGATTGTAGCCCACGATTCGAAGGATTCTGGAGCCGGTGACCTGGCACGGCGCAAGCTTTGGAGTCTGAAGGTCCACCGAGACGTTGTACAAATCCTGTCCTTCGAGACTTACCTCGCTATTGCCCATTGAGGCAGCACAGGAATCCCCGTCATAGCTCTTGACGTCTACGCGGAACCGACCTTTGGTCTCTACCGGAAGCTGAAGAACGAGGGAATTGTTCAGTCCTGAAAAGTCCTGTGCTTGACCGAAGGACTTGCCATCTAGCGTGGCTTCGACACGAAGTTCTGTCGTCACCTTTCCCGTCGGTTTGACGACCACGTAGGTGCCTTTGTCCGGACCGCAGCCGGAAGCCACCGCGAGGAGGCCTCCCAGCGCGAGCACAAGACGGGAGGGTGAAAGTCTGGGGTACTTCCTCAGAAGATTATGGTTCATCATGGCAACGTTCCTCCAATGGTGAGAAGGGATGGCGTCAATGGGCGGATGGGCGCATCGCCAGGCAGTTTGGGACCAGAGTTGGCGACTACGCCTCCGACTACTCCGGCGACGAGAGCTGCACCAACTCCGCCGCCTAGCAAGCCCCAGAACAGACGGCGTTTGTAAATGGGAGTCTTGTCGGATGAATCAACCGGCGTCTTGGACTGATTGATGATTACGATTTGGTTCGGAACCACTGTTGGCGGATTCACATTGGACAGCGCAGAACTGGTCAAGGATGCGTCCGCCGAGTTCGGAGTCGTACCGTTGGCACTTTGGAGCGTTTGAGCGCCTAGCAGTGCAAGACGAAGTTGACGAATGTACTCATTGAGGGAGCGCTTCAGAGCAGGATCAACCTCTGGGACTTCCCGCTGATACCTCTCATAGTAATTCAGCGCATCACTCCACTTCCCTTCATGGTGATACGCTCTCCCAATGTTGTAGAGCAGGTTCGGATCACGGTAGATTTGGTAGGCCGCCTGGTAGTGCTCGATCGCCATGGAGTAGTGAGTATCTCGTCGATACTTCTCAGCCTTACTGATGTGACTCCGAAACGCACGCCGCTGATTAATTGGCAGCGCCTCCGGTCGCGGTTCCTTCGGAAAGGTATCCGGTGTCGCAATGGCCGGAGCTTCTTGACGGTGGCTGTCTTCAGCGGCAGCCACGGTTCCTACGTAGCCGTAGAGCTGCAAAACAGCGAACAGACTAGTCTTCATCAGGATGGACTGGAACGATGAGATCATAAGAATTCTCCTTCTTTTTCAATCGGACCAAGCGCTCTTGGCTTGTCTGTCCGTCCAATTCAATCCGTTGCTCCTGGTGCTTGGCGAGCCGGATGGTCAAGGGTACTCGGACACGCTCAGGTTCGAGCTGAAGCTGTAGCGGTGTTTGACCGAGGATCTTGTTGGTGTCTGTTCGCATCACGGTGGCTCCAGTCGGACGCGTATCAATGCGCCACACAATCCTGCTTGGCGAGAGTGGCTGGAGCGTAGCCATCCTCCGCTCATTGTGCCCAAGGGATAGCTCAAGAACTGACTCTGCATACCCCGGCAGCCGTAGAACCAGGCGCTCTTCTCCTGATCCCGCAGGACGTGAATTGCGAAATGGTGTGTTGCCGAGTACCAGACCAGAAGCAGCAGCAACAACGGAGGCTCCCGATGGCTGCGATTCGACCTTCCATTCGACGAGACGCAGTGGGGGCGAGTGCGCTACAGCTTCGGGTTGAACTCTCAGTGCGAAGACCGTGCCAACTATCAACGCCACCGCACACACAACACCCATCAGTACCCAACCGGTACGAAAGCCTTGATTGACCCGAAGTGAAGCCTGCGTTTGAACCTGACCATTCCCAATGGAAGGAGGCCTGTTCAACTGGGATTGTGAACGCACAACCAAAGATGGAAGTGCAGCCAGCGCCGATCCCGGCAGCAGCGCACTTGCAGCGGCTGCACGGGGCGCACCAAGCTGCTCGAGTATTGTGACGACCTGTGCTGCCGTTGGTCGCTCGGATGCGGCCTTGGTCAGCATGCTGTGAATGAGCACAACAAGTTCCGCAGCGACCCACGGAGCCACTTCATTGAGCGGCTGAGGGGGGTGATACATCTGCAGTGCCATTAACTCTCCAGTCCCTGCGGACTGGAAGGGAGGAGCCCCGGTCACCATCTCGTACAGGATGATTCCCAGCGAATAGACATCTGCCTTTTCATCAACGAGCCCCGTCCCACGACACTGCTCTGGGGCCATGTACTGAGGTGTTCCTAGGATCACTCCAGTCCGTGTCCGGTTGCCAGAAAGTCGAGCAGCAACAATTCCGTCCTTCTCGATTCTGGCAATCCCGAAGTCGAGCAGCTTGGCGCGTTCCCCACCAGCCGCCTCTGGGTCGGCAACGATCATGATGTTGTCCGGCTTGAGGTCGCGGTGGATGACGCCAGCTTGATGTACGGACGCAAGCGTCGATGCGATTTGTCTGCCCAGCCTGAGTGCATCAATGGCGAGTTTGCCTCGATTGCGCTCAATTCGTTGAGCGAGGCTCTCCCCTTCCAGAAACTCGAGGACCATATACGACCTGCCATCAGGCATATGCCCCAGCTCTAGCACTGAGACTAGACCGGGGTGCTGAATCACACTGACAATCCGTGCCTCATTGAGGAATCGTTCCGCGATCTGCTGATTCTGGGCGTACTCCTGTTTGAGAATCTTGATCGCGGCACGACGCTTGAGATTCTCGTGTCTCGCTTCATACACTTCGCCCATTCCACCGACACCCAGCAAACGGAGAACCTGATAGCTACCGATGTGCTGGCCGATCAGTTCACACTCTGCAATTTCCATCTACGCCTCCGCTTGGCTGAATCCTGGTCTGGGCCAAGTGATGAGCAAGCGCCGCGCCAGGTTTTGGCTCGCCGCAGGCTCCCTCTGTCTTCTGTACGTAAAGCTTATCTCTTCGCTTGCTCCCCCCTAGTGACGTCGTGCTCGGCAGAACTGTACGAAGGGTAGAGAGTTGAACCTTCCCAACCCGTGATGTCTTGCTTCAAGGATGCTTCAATCATCGTTGCCATGATTCACTGGATAGATCGTAGGGCGGCCATGGCTGTGAGGGTGGCCTCCAACTTGCAAATCATTGGCTTCATGAATACTCAGCAAACCCACATCCTAAGTACTTCGATGCCTGTACACTCCCAAGTTCTAGCCGGACGCTATCGGCTCGAAGGAGTCATTGGCAGAGGCAACATGGCCGAGGTCTATAAAGCGTTTGATCTCGTACGAGGAACGTATTGTGCGGTGAAGGTGCTGCTTCGGAACTACGCACTTCAGGAAGACGTGAAGCGCCGATTCCTGCGAGAGGCAGAGATCATTAGTAGACTGAACCATCCTCACATCGTGGGACTGCATGACCTGTGCATCACAGAGGATGGGACACCCGTGCTCGCGATGGAACTGCTCAAAGGCGAGGATTTGTCAGTCTTCCTCAAGCGACGAGAAATTGTCCCCATCCCCGAAGCGCTCCATATCATCGCACAGGTCGTCGATGGACTGATGGTTCTACATCGTCATGGAATACTTCACAGAGACATCAAACCTCAGAATATCTTCCTTTGCGAAGCGGAAGGAATGAAGAGCGGTCCAGTGGTCAAGCTGATCGATCTCGGGCTTGCCAAACTACTCATTCCAACCGAGCGAAACGCAGCCTCTGAGCATTTGCTGATCGGCACGCCTGAATACCTGGCACCGGAGGCCACGACCGGGAGACCAAGCGATGTGGATGCTAGAGTCGACCAGTGGGCGCTCGGTGTTCTGCTCTATCGGATGCTAACTGGTCGACTGCCATTTCCGATCACAACTGGCGTTCACGAGTTACTCCACCGAATTCGAACTCAACCGCCGATTCCGATCGAGGCATGCGCGAAAGGGGTGCCGCCACAGCTTTCCATCGCGGTACGTAAAGCTCTCCAGCGCGATCGGAATAAACGATTCAGCAACATTCAGGAGTTTTTGGCCGCGTTGAGGCTAGAACCGGCTAGTGTTAAGACGAGTGAAGCGCCTACGATCCTGACCAGTATCCCAAGCCGTACCTCCGGTACTCCTCATCAGTCATCCTCGGCGATGGAGCGAAGGCGACCCGTCCGGACTTCTCCTAACCGGCGCATCGTGGTGTCGACGTTGATCGGGGCCACGCTTTCTGTCCTGTTGCTGGCAGGGTTGCTGCGTGCACGCGAGCAGTCGCGGGAGCCATCGGCTGATGCATACGGGCGTTCGACCCATCAAGAGTTGCCACTGGTCCTCAAGCAGTACAGCGAGACGCGACCATTGCCATTGATCGCACCAATGAACTCATTGGCACCAACAACGGAACTCAATTCCTCCGATGAGGAGCCCAAACACCAGCAAATCAAGGCGTCCCGACGTTCGAAGCGCTCACGAGTCCGCAATGCGAGTCGAGCGCATCATCGCTAGAGCCTCAGCATGAATCTGACAGTGGTGTTCTACGACGGACAGCAAGGATGGAAGAGATGCTCACGAACAAGCCGCCTTCTCTCGAAGTAGGGTCACTACTTGCCGAGCGTTTCCGTATCGATCAACTGATTGGCAGTGGTGGGATGGGAGACGTCTACCGCGCCTTTGACCTCAGAACAGAGAAGCCATGCGCACTGAAAATCGTCCGAAAGGACAGCGCATTTGGGCGGGATGCGGCGATTCGGATGAGACGAGAGGCGGAGTATACTGCCAGACTATTCCATCCGAACATTGTGGAAGTGCTCGAATCCCATGAAACGGACTCGGGCCTATTTTACATTGTGATGGAGTTACTTGAGGGGCAGGATCTGCAATCATTCCTACGGACACATCCCAAACTGACACTTGTGCGAACCCTAGAGATCGTTCGTCCCATTGCGAGTGCCCTGTATACTGCACACTCTCTTGGCATCGTGCATCGCGACGTGAAGCCAAGCAATGTCTTCCTGTCCTATCTCAATGGCGCTGCGGGAGAGGTTCCAAAACTGCTCGACTTCGGTCTGTCACGACGCATCGGAGATGGTATGACTTCGACTGGTCTGACCAAGGATTTGGTGATTGGTACCATCGAGTACCTTTCACCTGAGGCGACAGAGCCCTCTCAACTTCAACTAGATGCGCGGACAGACCAATGGTCCTTGGCAGTGATGGTGTTCCGGATGCTCAGCGGCTACCTGCCGTTCGATCATCCGGACCCGCTGATCCAGTGCCTACGGATTCGAACACGAGAGGCCCCACCGCTGTCTCGCTTCGTGTCTGGCCTACCAAATCATGTCCCAGCGACTCTTGAAAGGGCGCTCCGCAAAAACAAGCACGAGCGCTTTTTCAGCATCCTTGACTTTCTGCGTAGCCTAGAAGGCCGAAACCCACTAGAGATCGACGAGACAACGCAGCCAATTCCGACAAGGTTGCCAGTCACTAGGCTGCATGCAGTTCCAACGCAGCCGGGCGTCGCAGCGCTGCCAGCCGAGGAGAAGGAGACTATGCCAATTCCTAGCTGGAACCGGAAAGTAGGGGGGGCCGGGTTAGTGGGAGGTGTCGCTCTCTTTCTCGGATTCTATTGCGCGCTCACTGGACCGGGAGCCAAACCAGTTCAACTCGAGACAATCGCGCCTGAGAACGCATCGGTAGCCATGCCAACGGGCGATATCTTCCCAATAGAACAGGACTCGCCATGCACCTCGACACCGCCGGAGAATCGTGCCCCCTCCTCATCGGAAGCAGCCCCCCCGGTCATTGCTCAACAATCCCCCGCCGGGCAGGCCATTGAACCAAAGCACGGATATCGAGCAACTAGCACCATTGGTCATGCCAAGCACTCCGTTCCGATTACTTCGAGAAAGCCTGCAAAGAGGCCTATCCAGACACCATCAGCACCTCGCCGAAGCCAGATCGTCGACTAGCGGTTTCTGGACTCCTTCCCCATCCGTCCACCTACGTATCTCACAAAGGTGTCGATTGTCCCATCTTGCGATGGTTGCGCCAATCCCTTGCAATTGCTACTTTCCTTGCCCTCTAAAAATGCAGTATGCTAGCGGGCGGTGCGGCGTCTACATTCGATCCCTTCCATCGGCATCGGTGTCTCTGTCAGATGTTGGCGTCTCGACATCCTATCGCTCGTCATGGTTGCGCTGGGACTCATTCCCACCACGGCAATGGCCAGTCCCTACGATGACCACATCGCCAACGGCAGCTCACTCGTCCGCGATGGACACTTCTCGCTGGCGGCGGCGGAATTTGAAGCAGCCTATCTGCTCAAAAAGGATCCGGGTATCGCCCTCCAACTAGGTAGAATCTACCTAAGGCTTCAGCAAGCGGCCGGGGCGCAACGCTACTGCACCGCGTACCTGAGACTTACGGCTACCGCAGAACCTGATCCTGATCGAGAAGCAAAGGCGCACGATTGTGTGAATCAAGCAACGCAACTAATGCGGACCCCGACGTCGCCAAAGAAGCCGATGACTGCGATGAAACATCCGGGAGCTAGAAAGATCCATCAGAACTCCCTGGGTCGCTTCCCTACATCGGTAGTGCAGCCAGAACCAGCAGAAACTCCGACAGAGCTAGTGAGTCTGAGCCTGACCAGGCAATCGGAAAGGCGAATCCTTAGTCCGCCGGATCCAGTCGAACCGAGTCCACTCGAAAATAGAGCGGAACCCGATGAAAATGTCTCGGCGCAACGACTTGCGGATCCAGTGGTGACACTCCAGTTTCGTAGCGCGATGGTATCGCCACTCGTTGCTGTGGAGAGTCCAGCTCCCTTCCAAAGGGAGGCCAGTAGCCCCGTTGCACAGGTGAAGCCCCTGCCATTGCATAAGCATTGGTGGCTGTGGTCCTTGGCTGGTGTCGCTCTCACATCGGTTGTCGTCGGAGTGACGGTTACTACGTTACGCCCCGCCGCTGCTGTCCAAGACAGCGTCGATCCACTGGCAGATGTACCTACGGCGAATCAGATCGTTGTAGCTTTTTAAGACAGGAGCCACTGTAGGATTGGCAATGTTAGGCACCGTTCCTGTCCTCCAATTTTCTAACACTATCGCGATCGTTTGAACTCATGGCTGCTACGTTAGACTTTGCACACGAAACTGCTCCGACTGTGCCCGTTCCAGGATTTGTCCTGAGCCAGCGCTATGAGCTCATCCGGCCACTTGGAAGCGGCTCGCATGGCGACGTTTGGCAAGCCATTGACTTGCTGAATGGTCATCTTGAAGTCGCGGTGAAACTCTTGCGCATGGAGCGGGTCTCGGAGCAAGCTCGCGAGCGTTTTGCACGAGAGTGTTCCGCCTTAGAATTGCTCATGCCACATCCCCACATCGTGGCAATCCGCGCACGTGGCTCTCATGCCGGTCAAGAGTACATGGTGCTGGAGCTACTACGCGGACCATCACTGGCGACATGGCTCAAGCAACATCAAGGGAATGGATTCCCGTCACTAGCAGAGGTTCTTTCGTTGTTCGAGCAGATATGTCAAGGGGTGGCAGCTGCACATCACATCCGCAATCCTGGGGCCATCATCCATCGTGACTTGAAGCCAGAAAATATCATGTTGGGAACGTCGACCAACTTAAAAGACGGATCCCCCGCACTTGTGGCCAAGGTACTGGACTTCGGAACTGTTCGATTGGGAGACCGCAGGAGAACCCAGACAGGAGAGCAGCTTGGCACCCCCCTTTACATGGCCCCTGAGCAGATTGCTGGCGAGGACGACTTAATCGGCCCTTGGAGCGATGTCTACGCGCTGGGAGTAGTGCTGTTTGAACTGTTGACGCTGCGCGCCACCTCCCCAGATGACTCCTGTCTCCGACGCTATATCAGCAAAAATGGCCCAAAGGCCTTACTGAATTTTCTGTCGCAAGTGCGGCCCGGGGTGCCAGGTTCTCTACAGAAATTGCTGCTCCGCTGTCTTGAACCACAAATCAAAGCACGCATTCAGGATGCAGGTGAACTTCTGCGTGAATTGCGCAGCGTGGAACAGCACAGGTTAGCACTCGAACGAGCATCTACCTATCCGAAGCCGCCACGTTCTGTTCCGATTGGAATCCGTTCCGTAGGTGTGCTCCTGGGAATCGGCGGTCTGCTGGCGACAGGATGGTTAACGTTCACAATGCTGCCGCTCTCACACGAGCGCCAGGCAACGCGAACTGTAGACCCAGCAAAGTCAGGATCATCTCTAGCGCAACCAAGCTCTTTGGTTCCTCTGGTCAGCCCTGGGATGACCAACACTCCACCCCAGTTCGAAAGGACTCAAGCACGTCAAGGAGGGAGTACCCGCCTAGTTCCAATTCCAAGTTCACTCTTTCGGATGGGCAGTTCACCAGCAGAGATATCTGTTGCCATAGACCTCTGTCGACATACGGAGCCTTCACGCGCTGCCTCTTCTTGTGATCAGCGGAGCTGGGCGATGGAGTTGCCACAACGGATGATCTCACTATCCGCGTTTGAGATGGAGGCAGGTGAGGTCAGCAATCGACAGATGGCGGCATGGCTCAACGAGCAGAGTGACCTCAACTTTGTGTCAGAACTCAAGGCCAAGCAGCCGCGCTGGATCAAACGACGCAAGGAACTGTTGGTCGATTTGAGCAGCTCCGGAACGCAGCAGTCGGGGCTCCGCTATCGCAGTGGTCACATCGAGGTTGAACCGGGTTTTGACGATCTTCCGGTTGTCCAAGTGACGTGGCTAGCCGCACGCAGTTACTGCATGGGAATCGGAAGCCGCTTGCCAACAGAGGCGGAGTGGGAACGAGCCGCACGCGGACCCCATGGACGACTGTTTCCTTGGGGGAATACCGAACCATCCTGCCAAGGCGTGACCTTGTCTCGTGATAAGTCACAGTCCTGTCAGACAGAGCCACAGCGATTGCTGCCGACTCAAGCCGATGCTCTCGACCGCAGCGAGGAGGGTATCCTGCATTTGGGAGGGAATGTTTCGGAGTGGGTTGAGGATGCCTATGCGCCCACCCCTTGGCTCTGCGCAGAGCCCTGCCAGAACCCAGTTGTGAAAGAGTCACCATCCACAGAAGAATCCACTGCGTCTTCCCGGCAGTATGTGGTTCGAGGTGGAAACATGCTGTCATCCTTTGCAGTGGCACGAAATGCGGCACGGCGTGGCCAGCCCGCCGATGCCGTTTCTCCAATGATCGGATTTCGGTGCGCACGATCGATCACTCTGCCTTGATTCTCACGTTACGGAAGCCTTCCGCCCACCGCAATAATCGGTTGAGTCAACGAATGAACCGGAGTGTCTGAGTACACCCGTCTCTGCGCAGCGCAATTTCCAATCCCCACCGCAACCGTCGTCAGTAGTATCAACCCGGCCCCCGCAATGCCGAACACCCAGCGCGAGGGCGATCGAACTTTGTGACCGCCCTCCTTTGCACCGCTTGAGTTGACTGTCGATGCAGGAGAGTCCATTTTGACTACGCTCGGACTCTCGTCATCGGTTTGAGGTGACGATGTAGTGAGCTCTGTCTCACTGCTGATGATTGATGGGGCTCGTTCCATCGAGCGAGGCTCAATCGATACTTTGCTGGGATAGCGTTCCGACTTCTGAGCCGGCTCCTCCGCCCACGCATGCGATGCACATAGCAGGATGATCGCGACAAGAAGACGAACACTAAGTATGACCGGACAACACAGAGAACTCATGAAACAGCTCCTCCCTTTTGTCAAAAAGACAGCTCACGTCTGATGTCTCGACTCTGGAGCAAGTTTCCTGCCAGCAGACAGCTCCGTCTTGGTTGATGCTCTGGGTTCATCAATGTCAACGGCGAAGGTGTCCCTCCACTACCAAGCTGGCACTGCCTTCAATCGCATCTACATGGCTTCTAGTTTGCTTCAATGTCTGGCCACATCGGTTCATTCGGTCTGCGACATGTCGGTCTAGACACTTCTTCCCAAAATGCTCACCAGAAAGGTTCCAAAATGCCTACAATGTTGACCTACTATGACTAACGATCTCGGCCTCTCCATCGTGAGCGTATTGATGCTTGCCACGATGCTGAGCTGTCATCGAGAGGCGAGCACCTCCAAGGTTGAGCGTGATGCTACGGCCATTGCAGCAGACGTGACCGAGCCGGTCCATGCGAAGGGATGGCCTGCTCCGCAGGTCACATGGGAGATCGAGAGCGTACCTCCGAATGCCACCGTATTCGATCTGGCATCCAAGCAAGCGCTCGGACAGACTCCATGGCGGCTACAGCAGTCCGCAGGCCAACAGCTCAGAAAAGTACGGATCGAAAAGAGTGGCTATGAACCGCTCGATCTAGACCTAAGTCTCGACCGCAGTGAAAGACGCACGCTGGTTCTTCGCCTGCAGATACTGTGACGAAATCCGGACCTGCGCTGCTTGGCTTGGGGGGGGGGATTGGAAGATGGGTAACGCAGCTACTGCCAGAACACCAAACGCGCTACGCAACCTGTTGCTCACAGTCGCGCTCTGTTCGGGTTGCACGGAAGGCGACGTGACAACGCAGCCAGATCCACGAAGCCTGGTCAGAGTCCACGTGAACGGAGTGGATACAGACATTCGCTCGATCATACCTTCTGTGACACTCAATGACCGGATGCTGAAGCTCTTGAACCGGGGCCAGCCTATTGATGCTCTGTCCCAAAAGGAAGAGGATGGCAGATTCCTCTTTTCGCTCGAATTACCAACAGATGCCAGTGGGAAGCTGGATGTACAGCTGGATGGGCAGACCGAGTACGGCTACACCCGAGCCACCGGCAACGCTCAGATTGTAATCGACCCCGGCGAGATCAAAGAAGAGACCGTCACGCTGAACCGGGACGAATTTTGCAGGTTGGGTTGGTGTCAGGAAAGCCCACTCCCCCGGCAAGATACCATCACCGCGCTGTGGGCATTTTCGGAAGACTCTGTCTGGGCGGTAGGACACCATGGACGATTCCAGTCCTGGGATGGCAAGCGCTGGCGCAATCAGGAACCGAATCCACTGTCTCTCCTGAGCAATGGCGAAGACCTTCTCAGCCATCAGTTGACAGGAATGTGGGCCTTCTCGCCATCCGATGTCTGGGTGTCATCAAGATCCCACTCTACAGCGCATCATTTTGATGGGACGGAGTGGACGTCATACCCGATGAGCACGGGCGTCCGTCGCCTGTGGGCTTCTGGGCCAAACGACATCTGGGGAGTGAGTAACGGAGGTGCCGTTCAGCGATTCACCGGGGTCAAGTGGGAGTCCGTGCAATCGCCAACTTCGAATTTCTTATGGGGTGTCTCAGGGAGTGGGAACCGCGATGTGTGGATAGTCGGAGAACAGGGGGACGTGCTCACCGGGGCGGGTTCCTCGCTGACGATGCTCCCAGCCAAAGCCAGCACCTCGATGCATGCGGTGTATGTGGAAGGACCAACTGGACGAATCTGGGTCGCGGGTCGCTATGGCCGGGTTGAGTTCTGCGAGCGCCCCTGCACGGCCTGGATTTCGGCAGGCCCTCCAGATGTTACCAGCGACTTCTATGACATCGCTGGCACCGGACCGAGCGATATCTGGGCCGCTGGTGCGGATGGTATGGTCTGGCATTGGAATGGCATGGCCTGGGCGGAAGTGAAGACTGGTGTCACGTCCACGCTGTATGCCATCTTCACCCGCACTCCCAATGACATCTGGTTTTCGGGAGATGGCGGTACGGTGCTACACTGGAACGGTCTGTCGATGCGGACCGTCTCGGGCGGAGTTCCGACCTTCAATGACCTCTGGGGCAGTGCTCCCGACAACCTGTGGGCCGTTGGTGTTGCTGGAAGCATCTACCACTACGATGGGAAGACGTGGCAAGCCGTGAAATCCGGAGTCTCTGGTGAACTAACCAGCGTTTGGGGCAGCTCTGCCCGGGACATCTGGGCGGTCGGTAGTGAGGTCATTCTGCACTACGACGGCAAGTCCTGGGAACGACCCACCGGAAACCAGAAGCCGCAGGCGATACCGACGGATAGACCTGTCGTGTGGGGCACCGACCAAGCCAACGTCTACATCGCGCTTCGGTCTGGTAGCTATATCCAATATGATGGTGCCGCATGGAGTGGTGATCTGGACTCCGGTCTTGGAGCAGACATCCGCAGCATGGATGGGACAAGTCGGACGAACGTCTGGGCGCTGGCTTACGGAGGCAAGGTAGCGCGCTGGGAGGTCGGTGCCCAAAAGTGGACCAATCATTCGCCGCCATTTGCCGTTTCCGGGCAGCCGCAGATTCGCGTCTTTGCACCCGATGATGTCTGGGTGACTGGTATGGGCCCCTCCCAAACCTACCGCTTTGATGGCACGACCTGGACACGAATGGATCAAACTGGTCTGCTGTACGGAGCGATCTGGGGCAGCTCTTCCCAAGACGTCTGGCTAGGGGGCTCCTTTCAAACCCTGAGTCACGTTGAGTTCGATGGTACGACAGCTAACTTCAGGACTCTTGAAAACGGAACTCTCGCCACGAACCTTGGGACAGGCGACCAAGCGCAAAACAGAATTCGTCGATTCTTTGGGCTCGACAAATTTCATGTGTGGGCGGTCGGCGATGGTGGCTTGATCATGCGTCTTCAAAACTAGCTCGGATCGGCGCTCATCGCTTTGGGATTCCGGTGAAGGACACTCCCTAACTCGCCCACCGTCCAGAGATCCTTGGCGCTGCTCCCCCACAGTCCATAGAGATATCTAGGACCAGGCATCAGACCGGGCGGCTTCTTGCCAGCGATGTAGATCTGTGTTTCCTCACCGACGCTGTAGATGCTATCCGCGCCAAACGTCGCAATCCCGTTTGCGACCTGAGGTTCCGCAGGATTAATGTTGCTCCAACTGCTTCCATCGAAGCGCAAGATGCACTTGCTCAGTCCGCCGTTCACGGAAACCAACACGTTGTTCGACGAGCTGCCACGAATGTTGACCACGTTCGGTCCCTGACTCGGCATGGGGATGCTTACGGGAGCCCACGATGTCCCATCATAACGAGTCAGCGATAGAGAGCCAGCATTGTTGCCGCCAATCCAGACACCGCGATCACCGCTCGCCCAGACGGCGGAGAGAGTTCCCTTCGCATTGGTGGCAGTGTTCTTGCTCCAAGTACTGCCATTCCACTCTAGAACCGTTGCGTTAGCGCCGACCGCGTAGACCTGTGTTGCGTTGACCCCCCACACGCTACTCAGATTCTCGGTAGTGCCACTCGATACAACCCTCGGCTGCCCGTTGACGATTTGTACGATTGTTCCGGCATCGCCCACTGCCCAAATTTCACTTACACTGATCCCCCACAGTCTCTTCAAGTGGTTCAAGGTGACCTTTTTTAGGTCTTGCCACTTCACACCATCATAGTGCGTGATCGTTCCTTCATCACCGACCGCCCAGACGTCGTTTGGTGAAAAGCCATAGATGTCGCGAAGCGTCGCGGGATTTGCCGAGACTCCTTTGAGAAGGGTGGTGAGCTTGCCCCTCTTACGGTCAAATTGATGGATGACGCCGCCCTCCCCGACCAAGAACAGCGGAGACTGCGGATCGCCCGGCGGAGCGAACATTCGCGTAATCCCCAGTCCCCGTGGGAGGCCAATCACCTTTTGAGCGTTGTTGCTGAGGTTGCCATCCCAGCGTTTGAGATCCCCGCTTTGCCCAGTACCAATCCCTCCAGAGATCAGCCACTGGTCTGTGGCGGTATTACCTGTGTACACGATCCCAGAAGAGGAAGAGGACTTCTTCCAGCTTGTTCCCTGACGCTGGAACCAGATATAGCCCTGCGCCGCCGAAGCCACTAGGTTGTCCGCAGAGGTTCCCCATAGGTGATGAAAGCCGAACGTATTGATTCCCGTTGGATCAATGGATTCGGCCTTCCAGCTTGTAGTCGCCTCATCCCAGTGCCAAATTGCTGCCGTTGGGTATTGAATCCCCGCTGCCCATAAGTCATCCGGTTTTGTTGGGTCTGGAGCGAGTATCCGGTTGAAAATCACGTTGGGT
>Ga0209174_10001634_pt1 | contig 15681 bp, 13 predicted proteins | sample JI91814BDNA_FD_187505 | JGI IMG/M metagenome (GOLD analysis project Ga0209174, IMG submission 187505) | Wastewater effluent complex algal communities from Wisconsin, to seasonally profile nutrient transformation and Carbon sequestration -... | ecosystem: Engineered > WWTP > Effluent > Algae...
TGAGATTCCTGATTGGTTTGATGAAGGCAAACTAGGAGTAGACTTATTCTACAACGAGACAAGTTACAACGAGATGAAATTTGCTTTATCGAAAGTCATTGCGGCTAGTAAAAATAGACTTGCTGAATTAAGAGAAATTCTACTCGGATACAAGCCGACCTATTTTGAAGATCAGAAATTTTCATCCTTACCTGATCTAAATGATTCACAGAACAAGGCTTATTCGCTTGCACTGAATGCTCGTGACTTTGCACTCATTCAAGGTCCGCCGGGAACGGGTAAGACAACAACTCTCGTGCGGATAATCAAAGAAGCCGTTAGAGAAGAGAAGCAAGTTCTAGTCTGTGCGGCGAGTAATAATGCAGTAGACTTACTCGTAGAGAAATTAGCTGAGCTTGGAGTAAATGTTTTAAGAATGGGAAATCCTGCCCGCGTTTCCGAGAACTCAGAGAAATATACTTTTGAATCAAAGCTTTATTCTCATCCCGATTACGAAACCATTCAAGGGTATAAAAAAGAAGCCTTACTGATTCAAAAAAAAGCATTCAAATTCAAACGAAATTTTGGAAAAGAAGAGCGGGAAGAAAGAATCGCCCTTCGCAATGAAGCAAAGGGGTTATTTACTCTTATCCGCGAATTAGAAATTTCCATTCAGAAAGATATTCTACAAAGCTCAGAAGCAATTTGCTCCACATTCGTAGGAATTACAAATTCTCCTGCAAGCAAAATGCATTTTAAGACTGTATTCATTGATGAAGCAACTCAAGCCTTAGAGCCCGCCGCCTGGATTGCTGTGTGTCGTGCCAGTAGAGTGATCTTTTGTGGAGACCATAAACAACTTCCTCCTGTTGTAAAATCTCCCGAAGCAGTGCGCGGCAAACTAGACGTATCCTTATTTGAGAAGATAATCTTTCGATTGGAAGAAAGTAAGATTAGCCACAGAGGCACCGAGTCACAGAGTAAAGAGAGTTCAGATTCGGTATTAGATGTTCCGTTTGTTCTTTTGGATACACAATACAGGATGAATGAAGAGATTATGGATTTTTCGAATGAATTATTCTATCACGGTCATCTAAAAGCTCATACATCTGTAAAAGAGAAGACGTTAGACGCAGTATGTAATTACTCGGAAAGAATTTCTCCCCTTTGTTTTATCGATACAGCCGGCACAGACTCAGACGAAGAGTTAAATGAAGAGACACTGAGCATTTCTAACAAAAAAGAAGCAGAGCTTTTACTAAAACACCTAACGCTCTGTTTAGAAAAATGGAATTGGAATGCAAAGCAAAAATCCGAAATTAAAATTGGAATCCTTTCTCCCTATAACGATCAAATAAAATCACTACGGGATTTATTCGACAAAACAAATTTACAAAAAGAATATTGCATTGAAATCTCAACAATCGACTCTTTTCAAGGAAGAGAAATGGATATAATTTATATTAGCCTCGTTCGTTCTAATGACGAAGGTGATATTGGTTTTCTCTCCGACATCCGCCGTATGAATGTAGCCATGACTCGCGCCAAATTACGATTAGTCGTTCTGGGTGATAGTGCGACTATAGGCAACCACGAATTCTATAAGAAATTCTTAGAGCATGTAGAGCTTCATGACTCCTACGAAAGCGCCTGGGATTATTACGAATAATTCTTCCCCTCAAACAGACTCACCAAAATCCCACAGTATTAAGCAAGTATCCTAAATAAAAAAAGGATTTCCAAGTCATTAACCTCGAATAAGACTAGAAATCTTAACGCCAAAAAAAGAAATTGAAACTAAGATGAATGAAATAGATAGAAAACTGATACTTAATTATAAAAAAAATTTTTGGACTTATGCAGAATTGCTCGGAATAGTAGCGATTATTCCTACGGTGGTCGGTTTTGCCCTTTACTTCACAGATTTTACCGAAAACCAAAGGCAAATTATTATTATTTGCTCTTTCGTTATATCAGTAATCGCTTCTTCTATTGCCGTATTCTTCAATTCCAGAAACATTGGCGCATTTGTAGAATACTTAGAAAGAGTAGCAAACAAACAACCTATCTCCGATGAATTATATGAAGAAGCTCAAAATAGAATCATTCGAATTCCTAGAATTCATTCCTTAGAAATAATGACTCGCTGGATAATCGGTGTAATAATGATTACGCTTGTAATCTATTTTTCTCCTGATTGCAGAACTTCACAAATTACAAATATACTGGGAATAGGTTTCTTTGCTGCTGTTCTTAATTCTCTCTGGGCTTTTTCAGTTAATGAATATCTGATTGCTCGCGTAGCAAAAACAGGTGTGTTCAATAGAAGCATGAATTCCAAGCAGATTAATAATAGTAAACTCTTTGATTCGCTTGCAATTCAAATTGGCTCAGCAATCTTACTTCTCTCTGTTTCCATTTTAGTAGTATCCTTTAATCTAAATTCCAAAACTCTCACAAGAGCATTTGAAAATCAGATGAACAATATCAATGAAAGTAATTTGCAAATTCTAGAAAATTTCTATAGCGCAAGAGAGCAGGATATAACAAAATTTGCAACAGATCCAGAGATTATAAAATTAGTGAAAGAGAATAACTGGTATGAGTTAAATCAATATTTGTCTCTTTATATGGTCAATTCCAAAAATTACTACGAAGGCACTTTTATTTTTACACTCGATTCAGACTTTACTATCGTCGCGAATAGTTCTGCCAAGAGAGAAGGCATTGGTCTTCAAATGAAGCAAGTTCCTAGTTCCCAAAAAAACATAGAAGCAGTTCTAAATGGTAAAGTTCATTTAAGTGATTTACAAATTTCTCCAATCACATTTCACCCAAATATTTTAATCACAGCTCCTATTAAGGATAATGGGAAAGTAATCGCTGGAGTTGGATTTGCTTTTATGATTGGTGACTTCACACAAGAAATTATAAAAAATGTAAACATTGGTTCGAATGGATTTCCTTTTGTATTAACAAAGAACCTAACAGTGATTGCCCACAAAGACCCAAAGCAAACTATGAAGAATCTACAGACTGAATTTTTTGCTGATTATCTCAGAAATTCCGAAGATGCAAAATCATTCCTTTATACTGACAATGGAAAAATCAGAACCATGTTAAAGCAAATTAGTTCCAAGTATGATTTTATAGTAGTCACCACGATTTTACAGGAAGATCTAGAAAAGCCTGCTTTAATAAGTATACGAGACATTACTATTATTGCGCTAGTCACTTTAATAAGCACAGGTTTTTTTCTCTATCATCTTTTGAATTTAAAACTTAAACCACTCGAAGACAGTTCTTTTATTTTGAAGGAAATGGCAGAAGGAAACCTTACAGGGCAAATCAATATTATCTCCATGGATGAAATTGGTAATATTCAACGAAGCCTCTATTCATTCGCAAATAAACTATCTTCCATTATCCAAAGCGATATTAAAATTGCAAACAATCTTGCAAACTCAGCAGACGAAATGCATTCCGCACTTGATAGTCTTTCGAGCAATACACAAACACAAGCAGCTTCCTCTGAAGAAATTTCCGCGTCCATAGAAGAAATTTCTGCCGGTATAGACAGTGTAAACGCAAGAGCAGAAGATCAGTTTTCCAAAGTCGAAATACTAGACGAGAAGATGACAGAGCTTACAGAAACAATTTCCTCGATGGGAGACGAAATAGCGAGCATTAGCCGAAATGTATTAGTAATTGTAAAAGATGCAAGCAAGGGAGAGAAATCTCTCGACCAAATGAATGCAAGCATTTCTAATATTAGTTCTAGCTCCAAGCAAATCACAAATGTAATGGAAATAATCACCAGCATTTCGCAACAAATCAACTTGCTTTCACTCAATGCCGCGATCGAAGCGGCAAGAGCCGGTGATTCCGGTAGAGGTTTCGCAGTAGTAGCCGATGAGATTGGAAAACTTGCAGACAAAACATCTCGAAGCATCAAAGACATTTCATCTTTAGTCAGCACAAACCAGACTGAAATTGCAATGGGTAGTAAAATCATTCAGGATACAATTCTTATTATCCACAAAGTTATTGAAGGAGTAAACTCTTTTCAGTCAATGGCTGAAACCCTGGAATTACAAGTAAAAATGCAAAAGTCAATCAACTCGATTGCAAACGAAGAAGTAAATAGCCTAAATCAAATGACTTCCCTCATCCGAACAGCAATGCAAGAACAGAAAGTTGCCATTGAAGAAGTAGCCAAGTCCATTTACGGGATAAATGAAATTACCCAGTCAACAGCAGCAGGTGTAGAAGAGCTAAATGCTAGCTCACAGGGCATAGCGAACACAGCAGACTTGCTAAAAAAAGAAATGAGCTTCTTTAAGTTAGATAAGTAAAATGAAAGCAAAATATTTATTACCCGCAGTCATTTTTCTTTTTCCGATTTTTCTTTTTCCAGAAACAATTACCTTTCTAATAACTGTAAAATCAGTAGAAGGAAAAGACAAAGGATCTGTTGGAGATTTTTTAAATCTTCTAGTCAATTACGCAAGTAAGACTAAATTCAATAAATCTGCCGAGGAATTTCACGACTATCTGAGTAAGTCACTCGATAAATTTGACTTTAAAGATTTATATAATTCCAAATACATGAAACCAGCGGCTAATGGATATAAGTCAGTTACATATGTAGGAGTGAACTCACAGGAAGGATTTAACGTAGATTTAATAGATAGCAGCTTTGAAAAAATTCCTATTCATAACTTCGGAGACTTTGGCGTAGAGTTTTCACTTCGAAAAAATGAATCTTCTTCTGTGGCTACTGGATCTTATGCGAAATCAAATTCCTATTCGGGAGATTTGAAGCTAGAACAATATCTCGGAGTCTTCTCGCATGAAAAAGGAGCTGTCTTATTAGGCTCCTTATTATCCTTACTCGACATGGAAAACTTAGATAAAATAAATCTCCCTGCATCTAAGACATTTTCGAATTTGAAAAATTCAGAAAATCGAAAGGTATTAGATTTACTTCTAGCTGACCTTCCTTCTGTAAGTCGATTTTTAAACCAATACTTTGCCGCCGACTCCCTTCTCAAAGACCAAAATAAAAATGGTAAGAGGGTAACAATGGTTATCCTAAATGGAAGGATAAACAATCGTTATGTGCAAAATCAATATCCCTACCTGGCTGAGTATTTCGATGATATAAGTGAATTGGGAAATATTAAAATGCTTTTCTTCAATTCATCAGGAAGCAGAATTTTAGAAATAAACATGGAAAGTAAAACACTTCTACTCTATTGTAAATTCTATACTGCCGGTGGAAAGATGATTCCCTATTCTACAAAGGATGGAAACGATGAATTAGATTTTTCAAAAGCATTTGCCTTGCCTACATTAAGCCTTTATAGTTTTAAGATTCTAATTTCCTTTCAAGCTGCCATCTATGGGCTTGATTTTGACAATAAAGAAATTACTGTAAATGGAATCTATTCAAACAAACCGGGAGAGGGTAATCTTTCTTTTGCGCTAAAAGATTTTTCAAAGACATCTGTATCCGGTGGATTCTCTTATTTAATTCCTTCTTGGGCAATTGACATTGCAATTCCCGGAAATTTAGAAGAGTTGATTTATCATTTCACCACTGTATTAGTTCATGCAAATCAAGACAGAGGAAGCTTCCTAAAACTAAGTTGGAAAAAGAAACCTTCTGCCTGGAATTTTTCACTTCGCTCCGAAAGTGAGTTTGTGGATAACTTCTTTATCCGCTTCGGACTAAAAGTGTTTAATTATAAAATTCGTCCTTCTAAACTAGCAGGCGAAGAGCTTTCCCGTTTCTTAGTTCAAATATTTGATTTAGCAAGAAAAGACGTATTAATATCCAATTAGATTCTTTGTATTTCTTATATCACTAGGTTTTATGCAATCGCCCCTTGCTTTCTTTTTAAGGTATATCTGTTTAATAGTTTATTCCTTGACAAAAAACCATGTCAACCTAGTGTTTGCCTATGACTTACTTAATATTAATATTAGCATTTTTATCCACCCTGACTTTTGCACAGGATGCTCAGCCTAGTGTCACACCTCCAAAGAAGGCAATTATAGGTTTCCAGAAAGGGCAGCTCTATCTCTCAGCGTCAACTGGTTTGCTAACTGCCAGTGGATCCCTGATTGATACTGATCGGTCATACAATGATACTCTATCTACACAATCCCAATTAGGTTTAATAGAAAACAAGACACAACCCTTTGTAACTCCATTTAAGTATAAACCCAGTGGTTCAAATAGTGGAAGTTTAGAATATTCTCTAACAGATAATATTGGAGTAGGTGTTTCTATGTTACAATTTTCGGTTCACGGAAATGGACAAAGTAGGTATCAAAACTATTCAAATACAGGAGCCTCCGGAAATTCGAGCTACGTACGCACTAAAGATCAAACTTTATATTCCGTTCCAGGTAGCTATTTAATGTACAGTGGAACCAATATGATGTTGTCAGGTAGTTACCATTTCATTTCAAAATCAATATTAGATCCATATATTCATTTAAAAGCAGGAGGAGGTACTTTTTTAAGTAGCTCTCATAGAAATTTATACGATGATGATAAATACTTTTTAAAAACTGGTGATTTCTCAGGTCTGAGCAAGATTGTAGGTATTGGTGCTGGAGTTAATTTCTTTATTCTTGAAGAAATGGGAATTAAATTTGAACTCGAACATTACAGACAATACCTATCCTGTACTAATTTTAGCTCGAAAACATTAGACACAACGCATGTTCAGATAGGTCTTGTATTCAATTTAACGACCTTACAATCTGGTGTTACTAAGGTCCAAAAGTAAACTAACGAGAACCTATTAAAGTTCTAGATTTATAAAAAAGTTTGACAGTTTTTCCTGTATAAATCCTATTAGGCATAATAAGTAAAGCCAGTTTTGAGGCTTAGCTTGTTAAAAACTAGGAGACAAATTATGTTAAAACAATTTTTGATGACTTTGGCTTTATTCCTTGCAGTTTCTGCATCGGGTAATTGTGGAACTTTTATTAATGCCTTGAGTGCAACCAAAGGATTGCATGGGTAAGACCATAGTGGTTTTATTTATTCAAATACTTCAAGATCAGAATCCGTGACAGATAGCATTGGTACAAAGAAAGGGACAGCTTGCCAGAGTATGGTGCTTTATTTGTTTGCTTTTGGCGATGCTTCGTTGCCTGCAGCAAAGGCAGCAGGCAATGTTAAGGTAATTAATCATGTTACATATGAGAAGACAAGGGTATTTGCAACTCCATTTACACTAATGATCGGACCTTATATGAAAGATTGCATTACTGTATACGGAGAATAGGATGGGTAAGAACATGAAAAAAATGTTAAGGCTCTTTTTCCTAATTTGCTTTGCTCTGACATTCTCTGCCTGTGTAACTTCTCCGCTCCCCCTTTCTATGATTTATGGAAATAACAAAGGAACTATGCATGTATTCCCAAACAAAATAGGAAAAAAAGTAGGAAAGACATGCAGTTTAATGGTCGGGTTATCGTATCTTCCTTTTTTTATTATTGGAGATAATTCCGTGAAAACAGCAGCAGACAATGGCAATATCACTCAAATTAGCTTAGTAGACTTTGAGCAAGAAAATTTTCTTTTTTCAGTTTATTCGAAAACTTGCATCATAGTCTATGGAGATTAAATAGATTAGATTTGATTCTTTATAAAACGCAAAAGACTGAAGATTATTTACCTTGCCCTCATAAAGTAAAAAGGAGAAAACCTTTCCTCTTTTGCGTTTAAGACTCTTACCCTCCTTTCTCTAAAGCAAGTTTTCGATTTGACCCTTAGCCTTCTCGTAAAAATATGGAACTAGAATTTATGCAAAATCTAGTTGTTCAAAAATACGGTGGAACTTCGGTTGGAACTACGGATAAAATCAAAAACGTAGCGAACCGAATCAAAGGTTATCATGAAAATGGCTCTCATGTTGTAGTAGTTGTCTCTGCTATGGGTCATGCTACAGATGAATTAGTCGATCTAGCTGAGAAAGTAAATCCAAATGCTAGCAAACGTGAAATGGATATGCTACTCTCTACAGGTGAGCAAGTTTCCATTTCCCTCCTTGCAATGGCTTTAGAAGCGGTCGGTGTCCCCGCTCAATCTTTTACTGGCTCTCAAGTGAAAATTATCACGGATGGAAATTTCTCTAACGCCAAAATTGAAATGATTGATCGCACTCGAATCGATGAAGCGCTTGCTCTAGGCAAAGTAGTAATTGTCGCTGGCTTCCAAGGTATCGACCGAAATGAAAACATCACAACTCTTGGTCGTGGAGGAAGTGATACTTCTGCTGTTGCGTTAGCCGCAACACTTGGCGCAAAAGAATGCGAAATCTACACTGACGTAGATGGAGTCTATTCAGCGGACCCAAACAAAGTAGCAGGTGCAAAAAAACATGCTAGAATTACATACGATGAAATGTTAGAACTTGCTAGCCTCGGAGCTGGAGTTCTTCATTCTAGAAGTGTAGAGTTTGCAAAAAATTATGACGTAGTCATTCATGTAAGATCAAGTTTTAATCATAATCCCGGAACGTTAGTTGTAAGTGAGGATAAATTAGTGGAAAATGTAAGAGTAAGTGGAGTAACAATCAAGAGCGAAGAAGCCAGAGTAACCATTCCCGATGTTCCGGATAAGCCCGGTATGGCGGCTGAGTTATTTGGAAATTTATCTTCGGCAGATATCATAGTAGATGTAATAGTTCAGTCTTCTCCTGCCAATGGAAAAAATACAATTTCATTTACAATCTCACGCAAATCATTAAAAGATGCTACACCAATTCTAGAAAAATTTGCAAAAGACCACGGTACAGGAAAAGTAGATATTGACGATAAGATTGCAATCGTATCCGCTGTCGGTGTCGGAATGAAATCTCATGTTGGTGTAGCGGCTACTATGTTTAAGGCACTCGCTGCAAACAATATCAACATCGAAATGATCTCTACTTCTGAAATCAAAATTTCTTGTGTAATCACAGAAGCAGACGCAAAGAAAGCACTACAAGAAATTCACAAAGCATTCGAGATTTAAATTAATGTGTTACCCCCGAAATTCCACCCATTTGCTTGGTCGCAAATCCAGCACCTTCGTAGGGTGGAAACTCGGGAATGATACCTTAACGCATTGTCAAATGATATAAACCTCTCATCGAACTCACTTAAGAACAAAGTGATACTGTTTCTTATCTACGACAGAAAGAATTTTCTGATCCAATGTCCATACCTTGCATTCAAATTTGTAAGCAGCGTAAATAACTACTGAATCAATCAGTCCAACACCTTTGCTGATTAGCTTCTTCGAATAAGATAAATTAGCCGCATTGAATAAAAGATTCTCTTCGGAGTATTTTGTTAAATTCTTCCAATACTCACTTATTATTTTTTGCTCTCTTTCATTTTTACAGCCTTGCGCTAATTCTGAGAAGACTACTTCTAGTGCGATAGCTTCTCTTTCTTCAATTAACTTTTTTACAGCTTCGTAATAAGGATCTCTAGCTTTAAAAAACTCAATCCAAATACTTGTGTCAAGAACCACCATTTATCTTTTTTGGTTTAGCTTTCTTGCTTTCTCTGCTGAAAAATTTCGCTCGAAGCTAAGAGGAGTCTCTAGGACAAGAGAGTTCAAATTCTTCAACTTCTGTAACGCAATCCAATCTTCGAGTGCGATCATAAGTGAGTCAGTAATGTTCTTACCATTTGAATATTTCTTAACTTCATCAATAATAGTATCAGGAATGAGTGCGGTTACCTTCATTCTGTTAAAATACGATATAGTATCGTATTTGTCAAACATAATTTGTGGAGTTTTAATCATAATATTAATGCATCCTCTGCCGCTGGTCGAAATCCTTTTTCTACTTCTTTTGTATGCGATTGAAATAAATCATCTAGACTTGTAATTTTAAAAACGGGGTGCTCTAACTTTCCTTTCTCCTTCATAAAAATTCTTTCCTGTGCAATTCCATCGATGTGAATCCATGAATCCATTCGTTTACTTTCTTCTGAACCAATCTCGACTACGACTAAGAATTCAAAGCTTCCAAATTTTTTAAGATAGATATGCAGTTTATCCAAATCACAACTCACGATATCCTGTCGAAATAAATGAGCCGGCGAAGGATGATTAACAGATGAATGTAAATCATAATATCGATTTAGAATATGGACAATGTGTTTAAATTCCTCTTTTCTCTCGACTAACTCAAACCATGCAGATTTGCTCTTTGCTTTTCGCTTCTTTTCTTTTGTTTTAGTTACTGGCATTTTGTTTCTTCACTTCCTTTCTTTGGGCTTCTAAATTACTAGGTATTAAAAAAAAAATTTGTTCAGTTTTTCTTACGACAATTACGCAGTTGAGCAAAAAACATTAGCTTAAGTGGGGTTGTTTAAAAAAGGAAAAAGCCGATACTTTTACTATGCAATTCATACTTTTATTTCTTCTATTAGTTTTACCAGTCCTAGCTGACGATTTTTATGAAGAAACGCTTGCGCGCGCATACGCTTCCTTAGCCGAAAAGAATTATCCACGCGCAATTCAAAAGTTAGACTTAATCTTTACAAAGTATGAAGAAAGAGATTGGCGCTATTACTCTATTCGTGCCGAGACACATGAAGCGCTAGGAGAAGAAGATGCGGCTATTGAGAATTATACGTTCAGCATTGCATTAAATCCCGCACAGAGCGAAGTATTTAAAAAATTATATGAATTAAACTTTAAAATTCGTAGACCAGTAAAATCCTTTGATTATATAAGACTCTATTTAAGTCAAAATGAAAAAGATATTTCCATGCGATACAGAGCATTGATTCTTGCGAAAAGGTTGGGCAACGAGGAATACGTTCGTTTTGCGCTAAAGAAAATTCAATCACAAAATACCTATGGCGACGATAAGAAAAAGATTTTTGAAAATATAAAAAATCTTATTTCTAAAAAGAAATTCAAAGAAGCAAAAGAAGAATGTAAAAAATATCTACCCTATTTTCCATTAGAAGAAGAATTACACAATGATTTACAAATCACAGAAAGAAATTTTGATGCAAAAGGAAAAGACATGGAATCCGCTCTTATTGATACAGCAGTCCTTTTATCGGATAATCCTAAGTATTCGCTTCGGCTTGCTTATTTTTACAAAGAAAAGAAATTATATTGGCAGGCATTGAACTTATTTAGACGGGTCTTTTATCTTTCCCTTGCTAAAGATGGCTTTGCTCTGGACACAGAAACAATTCTATTCTTAAAAGAATGCTATGCAAATTTGAATCTTTCCAATGATGTGCGAGCCTGTCTTTCCCTTTTAGAAATTTTTCAAACAAAGGACAAACCGGATTTAGCTGAATGGAATTCTCTGAGAATTAACTTTAACAACAACCGAGAATTTTTAATTGCAATTTTATTCTTTACAAAAACGAACAATCTAACACAGGATTATGAAAAATTTAGGTCAATACTCCTAGATCGAGATGAAAAAAAAAGTGATTCTGAGTTAATGAACATATACTCTGTATTCATCTACGATGATTTTAGAAATGCAATTCCTTAAAAAACTAATTGGAATCTTATGAAAAAATCTTGCACATAAACAGTAAGTCAGGTATTTAACAAACAGGTGGAGCAATTATGGACTCAATAACAATCGGCGGTGGATGCTTTTGGTGTTTAGAGGCAGTGTATCAATTAGTAGAAGGAGTAAAAGCGGTTACTTCCGGTTATGCGGGTGGTCATAAAAAAAATCCTACCTACAAAGAAGTCTGCAACGAAACAACCGGTCATGCGGAAGTGGTGCAGATTGAATTTGATCCCAATACTATTTCACTTGAAAAAATCTTTGATATTTTCTGGACAGTCCACGACCCTACTACCCTCAATCGACAGGGCAATGATGTAGGCACACAGTATCGCTCCCTAATTCTCTTCCAGAATGAATCACAAAAAAAAATCGCCGAAGGATCCATTTCTGCAAATGCGGCTAATTGGGCGAATCCTATCGTTACGGAAATTGTCCCTCTTGAAATTTTTTATCCGGCAGAAGACTACCATCAAAATTACTTCCGCAATAATCCTTACAACTCTTATTGTGCCTATGTAGTCAAAGCCAAAGTAGATAAATACGAAAAAGTATTTGGATAATTGATATTACCCGTATGGAAAAAACAATTCGTATAAAGCTTTTCTTGGGCATAACGCTATTAACCCTCTTTCTTTCTTCTCTACTTGGATTTTCCTTTTATGAGAGTTCTATCAGTATTCACTTAGAAAAAATCCATGCAAATCAATTAAATAAACCTGAAATGTCAGAAAAAGACATTTCTGATGCGAAAGAAATAAGTATCAATTCTGCCTCAAAAGTGTTTGTTATTACATTGATCTCTACTCTAATCGTTACATTCTATTTTGCAAATTTTTCCATCCGCTACATTGAATCCATTCACGAGACAAATGCTGAAATGCTGCAAGCAAAGAACAAAGCGATTGAACTTGCAAGAAACTTAGAATTCGAAATACAGAATAAAACAGAAGAATGTATACAAGCAAAAGAAAATGTAGAAATGCTTACAAAGGCTAAGAGTGATTTGCTTGCATATATGAGTCATCAAATCAGAACCCCGATGAATTCTATTCTTGCTGCAACTAATCTTTTACTCAGAAATCAACCTAAACCAGAGCAGACTTCCAATTTGGAGATTCTTAAATTCTCAACGGAAAATCTATTAGTAATAATCAATGACATCCTTGATTATACAAAGATTGAAACCAATTCTATTGAATTTGAAAAGAAGGAGTTTAACCTATCTCAGCTAGTCAATAGTATGCGCGATTCTTTTGCTCTAATGCGAGGAGATAAGCCCTTGGAATTCGTAGTTGAGGTAGATGAGCGTTTGCCAAAGAAAGTTATAGGTGACCCTGTTCGTTTGTATCAAATTCTTAATAATCTTATTCTGAATGCAATAAAATTTACTTCAAGCGGAGGCGTTCATTTGTTCTTGAAATTGAACTCTTCCACTAAATCTCGTGTAAAAATAGATTTTTCTGTTGTCGATACTGGCATTGGAATTCCTTCCCATGAGTTGAACTCCATCTTTGATGATTTTACGGATACAAAGTCAAAAAATAAAAATACAGATGTAGAAATTGGATTAAGACTCTCGATTTCAAAAAAACTATTAGAATTGCAAGGTAGTAAAATTTTTGTTGAAAGCCAGCCAGATATTGGAACTAATTTTTATTTTGGTCTTGACTTTGACTTACCTATTGAAGAATTTTCGAGCATTGAGAAAGAGAAGCAAGAGATAGAACCTTCTCTTTCTCATGTGAAACTATTGCTAGTTGAAGATTATAAGTTAAATCAAATGGTCGTAGAAGAATTTTTAAATATTTGGAATATTTCTGTAGATATCGCGGATAACGGTAAGATAGCAGTCGAAATGGCAGATAAAAAAGAGTATACAATCATCTTGATGGATTTACAAATGCCGATTATCGATGGCTATGAAGCAACACGTTTAATTCGCTCTCTTCCAAACAATAAATATAAAACAGTTCCGATCATAGCACTCACAGCCTCTGCGATCCAAGAAACAATTACAAGAGTTAAGTTTTCAGGTATGAACGATTACATAACAAAGCCATTCAAGCCCGATGTTCTTTATAAAAAAATTGTTCAATACACATCAAACCTCAGTTGATTTTCGAAAAACAAAAGTTTTGATTGTAAAATTTCTGGCAGAATAGTTTAAAGTTATGTAAGGCACCTTATGGATAACTCCCTTTTTAAAATTGTAACCTTTACCCCCGGATCCTATATCACACTCGAAGGCGAAAGAAAACCATCGACTCAGTTTTTTATCATCAAAGAAGGCAAAGTAAATCTAAAGAGAACCTTTCCTGTCGCCAATGAAAAATCGAGTGAAGTGATCGGACCTGGAGATTTTTTCGGCGTCATTTCTGCAATGAGTCAATATCCACAAATTGAATCTGCAATCGCAATGAGCAATGTCACCCTTATTTCTGTTGGTCAAAATCGCTTTGGAGAACTCATTCAAAAAAATGCTGCACTCGCGATGAAAATCATTCGATTCTTTTCAAAGAAATTGCGCGAATTTGATCAAGGTCAAACAAATAAGACTGTTGGATCTAAAGTATCAGGCGAAGAAGACCTGACACTTCTTTATCAAATGGCGGAAAATTATTTTTCTCAAGGCAACACAGATAGTGCGGTTTATCTTTATCAGAGCTATTTAAAATATGTTCCCAAAGGAGAATTTGCGGGCAAAGCAAAAGAGAAATTAAAAATGCTTCACAAACCCTTTGAAATGGAAACAGTCAATGGGGCTAATAGAAGTTACACGCAAAATCAAATGATATTCAGTGAAAATGAGCCTGGCCAGGATTTATTCATTTTACAGAAAGGAAAAGTCAAGATCACAAAAATTATCAAAGACAACGATGTTCTCTTAAACATTATGAAACCCGGAGATATATTCGGAGAGATGGCTCTTCTTGATAATAAGCCTCGTTCTGCTTCTGCAATCGCCACAGAGGATGTAGACCTTCTTGCAATCAATAAAGCGAATTTCGAAACAATGGTGCAAACACAGCCTCAACTCATGAGTAAAATTATCACTGTTCTTTCCGAGCGAGTTTGGAACGCCTATAAAAAAATTGCGAATTCGATGATTGAAGATATTAACGGGCGCATTGCTGATATGCTTTTAACGTTAGTCGAAAAGAACCGCGTAAAGATTGCTCCAAAAGCAGAGCACAATTTTCAATTGGGTATTTTTGATCTTCTAAAAATGCTAGGTTTAACAGATAGAGATACAAATTTAATTATGAAGTTCATGACCAATAATAAATTTATTCATCTCGATGGAGAAATTCTTATGTGCTCTGACTTGGCACTCTTGGATCGTCTCGTTCATTATCACAAAGAAGGAAAGCGTAGAAATTAAAAATAAAATGGATTTTGTGTAAAAATCATTTGATAAAAATCCTAATTCAAAAAAACTGGCAGTAATCTTAAGGGCCTGTAGCTCAGCTGGTTAGAGCACTCGCTTGATAAGCGAGGGGTCACAAGTTCAAATCTTGTCAGGCCCAGGAACAATATCCCGATTCATTGGGGCTTTAGCTCAGCTGGGAGAGCATCTGCTTTGCAAGCAGAGGGTCATCGGTTCGATCCCGATAAGCTCCACATTGGAATTTTCATTTTTCTTCATATCCTCTCTCGAAATATTTTTCCTTTCTTTGAATATGATTCGCCTGCGATAAGATAGATTAGTAAACTTGCATAATGCCACAACAGAAAACGAATCCCAAGTCAAATACTACTTCAACACCAAAATCCTCAGACTCAAATAAAAAGGTTTCTGCGGCAAATGCAAATAAACCAGAAGAAAAAAAAAATCCAATCAAGGAAAAATCAATTAAAATAAAAGAGACTTTCGATAAAACAGTTTCCGTTGTAAAAACAGGTGCTATTAAGGGAGCAACGATCCTACATGGTGTCGTCGGTGATGCATTAGAAGAAAATGCAAGCTCTCTAGCTCGTAAGATGCAATTTTATAAAGGCGGAAAGCCGATTAATCTCACCAAAGAAGATATTATAAAAGCTTATCCAAAGCCTACTCCCAAAATTTGTATTCTAGTCCACGGTCTTGCTTGCGATGAAATGATGTGGAATTTTCCAAAGAGCAAA
>Ga0209174_10001636_pt1 | contig 15677 bp, 12 predicted proteins | sample JI91814BDNA_FD_187505 | JGI IMG/M metagenome (GOLD analysis project Ga0209174, IMG submission 187505) | Wastewater effluent complex algal communities from Wisconsin, to seasonally profile nutrient transformation and Carbon sequestration -... | ecosystem: Engineered > WWTP > Effluent > Algae...
TAGCCTTTTCTTTTTTTGCCCGATCCCAAACAGTAAAGGACTGGCACCGCTTCGAAATCCAATCCAAATCAGATTAGCTAAATTTTAAAAGAAAAGAATGAATACAATATGATAAATATCATCCTGCTAATTCCTAAATATTATTTTAAAAGCTAGAAAAATGGAAATCAATAAAAAACATTAGAACCTAGAAAGTATTCATTATATTTGAATTCAAAATAAGATTGCCTGCTTAAAGTAATCGGAGGGAGAGAATGTCCAATTTTGAAATTATAACTCGGGAAGATTTTTCTAGTGTAACGTATTTACTTGAAATCCTTCATCCACTCATGGCTAAAGCCGCTAAGCCCGGACAGTTTGTGATCGTGATGTTAAACGAGCACAGCGAAAGAATTCCTCTTACAATCGCAGACTTCGATAGAACAAAAGGAACAATTACTTTAGTCATCCAAGCGGTTGGAAAAACAACAAAACAAATGCAAGAAGAATGCAAAGTCGGAACTACACTTTACGGTATGGTAGGTCCGATGGGAATTCCAAGTCCTATCAGTCACGCCAAAAAGGTAGTATGCGTTGGCGGCGGCTTAGGTGTTGCTCCCATATTTCCGCAAGCGCGTGGCTTTAAAGAAGCAGGGGCTTATGTAATTGGTGTAATTGGATTTAGAAATAAGAGTTTAGTTTTCTGGGAAGATAAATTTAGAGCCTGGTGTGATGAGTTTATCATCTGCTCTGATGATGGCTCTGTAGGCAAACAGGGATTTGTCACCGAAGGAATTAAAGAAGCGATTGCCAGACATTCTGATATTGACGAAGTCATAGCGATAGGTCCACCTACCATGATGAAAGGCTGTGCTGAGGCAACAAGACCTCACGGAATTAAAACAATGGTGAGCCTAAATCCACTCATGGTAGATGGAACGGGAATGTGTGGTGGTTGTCGTGTTAAGATAGGCAATGAAGTAAAATTTGCCTGTGTAGATGGACCTGATTTTGATGGTCATCTAGTTGACTTCGATGATTTAATGATTCGTCTAAAAAAATACACAAAAGAAGAGCGCGTGGCAATGGATCATTACGATAAGACTTGCAATATGAGAAAGCAAATCGACGCTGTTGCGGCAAATTCTGATTTACCCAAGTAGGATTTATTATGGCAAAGAAAAAAACAATTCGTTCTATTCCTCAAATGCGAACTCCGATGAGAGAGCAAGACCCACTCGTGCGTGCAAAGAACTTTGAAGAAGTCGCTTGCGGTTATTCTTCGTTCGACGCTGAAAGAGAGTCGGATCGCTGTCTAGATTGTCCGGACCAGCCCTGTGTAGCGGGTTGTCCTGTTGGAATTGATATCCCCGGCTTTATTAAAAAAATAAACGAAAAGAATTTGCGTGGCGCTTACGACATTCTAACGGATACTAATCTATTACCCGCAGTCTGTGGAAGAGTCTGTCCACAGGAGAATCAATGCGAAGGAGTTTGCACAGTTGGTGAGTCTCTTGAGCCTGTTGCTATTGGTAGACTGGAACGTTTTGTCGGAGACACAGCTATCAAAGAAGGTTGGGTGAATATTCCTTATATCGTGCCAAATCGTTTTAAAGTGGGAATCATTGGCTCAGGTCCTGCCGGTATGGCTTGTGCGGCTGATATGGCGAAGGCAGGATGTGATGTTACTGTGTATGAAGCCTTTCATGTTCCGGGAGGGGTTCTTCGTTATGGAATTCCTGATTTTCGTTTGCCCAATACAATCATTGATGCAGAGATTGAGAAGTTAAAAAAACTAGGCGTTAAGTTTGAATGCAATACGTTAGTTGGAAGACTATTTACCCTTGAGCAAATGATTGAAGAGATGGGGTTTCATTCTGTATTTGTTGGAGTAGGTGCTGGTTATCCTACTATGCTTGGAATTCCGGGGGATTCACTCAATGGAGTTCTATCGGCTAACGAGCTATTAACCCGTTGCAATCTAATGCAAGGAAAAGAATTTCCTAATTTTGACACACCTCTTCCGATTGGTCGTCGTGTGGCTGTAGTAGGAGCGGGGAACACTGCTATGGATGCAATGCGTGTTAGCCTGAGACTAGGCTCTGAAAAAGTATTTTGTATTTATAGAAGGTCTCACTCAGAAGCTCCTGCCCGCGTAGAAGAATTACATCACGCAGAGCAAGAAGGAGTTGAGTTTCATTGGCTCACAAATCCTGTTTCTATTTTAGATGATGGAAATGGAGGTGTGCGAGGTATGCGTTGTGTGCGAATGGAATTAGGCGAGCCAGATGAATCAGGAAGAAGAAGACCCGTAGCAGTTGCCGGCAGTGAATTTGATTTTGAAGTAGATGTAATTGTATATGCTATTGGAACTAACGCAAATCCTATCATGGGTCAAACTTCTAAAATTAAACTAAATAAATGGGGTTATATTGATACAGATGAAACTCTTGCTACTTCCATTGCGGGAATTTTTGCCGGTGGTGACATTGTTACAGGTGCGGCTACTGTGATTAAGGCGATGGGAGCCGGTCGTAAAGCGGCTAAGAGTATGAAGGCGTATCTAGGAATTCATGAGGATAATGTGCCTTATCTGAAAGAAAATTCTTCTACTCTATTTGGAATTAATTTAAGGGAACAAAACTTTGCCCGTGTTCGAGTAATGTCTGGCAAAGTATAAAAACGGGAAAGGATGATGCAATGAATAAAGAAGCGACAGATAAAAATTCTACAGTGGCTAATTCGAATACACCGCTTGCTAATGGCAAGAAAGGAATCATTCAACTAAAAGAGCATATTGTCGAAATCATCAGTGATTCCGGAGAAGGTGCGCAAAAATGTGGACAGTCTCTTGGGTCAATTGCTGCCCAAATGGGAAATGGTATCTGGACAACAGAGATTATCCCCGCTGAAATTCGTCCTCCTGCTCGTAGTATTGCAGGAGCGAGTGGAAATCGGATTCGCATTGGAACCAAGCGCGTTACAAACGGTGGAAACGAAACAGATTTAGTGGTTGCGTTTAATGAGCAAGTCCTACTCGGTCGTGTGCGCGCGAGAGAATTAAAACAGGGATGCACAATTCTTTTAGAGAGTATGTGGAGAAATCATCCTGATGCAAGAATCGTTTCTGCTTATGTAGAAACATACAATCGACTTTTAGATGCTGGCTTTGACGTGCATGAAGTTCCAATGGAGCAAGTTTGTAAAACAATTGTCTCTGATGCTAGGAAGGGTAAAAACATGTTTGCGCTCGGAATGCTTTGCGGTATATATAGTTTTGACTTACAATTAGCTAGAGATCAGATTGCTCAGACTTTCGGAAAAAAAGCCCAGAGTATCATTGACTCAAATGAAAAACTTTTAGAAGCAGGTCATAAATGGGCGGAGGAAAATTTAGAATTCAAATATAAAATTCCCGCCGTTAAATCAAAGGAAGCACAAATCGTAGTCAATGGAAATACAGCAATCGCACTCGGAGTGCTTGCATCGGGAATGGAAATTTGCGCTATGTATCCCATTACCCCCGCGACTTCTGCTTCTCATTATTTGAGTGATGTATTTGAAAAAGTAGGCGGGATTGTGCACCAGGCAGAAGATGAAATTGCCGCCTGTGCTTTTGCCATCGGTGCTTCTTATGCAGGCAAATGCGCAGTAACCATTACTTCCGGTCCCGGCTTTTCTTTAAAGCAAGAAGCGTTAGGACTTGCAGTTATGGGTGAAATACCGTTAGTCGTTGTTAATGTGCAAAGAGGTGGTCCGAGCACGGGTCAACCTACAAAGACAGAGCAAGGAGATTTGATGTCTGCCATTTACGGTAGTCATGGAGATGCTCCCAAAGTTGTAATGGCGGTAAGCACGATTGAGGATTGTTTTTATTCTATTATCACTGCTCGTAAAATTGCAGAAACATTTAATATGGTAGTTATTGTTTTATCGGATGCGACACTCGCAACATCCCAACAACCTTTTAAGCGTCCCGAATTCAGTGAGTCCTGGATTGCTCCCCCCATTGATCAAAGCGCGATTGCAAATGGTGCAAAGCCCTATGATTGGGATGAAACAACAGGACTTGCCCGTCGATTTATTCCAGGTCAGCCGGGAGGAATGCATACAGTGACTGGACTTGCACATGATAATGATAGCCATGTGGCGTATGATGCAGATACAAACGAGCGTTCCCTTCATGCGCGTAGTTTAAAACTAGCGGCTTTACAAAAGACTCTAAAGACTCCGCCTGTATTCGGAGCGGATACTGGTGATTTACTAATCGTTGGTTGGGGAAGCACAAAGGGAGCGATTGAAGAAGCAGTAGAATTATTACAAGCAGAAGGAAAAAAAGTTTCTTCTCTTCATTTACAATTTTTACAACCACTTCCTTCTGGAATCAAAGAAATCATGCAAAAGTTTAAGAAAGTCATGACCATTGAAAACAATTGGAGTGATAGATTAGAAGATGAAATCATCGATGAGGCAAATAGACGTTATTCGTCTATGGCAATCCTTCTCAGGTCAAGGTATTTAATTGATATAGACTGTTGGAGTGAGAGTAGAGGTCAGCCTATTAAACCAAGCACTGTGTATAAAGTAATTTCTGATAGGATGAAAAACTAATGGAGGAAAAAATGTCATTATCCGCAACTGAATGTTTATTACAAATGTCCGATGAGCTTCATGCTCTTGAAGACTATCAAAGTGGTGTTCCCCGTTGGTGCACTGGCTGTGGGGATAACGCAATACTTGCCGCAGTCCAAAGACTCTGTAGAGATGAAGGACTTCGTCCTGAGAAAACTGTTTTTATTTCAGGGATTGGTTGTTCTAGTCGTTTTCCTCATTATATGAAGACGTATGGATTTCACGGTATTCATGGAAGGGCTCTTCCGATTGCGGAAGGTGTAAAGATGGCTCGTCCTGATCTAACTGTATTTGTAAATACAGGTGACGGAGACTGTTGTAGTATTGGAGCGGCACATTGGATTCATGCGATTCGATACAATATGAACATCACAGTTTTTTTACATGACAATCAAATCTACGGTCTTACCAAAAAACAAGCTTCTCCTACTTCGCCGATTGGGACTAAGAGTAATACTACTCCGCGCGGAAGTTATTTAGATGCACTGAATCCGTTATCCGTTACCCTCGGAGTTCAGAATTGTTCTTTTTTAGCACAGGCAGTAGATTGGATTCCTGAAGTTTTATTTGATGTTGTAAAAGCTGCCTATCATCATAAAGGTTTATCGTTTGTGCGAATTGTGCAACGTTGTCCGGAATGGTTACCACAATCCTTAGAGCCATGGTTACACGACCCACAGAGAGTGTTAATGCTTCATCATGAAAATGGAATTCATTTGAGTTCAGGTCTATCTAAAGTTTATAAAAATCAAATGCATCACGACCCGATGAACTTTAAAGAAGCAACGGACATTGCATTTACAACAGATCCAATACCGGTAGGAATTATCTATCAAAATCCAGAAATTCCCTGCTATGAAGATTTGCGTTATTCGACTTTACTTAGAACTCCAGAAGTTACGCGAAATGGGTTAAATGCAGAGTTGGATAAATTTACTGTTTGGCCTGAGGAAGTTTAGGGAGGGTATATGGAAGTAGCTGGTGCTCACGCGCATATCGCATTTTATTTAACGGGAAGACAATTCAGTGATACTCTGAATGGAATAGATAAACTCAATCTAAAGCCTGCACTCTTTGCAAGGTTTAAAGATATTTCGGAGGTCAGGTATGATTATCCGGTAATTCTTGTAGAAGAAAATTTAGGTAAATCAATGGTGGAATCTCTTTCGAGTGTAATTGATAAAGCTTTATTAGAAGTAAAGCCAGGAATAGAAGGAGATAGGATTAAGAAAAATGCTTTACAAATAGAAAAAGAAATTCGCCGTCTTATAGCGAGTGGAGTAAAAGACAATTTCTCCTCTCTTTGGAATAAAGCGGCGAATACTTATTTATCTCAAACAGAAAAAGCCTTTCAAAATAAAATGGAAGAGTTTAAAGCTTCCATTAAAATTGACGGAGAGTTAATTGACTGCAATGAAAAATTCCCAGAGAGCTTAGTGAAGCATCTCTGGAAAGCCGCACAGGAAAAGAAGTCCGAATTATTCCGTAAAAATATTGAGCGTTTAATAGTAAAACTCTCGGACATTCTTAAATCGGACTATGAAAAATCAGAAAAGGGAAGAAGTGCAGAGCATTTAGAAAATTCAATTGGGGAAGCACATGGAAATTTATTTGATTTTACAGTCATGTCAAAGTTTCTTTCTAAGACCATTCCAAAAGAAGGATTTCCTGAGAGCAGAAAAAAGCGAATCAGTGAATTGCTAGATGTATTGAAATCACAGAAATTTTTTCCCATGGAGAGAGTAGAGAGGGAAACACGGGGAAATACTTATACCTTTATTTTTGAAAGTTGTAATGATGCATTGGAAACGTATTTAGCAAGGTATCAAAAAATGATCGAGCTTGCCCGCGCCATTGCAATTTCTGAATTAGAAATAGAAGGTCATTACAATCCTACAAAGCATGATATTTTATTTGAAGACTTTGGTGCAAATGGTCTTGATCCGACTGAACTTTCCCTCTTTCCTGATTATCTTGTTTGTGTGAATACGCATCGTTTTCCGGCAAGCGAGTATGCGCGGCTACTCGAGATTCTCTCCTCTGAACTTCCAATCAAAGTTTTATTACAGACAGATGATATTTTAGAAGAGACACAATCTAATAACGGAAACTTTATTTCTGGGATGGGAAGTAAGCAATTAGCGAGTATGGCTATGGGACTTAATGATGTATATGTTTTGCAGTCTAGCAATTCGAATCTATATCAATTTAGAGAACAAATCCTAGATGGCTTACGCTTCAGTGGATCTTCTTTATTTAGTATCTACTCAGGTGCAAGCGGTAAATCAAATGTATCTCCTTATTTGTTATCAGCAGCTGCCATGGAGTCTAGAGCCTTTCCTGCTTTTGTGTATGATCCTTCTCATGGTAGCAATTGGGCTAGTAGGTTTAATTTAAAAGCTAATTCTCAGATTGATTTGGATTGGACAATTCATAGCTTTCAATATGAAGGCGCTTCTCTTCTGCGTAAGAAAGAAGAGATTGCGTTTACTTATATTGATTTTATTTCCTGTGACAGCCGGTATGCAAGGCATTTTGCGCAAGTTCCTGAATCTAAATGGGATGATAGTTTATTGCCAGTTGACGAATCATTGACGAGAGAAAAGAAAGGTTTCCCCGATAAGGTTCCCTTTATCTATATGGTGGATAATGACAATTTACTTCAAAAAGTAATTGTAGATGAGAGAATGCTAAGAGAAGCAAAGCGCTGTCGGGATATTTGGCGCAGTCTACAAGAGCTAGGCGGGATTCACAATTCTCATGCTGAAATTTTACTAGCAAGAGAAAAGAAAGCATGGGAAGTAAGGATGCAGGTCGAAGCAGATAAGCAAACCGAAGCAGTTGCGACTGTTACTCCTTCGAGTGCAGTAGTTGAAGCCGAGCCAGAGAAATCTCGCGATGAGGCTTATATTGATTCGCCTCGATGCTCTACTTGCAACGAGTGTGTTACACTAAACAATAAAATGTTCGCCTATGATAATAATAGACAAGCCTATATTGCTGATGTAAATGCAGGGACGTATGCGCAATTGGTAGAAGCAGCAGAGAATTGTCAGGTTTCGGTGATTCATCCGGGTAAGCCGCGTAATCCGAAGGAGCCCGGAATAGAAGAATTATTAAAAAGAGCAGAAGCGTTTCGTTAGTAGTTTTTTTACCACGAAGGGCACGAAGAACACGAAGGCAATTGACTTAAATTCTTCCTTTCTCTTCGTGTTCTTCGTGCCCTTCGTGGTTAATACATATTATCCCGGGAAATTTGCTCTGTTTACAGCGTTTAAAACTGTCTTTAACCAGTCATGAAAATTATCGAAGCATTTTTCTGGCTCGCTTCGACCGGCAATTACAAACACTGGATAGTCTTTTAACTTTACTTTTGCTTTTGTATCAAAGAGAAATTTGTCATCATTCCATTGTCCAAAAACTAAATAACGTTCATCTTTTTCATACCTTGTCAGTGGAAGAAAATGAAACGTTCCCTTGTCAATATATCCGGCAAGAAGAGTCTTCCTGAAATCCGGTGGTAAGCTACAACCAATTTTTTTTTCCATCTCATGGATTTGTTCTTCAGTATGTTTGGGAGTTTTGAAGTGGAGATTCAATTTTTCAAAACCCTTAATTACCTGTTCTATATCTTTCTTACTCATATGTGCAACCCTCACGTTTCTAGTTTAATAAGGATATATTTATGGCTAGAGAAAAATTTAAAAAATTATAGCATTGTTTGCTTCAAATTTTTCTTTTATTTTTAGTCAAGTATTTGATTTCCTGTATTGCTCTATAAATTAAAAAAATGACAAGGGTATGTATGGAAAAAAGTAAAGCTAATCCATTTTTGTTAAAAGGCTAATGCTTGTTTGTCTGAGAGACTTTGTTATTTTGATGTGCGTTACGTAGAAATTTATATGGCAAGTGTTTTTAGAAAAGTCCATTCTAGTCTTAATGCGTTGTAATCTGTCATATTTTTTTAATATTAACGTCAAGATTACTCTTTACAGTCAAATCATAGTAAATAACATTTCAAAAACAACGAGGCATCTTAATGAAAATTAGAGATAAAAAAAAAGAACTGACCATATATATCAATAGCAAAGAAGAGAAAGACAATGTTCCGCTCTATAAAACTTTGATAGATAGATTTATTGCTATGGGAATCACAGGTTGCACTGTTCTAAAATCCACATCTGGTTATGGAACTGATTTAAAGGTAAAATATCCTGATGAGTCGATTGCAAGTCTCTGGAACAAAGACTCTACTATTGTGATGAACGTAATCGAATCCGAGTCGCGGGTTGAGGAGATTGTCAGAATGCTAGATTCTACCATGCCACAGGGTGTGATTACAATCAAAGACGTTGATTATATTCGATATACGCGAAGTGTTGTGACAGAAGAAGATATTCGCCTCGCTGATAACGCCTAGGACAAAATGACTTGCTAAATAGGGCGTGTCTGTAATTTTAAAATACAGCATGTCAGACAAACAGAAATTTACACGAAATTTTTCCATTATAGCGCATATTGACCATGGGAAGTCTACTCTCGCGGATAGACTTCTCGAACTTACTCTTGTTACCGACGAGAGAACCAAAAAAAATCAAATCCTCGATACTATGGATATTGAACGAGAGCGTGGAATCACGATTAAGGCAAACAATGCCTCTCTCGAATTTCATTCCCGCGATGGTAATACCTATTATCTAAATCTAATCGATACACCCGGACACGTAGATTTTAATTATGAAGTCTCACGTTCCCTCAAAGCATGCGAAGGTGTATTGTTAATCGTAGATGCAAGTCAGGGTGTAGAAGCACAGACTCTTGCGAACCTTTATTTAGCCATGGAAGCCGAATTAAAAATCATTCCTGTTATTAATAAAATAGATCTACCAAGTGCGGATATTCCTAAGTGTATGAAGCTAATCGAAGATAGCCTCGGACTTGATTCTGCTGAGGCAATTTCTATTTCTGCAAAGACTGGACAGAATGTAATTGAAGTATTAGAATCTATCTGCAAATTAATTCCTCCTCCAGTAGGGGATGACCAGAAACCGCTTAAAGCTTTGATCTATGATTCCTATTTTGATACCTATATGGGTGTTGTTATCAAAGTCCGTATTGTAGATGGAACCGTAAAAAAAGGCGATCGCATTTTTCTAATGAGCGGGGGAACTGATTTTATTGTCACTGATGTGGGGATAAATCGTATTAACCTTTTATCACAGGATTTCTTAGGGGCAGGGGATGTTGGATATATTGTCGCCGGTATCAAAAGAGTCGCCGATGCTAGATCGGGGGACACTGTTACTCATTTCGATAGAAGAGCTACAGAAACTGTGATTGGTTATAAAGAAGCAAAGCCAATGGTGTTTTCTGGACTCTTTCCAATTTATGGAGAACAGTTTGATGAATTAGTAGAAGCAATCGAGAAGCTAAAATTAAATGATGCGGCTTTAGTTTATGAAAGAGAAAATTCACTCGCACTTGGATTTGGGTTTCGTGTGGGTTATCTTGGTCTCTTGCATATGGAGATTGTGCAAGAAAGACTCGAGCGAGAATTTAATCTTGAATTAATTACCACTGCTCCTTCTGTAAAGTATCGAATTACAAATACCCGCGGAGAAGTTTTTGAAATAGACAATCCTTCTAAATTTCCTGAGCCTCAATCTATTGAGATGATGGAAGAGCCTTTTGTAAAGGCAACCATCTTTACACCCAATGAATATGTGGGTAATATCATGTCTCTAGTGATTGAAAAAAGAGGAGTGCATTTAGATACAGTTTATTTAGATGAAGACAAAGTCCAGATGATGTATGAAATTCCACTCGCTGAGTTAATCTTTGAGTTCTATGATAAATTAAAATCTTACACGAAAGGCTATGCATCATTAGACTATGAACCTGCCGAATACAGAGAATCTAATCTTGTGAAGTTAGATATTTTAGTAAACGGTGAGCCAGTTGATGCTCTTTCGACTATCGTTCATAAGACTCGCGCAGAAGCTCGTGGTCGCGCTGTGATTTCTAAACTAAGAGAATTAATCCCGCGTCAACAATTCTTAATTGCACTTCAGGCAAGTATTGGAGCGCGCATTGTTGCTCGTGAAAATATTTCTGCTGTAAGAAAGAATGTCACGGCTAAGTGTTATGGTGGAGATATTTCTCGTAAACGTAAATTATTAGAAAAGCAGAAAGAAGGAAAGAAGAGAATGAAACAATTTGGCTCCGTGGAGATTCCACAGGAAGCATTTCTCGCTGTTCTTAAGACTGGCGACTAATTGTGAATAAACTCTAAAGAGTCTATATCCATAGATTTAATTCTTTTGTCTAGTTCGGCTTGAAATTCAGGAGGAACTAGACTTTTTCTTTCAAAGGGAACTATCTGTTCGTCTTTTAGAATTTTATCCCGAATGCTATGGTATTCGTTTCCGAATGGAATTTCAATTCGCGAATAAGCACCACTACCCGCTTTACTAATTCTTAAGAGATCCGGTCTAAGTCCCGATTCTTTCAAAATGATAATAGAGAAGGCTAGTCCTAGATTTTTTCCCTGTGGGTCTTCTGGATGATCTTTAAAATAATCTAAAACATTTGCGTAATTCATTGCCTGTTTCAAATAAGATCGAAGGTATTTTTCTTGGTCTAATGTGTTTTCGGAAACGTTATGCACCTTTACATTGAGTCCTGTAACATCATGTTGAAATACCACATGCACATACATGTTGTTGGTCTTTAGATATTCTCGATAGTTGGCAGAATTCAATTTATTTATACTTGCTAAGAATCTAGATTCAGTGTCTTTGAAGACCTTTTCGTCATTTAAGTCTAATTCGTTTTGTTTGTAGTAAATGTATCTCATGTTGGAAAGACAAGTCCAGTTGACTAGCTCCTGTGCTGTTCCAAAAATAGCAGGAAGTAATTCTGTCTTCCCATAATGATTTAGAATGTTACGAAGGACAGTTTCCAAATTCTTAACAAAGTTATCGGTTAGGGTGAAACAATTCATGGCGATTGTTTTGCCGTCCACGATTCCTTCTAAGATTGTATTTGCAGTTAGTTTGTTCTTCATTCTTTCACACCTTTCCCGTTACAGTAAGTTTTCCTTTGCGCATAAAATCATTCAATAAATTTTTTAATTCCCAAAATTAATTCCTGTTAAAATAAAGGGAGGATAAATGACATAAATAACAGTTTCAAAATCTCAATGGTTAAAAATCATAAACTTTAAAGGATAAATACTTGTATTATATATTATTAGCCCTATTTTTACCGCTTCGAATCTTTCGCTTTCTTTACTTATACCTGTTTGGATTTTTTCATTCGGGAGATCATGTCCTAATTGAAATTCCGAGTAAGTTTGCTTCTTACCGTAAGACGTCCATTGTAGAGTGGGTTACAGGAAAAGATGCAGAGGTTCTATTTCTGGATTTTTTAAATGATTTGGAATTAATTGCGAAGAGTAATCGAATTAAAAAAGTTTCCTTTCATATTAGCTCAGAGCTTGAGTTTGGAATGGCTGAGCTTTCTAACCTTGCTTATCAGATTGAGAAAATAAAATCGAAAGGAATTGAAACCGCTGGGTTCGCAGCAAGTGGAGATATTAAGTCTCTGTATTTGCTTTCTTTTATGCATAAAAAATACTCTGCTCCTTCGGGTGAGTTTATGGTTCTACTCCCTGCAGTAGAAAGTTTCTTCTTTGGGAATTTGCTAAAGAATCTAGGTGTGAAAGTGGATAGTTTTGCATCGGGTCCTTATAAATCCTTTGCAGAAAGCTTTAATCGAAATTCTTTCTCTATTCCTGCAAAAGAGAATCTAACTATGCTTATCCGCTCGATTAAAACACAAATCTTAGACACATTTTATGACAATGCAAAATTAGAAAGTAAAATTCTAAAGCGACCTATTCTTACATCTCAGTATTTATTAGAAATTGGATTTTTGACTGCTTACTTAGAAGAAGAAAACTTCACTGAATATTTCTGTAATAAAAATTACGAAGAGACTGATAAGACAGGAAACAATGTAGAAGACGATGAAGCTACTCTGGGCGATATTCATTTCTTTCATAAGAAAAAAATCTTTCGATTCTTTCCCCCTAAGAAAAAGAAAATAGTAATACTTCCTCTCAAAGGAAATATTGGAATGGGAAAAAAAGAAGAAGACGAAATCAAGTCTGACGCTATTCACGCCTATCCAGTATTAGCCGCTTTAAAAAGTATACGGGATGACAAATCAGTAAAAGGAGTCATACTAGAAATCGACTCTTCCGGTGGCTCTGCCTTTGCTTCTGAGTTAATCTATCAGGAAATATTAAAGCTTAAGAAAAAAGTAAAAGTATATGCTTATTTTCAAAACGTAGCTGCTTCCGGTGGTTACTATATAGCAGCCGCTTGTGATCGAATTGTTTCAAATCCTCTTTGCATTACAGGCTCTATTGGAACTGTGATGATACGACCCAATCTAAAAAAGCTCTATAACAAATATGGAGTCACCAAACAAAGACTGGAATTTTATCCACTTAGGGAAATATTCTCCGAATACGGACAATTATCCCCTGAATCAAAAGAATTTTTAAATGCAGAAATTAAACGAGTCAATGGACAATTCTACGAAAGAGTCATGCTATCTCGCAAGAAGGATTTAAAGGAATTAGAAACTCTTGCACAGGGTAGAGTATTCACTGGAAAAAGTTTTCTAGCAAGTAGTATGGTTGATTCTAATCAAGCTTTCTTAGAAACCGTAGGAGATTTAAAAAAAGAATTAGCCTTAGAGCAAGTTCTAATTGAATATCGCCCTTCTATTTACAGCTTTAAATCAATGGTCAGAGAATTTCGCTTCGGTTTAAATTTGCTCTTTCATCCCAAACTACTATTAAAACAAATCACGGTAGATAAGGGCATACAACTAAAAAGTGAGGTTGCGAGTGTAATAGCTAGTAGCCTTAAGGGGAATTAGAAGTTTGAAGTAAAATTGGATTGTCTTTCTGGCTGAGTAGGAATAAACGACAGTTAGCTACACTTCTCCATTTCGTAAAGCGGATACTACAAATTATTCTACAACAAATAAAAAATTCAGGAACAAGAAAGAAAACAAAAAGGTTGTTCAAATAAACGAAAGCCCCAACGGGGCGAAATACTCTCCGCATGGGGGTCCGTTCAACCCATGCATAAATCTATAAATAAATCTATGCAAAATTTAATTTAAAAATCTACATAAAAATCCATATAAATATTCTTCTGAAATTTCAAATAGAATTTTCAAAGAACGAATCCATTTCCAATAACAATAACTACCGGTATCACTTCCGATAAGTTGTCCTTTACTCACGTCCGGTTCAGCTCCGCTTATAGAGCCGCTCTAGCACCGGTTAAAAGGGCACTGAAGAGCGGACGTATACCGGTTCTATAAGCGTAGCTAGAGCGGAGATGAGTAAAGGTAATCTAAACGTTAACCACCATTCTTCTTAAAGAACTCATCCATGACTTCAATTAAGACTTCCGGTTTGTCGTGGTGCATATTGTGACCGGCGTGCTCGACTTCGTGAAGCTCTACGTTTTTAAAATGAGAAAGAATTTCTTCTAAGTTCTTGGGGCGAATATGGGTTTGCCGACCAAAGAAAATTAGAACGGGGGATGTAATTTCACACCAGAGTTTGCGGGAGAGTTCAGGAGGAAAGGGAATAGGGGAGGATGTCTTTAAATTGGGATCGTTTTTCCATTTGTAAAATCCATCTTCCGTTTGTCTGACAAGACCGTGAATGAGTGCTTCTATTCTATCTCTGGAAAGCTTACCGTAAATGAGTGAGAGCTTGTTCTTAGCTTCCTCTAGAGTCATATTCTTTTTTCGTTCTGATGCATTGCTCGTCGATCTTTCGTTTCTACGGCTAGTTGTTGTTAGCCATTCTCGCATTCTCTTTCTCTCTACTTCTTGTGGTTGAAGCCCGCTAAATCCTTCCAGGCAAACAAGTAGCTTGATTTTTTCCGGAAATAGTCCGGTGTAACGGGCGGCGATTCCTGCCCCCATGGAGTGACCTAAGAGGAAAATTGGTTTTTGGAAGTAGCGGTCTATTATATTCTGCACATCAATTAGATTTTCGGCATAATTGTAGAGAGAGTCTTTTTTCCAGTCTGAGTCTCCATGCCCTCGAAAGTCAAAGCTATAGATATTGAATCTCTGGCTTAGAAATTCTTCCAGAAAAACGAAGGTCTCTTTGTTGTCATTGAAGCCATGCAACAGTAGAATAGATTCCTGTTTTTGGTTATTTGTGATTTTTACACTGATATTATGTCCGAGGGAAGGGATTATTTCGTAATGGCTTGGCATATTAGGTGTAAAAAACCTACTACTTGCTTACAGTCTATCTATTTTGAAAAAAAAAATCTAAAAACCGTGAATTTATAAAATTTATCTTGTCATTATTTTCATCTTGGATTTTTTAATTTCTTTTTTATGACCAAGAAGTTGCAGAAAAAAGTAGTCAAGAAACCGGAGACCAAGAAGGCTGAGCCTTCCAAAAAAGCCGAGGTAAGCAAAAAGGTAGAGACACCCGCTCGTGTCACTAAGGCATCTCCTAAGAAACCGACCCCCGTTACAGAAGCGGGAGGTCTTGGGAAGAAGCACACCTGTTATAGCTGTAATACCAAGTTTTATGACCTGGGAAAAGAAGAAAAGCTTTGTCCCAAGTGTGGAGCAGATCAAAATACGCGTCCCGCTGTCAAAATCAAGTTCCCTAAGTCTTCTCCTAAGCTCAGTGAATTCGATGTAGTAGATGAAGATGTAGTTGCTGAGTTGGGCACCGAAGAGGACATTCTACTCGAGCCAGATTCAGAAATTGATGATCCAGAGCCAATACTCGACGAGGAAGATACCTGATATCAACAGAATGATTATTTTAGCCTCTCCTACGGGGGGAGGCAAAACAGAGTTATGCAATTATCTAGATCCTTCCCGATTTGAAATTGTCTCCTTTGATTCTAGACAGGTTTACAAAGTTCTCTCTGTGGGCACGGCTAAGCCAGAAAAGGCTGTCCTTGAATATATTACACATCATTTAGTCGATTTCCTTGAAC
>Ga0209174_10001638_pt1 | contig 15670 bp, 10 predicted proteins | sample JI91814BDNA_FD_187505 | JGI IMG/M metagenome (GOLD analysis project Ga0209174, IMG submission 187505) | Wastewater effluent complex algal communities from Wisconsin, to seasonally profile nutrient transformation and Carbon sequestration -... | ecosystem: Engineered > WWTP > Effluent > Algae...
AAGCAGAAATACTTGGCGACAAATCGCATCTTTCGAATGCACTATCCAATCTGATTGATAATGCGATCAAGTATTCAAAAGTAAATCCTGAAGTCACCATCAGCACGAGCAATACAGATCAACAACTTTTAGTGACAATTGCCGATCGTGGCATTGGCATCGACAAAAAGCATCACGCACAAATCTTCGATAAATTTTTTCGGGTACCTACCGGTGATCTACATGATGTAAAAGGATTTGGACTCGGACTTGCCTATGCAAAAAAAATCATCGAGTTGCATGGAGGCAGTCTTTGCCTTCAGAGCGAAACAGGCCAGGGAACAACTTTTACGATGACATTGCCTTCTGTCCACAATGTCTAAACCGAACCATAAAATATTGTTGGCAGAAGATGATCCAAACTTAGGATTGCTTCTGGTGGACTATCTCGAAGGAGAAGGACTTGATGTCAAACTATGCACAGATGGCGAGTCCGCATTCAAAGCATTTAGAAAAAGTCAATTCGATCTCTGTCTGCTGGATGTGATGATGCCGGTGATGGATGGATTCACGCTGGCTAAAAACATTCGTCGTCATGATTTAAAAATCCCACTCATTTTCATCACGGCAAAATCACAGAAAGAAGACAAGCTGAATGGTTATACTTCGGGTGCCGATGATTACATCAACAAACCTTTTGATGAAGAGGAATTGCTTTGGAAAATCAAAGCCATGATCCGTCGTAGTCAGAATCCATTGCCAGATGCAGATGAAACACCGATCACCCTTGGTTTATACACCTTTGATTTCCGCAATCAATCGTTGACCATCCATGGCAAATTAAAACGCATCACCGAGAAGGAAAGTGAAATTCTCAAGTACTTGTCGGAACATCAGAATAATGTCATCAAACGGGAAAGAATACTCAAAGACCTGTGGGGCGAAAACGATTACTTCCTGGGAAGAAGTTTGGATGTCTTCCTGACCAAAATCCGCAAATACCTGAAAGACGATCCAAGTTTGAGCATTGAAAATGTGTTTGGCGTCGGATTTATTTTTAATGTGCCACGGAAATAGCGGCGATGACTAGTCATCGTGCTGGCATGTTTGTCGGCGTCGGCTTCAAAAAAATTAAGGCAGCTTTGGTGCACAATACTTTGCACTGCCAGTGAATTTGTTTGCCATTGGCAAAGGCCATCCGCTATGAAAAACACCATTTTAAATTACTTTTGCGATGTATAGTAAATCAATGCAACAGCGAACCGGACGCAAAACCAAACGATCCACATGAGAAATCTCGTCGTATTTATTTTTTGCATTTCATCAATACACACTTTTGCACAAGTTCATCAATGGACAAGCATCTTCAATAATTATGACACTGATGATTATGCAGTGGTAGCTGAGTTTGACAACGAAGGAAACGCAATATTAACGGGACATTTCGAAGGCAGGCTTGATGCCGATCCGGGACCGCTGGTGCAAGATATTGAATCGCCGGATGCGAGTTTGCAATTCAAAAGAGATCCATTTACCATAAAACTAGATCAAAACGGAGATCATATTTGGCACCATCATTTTGGCTCAGGACTTGACGAATGGGCGTATGCAATGACGACTGATAACTCAGGAAATGTATTCATTGCTGGTCGATATACTTACTCATTCTCTACACCAGTCTTAAACGCTGTTGACACGGTGTTCTATCCCAATGGGTATGGCTTCATTGCGAAATATAATTCCGATGGTCAATTGTTATGGATTGAAGAATTGGGGATTCGTGATGTAAGTATGCGATTGATGTCTGACGGTGCAGATGGATTCTATTTTTACTCAAGTATAACTGAAACTTTTGATATTGATCCCGGTGACGGCGTCTTGCTCGTGGGAGACGAAAATTCGAATTACACAATAGTATGTCATTACACAGCAGATGGCGATTTAGATTGGCATTTCACTATGCCGACATTGCTACCCTGCAACCATGGAAGTATCTGCTTCACGAAACCTGGTGACATTGACCGCGGGAGTGCCGGAGAAATAATTGTTTCAGGATTCTTAAGAGGAACTGCAGATTTCGATCCCGGCATCGGTGAATTTTTGCTTACTTCAGAAGACGCAAACTTAGATCCGGTTGATCGATTTGTGGCGGCATACACAGATAGCGGGCAATTTCTTTGGGCAAAATTAATTCCAGGCTCTATTTTCGACTCAACAGCGCCAATGGCCGTTGATCAAAATGGGTATGTTTACATTCACGACGGCAGAGATAAAATTTACCAACTGGACCCGATCAATCATCAACCAACCGTTCATTTAGAATTTCCAGACTTCTGGATCCATCGATTGGTAATGGATTGCTCATCCTTCGGACTGGTGATGGCCGTTGGCACTCAGTACCCTTTTGACGCAGATCCGTCATCAGGTGTGTTAATGAATATCCCGGACAATTCAAACAATAACGATCAAACACCAACGGATTTATTTATTGTTAGCTATGATGTTGCCGGCAATCTACTTTTTAACCTTCCGCTTCAAAGCGCAGGCTCTGAATATATTCGTGATATTTATATTAATGAACAGGACGAGTTATTGATCAGCGGACAGTTGAGCAGTTATATCGACTTGATCCTTCAGATGGTGAAGCGATTTATGCCGGAAGCAATGATATTTTCGTTGCGAAGTACTCCTTGTGTGCGGCGGAATCCAATCCATTCACCTTAAACGGACCAAACGACATTTGTTTGAACGAACCGATTCAATATAACATACAGGACAACACACCGGGCACCGACCTTCTTTGGACATTTCCCCAAGATTGGAACGTCATCAATTCGAACAATATGACTCTCAATATCACGCCTGGACTCGAATCAGGTGCAGTATCTGCCTATACGTATGACCAATGCGGATTCAGTCATTCAGGCACCGTGCCTGTAGAGATTGACACGGTCGTGTTTGTCGTCACAGATCGACCTTATGTTGAAATTTGTCCCGGCGAACCTGTCCTATATTCAATTGCAACAAACTCGGAGAACGTCAATTGGGATGGATTGATAACCGACGTGACTTTTTATCCCCAGATGAGTGAAACCTATAACATACAGGCAACAAGTCCTGCTGGCTGCGAAGTTCTTGATACAACTATAGTGCTCGATGTATATGATTTGTTAGCGACACCAGCAGTACTTGATCAATATGCATTTGTCGGCGACGACGTTGTCTTTTCAATGGAACCTGCTTTTGATGACGCATTTATTTCCTGGAAATGGAATTTCAATGGAACATTCAGTGGCTTGCCCAATGGAAACCAGAACATCCTTGGTATTCATACTACTAATCTTACTTTGCTTAATGTACCCATTACGTACGATGATGTCCAATTCTATGCGGTCATAAGTGACAATGGTTGCAGTGACACCACCGATATCGCTACCCTACACATCTCTGTAGTTGGAGTTAATGAGCAAGACAGTCTAAACTCGATCAACGTATTTCCAATGCCTGCATCGAGCTTCATGCACATCTCTAGTACGCTGCCATTTAGCGGGGCATTTTGTGCTTTGTATGATTCTTATGGTAGATTGGTTCAAAACGTAACACTCCACGGCTTTGAGAACAAAGTGGAACTTCATGGCCTTTCACAAGGCATTTATTGGATTTCAATCCCTGAAAGCGGATATCAAAAAAGCATACTAATTGAATGATGATTGTTTTGTTTTAGCATGCTACTCGCCAAGCGGGACGGGCTGTGCCAACAAAAGCAATGATCTCACTTTTTTGTTTGCAATAGCAGAGTTAAATAGAATCTTAATTTAGCTGTCACCATTGCTCCCTTTTTATTTTGGACAAAACGCTAAAGAGCGGTGCGCTTATTAACCTTCGTGAGTTAAGTTAAGGTGTCTCGAACAGGCTGATTTCACGTGTCACTATTTATGTTTTTCCAACAGCATGAATTGTTGGACCTATTGCATTTTGTACTATTGTAGTGAAAAGAAAATACACGATGCAAATAAAAGTTCTTACGCTGTTTCTTGTTTTTATGTGTGGCACCTCGCCATTTCTGTTTTCACAAACATCGCCGGCACTTCTTTATGGCACCTACCTGGGTAGTATTGGAACTCAAACAAATGTACACAGCACGTTGTTGCCTGATGGTTGTATCATTCTCTTCGCAAGTACACAAGGTGCAGAGGATTTAGCAACGGCTGGAGCTTTTATGGAACAAACTCAGGGAGGGTATGATTGCTGGCTCACAAAACTGAATGCTGACGGCACCGTTATTTGGAGTACCTATTTTGGCGGGTCGAACAACGAAGCGGCCCAAGAGGTGGAATCCGATTCGTTCGGAAATATTTATATTTCAGGTGAAAGTGGATCGAACAATTTGCCTGTAACCTCGGGTGCATTTCAGGAAACGCCGGTGGGTATATCTCATCCATTTTTGGCAAAATTCAATTCGAATGGTGAGTTGATCTGGTGTACCTTCTTTGATACCATAACAAGTGCAGATGGCATTGGTGATTTGAAATGGTCTGAGAGCGATCAGCGATTGTATTTTCTTGGATATTCATTTATGACTGGACTGGCTACATCTGGAGCCTATTATGATTTTACCGGCAACGGCACCAATTCTTTGCTTGCTTGTTTTACCGCGAGTGGTTCATTGATTTATGCCACGTATGTGCCATCGCAATTCGGGCCGAATAGCATTGCTGTAGACCCATTTGGACAAGTCTATTTGGGCTGTAATACGAATCAATTGGTAGATATCAATTTTGAAGGTGCCTATAAATCCGTCAATGAAGGCCACGATGGATTGGTGGTGCGCATGGATAATGCTGGCTGGCCGCAATGGGGAACCTATTTTGGTGGAGACGACTATGACGCTATCTATACCATCGATTGCGACGCTGAAGGTGCTGTTTATTTTGGTGGATCAACAAGTTCTGTGTCCGAAATAGCGACTCCTGGCGCTTACCAATCAACAATTGTCGGAATAAATGAAGGTATGGTAGGTAAGTTTAGTCCTGATGGTGAGCTTGTATGGTCAACCTATTTTGGTACAAGTAGCGACTGGGATGGGGTATCAGAGTTGTATTGGGGAGCAGATAATTATTTGTATTTGAACATGTATATTACTTTACCCGCAAGTTTGCTAGTTTCTCCCAATACATTCCAACCCGAACCAGGAGGTGGTTCCAATGATCAGATTATAGCGCGCATTACCGTAGGAGGAGTATTTCAATGGGTTAGTTTTCTTGGTGGTGAAGAATGGGATTTAACGAATGACATATCTATCATGTCGAATGGCGAAATGCTGATCACTGGAAGCACGGGCAGTCAAAATAATTTCACCACTGCAAATGCAATACAACCAGATCTTGAAGGTTTGGAGAAAGCCTTTATGATGGTCTTCGACCCCACCTATTGTGTTTATGGGTGCACCCAGCCAGATGCTTTTAATTACAATGTGCTTGCCACGTGTGACGATGGAAGCTGTCTGGTTCCGGATGGAAACGATCTCAATGGAGATGGTGTGATCGATGTTCAGGATTTACTTTTATTGATTGAAGAATTTGGTTGTCTTTCAGATTGCCTTTTTGATTTGGATGGTGATGGAATCGTTGGAGTACAGGATTTAATTATAATGATGGGGGAACTATAGCGTTCCTGAAACTTCGATCCTCCATCACACGCGCATGCCTCACCGAAGTGAAGATATTTAACGGCGCACTCCATGGTTAAAAAAAATCCATTGTAACGATTTTTTATGCACTTCCGAAACTATCGCAGCAGTATCTGTTTGCACCGTTGCAACTTTTCTTTATTTCAAACAACGCCATGATTGGATTTTTTCTTCTGCAATTTCCCTTGCTCATTATTGTTTGAGAATTTTCCCATAGGTGATAACATTCTGTTCACCTCTTAATTCAAAAAAATAGATTCCTGCTTGAAGCTCTTCAGTGTTCAGGGTTATGCTCGTGGAAAATGTCTTTTGCAGTAGTTGTTTTCCGTAAAAGTCAAAGAGTGTAATTGTGGTCACTTCTTTGTTGTCCACGTCAAAAATTAGTTTGTCCGAAATAGGATTTGGATAAACAGAAATAATGCTCTCATTGGTTATTTTATTGATGTTTGTAGTCAATGGACAATTGATGGAGGCACCGGCAAATCCCCAGCCGGCACCGCTGATCCCTGTTACTGTGAACGAGTTTACATTTGTTGCAATTAATTGAATATTTTGATGGGAATAATTACCAATAATGTTGTCGTTGGCTCCAACGAGTTTTCCTCCAGAAAAAATAACTCCGTCGGGCCCGGGTGATTGTCCGCAAGGCACTTTCGGATCATAAGATGCCGTCGAAGCATTGAGCGGATAGATAATGTTGTTCACGGCAACTGAAGCTGAGTCGTCATCATTCATACCCCACACCCTAAATGTTGGATAAGATTGAGGAGTCACAAAATTGACTGTTACAGAATTTCCATTTCCCGAAAGCCAGTAGGTTGGGTCAATTTCCGCGCAACCGTAACTTGCAAAAATGCCTCCTGAAAATGCATATGATAAGGTATCCGTGTTGCTTGAAGTAGAAGGAATATACTGACACTGCGCGTTCATGTCTTGAATGGCTATAGCAAGAAGGATCATAGAAATAACTATTTTGAATAATAAAGTATTTTTCATTTTTTAAATATTTATTTAGTTGCGTGCACTTGATATGATATAATACACGATCGGTTAGAAAGGTTTTTTCTTTTAGCAACTGCAATATAGTCAATTGGGCAAGCGTAAGCTAAGAAATACAGTCCAACTCAAAATCAACACTAGAAACCTATGTTCTGTTTTATTGTTCCACATCTTTCCTTTTTAGAAATGTTCCTCTCGGTTCATCTCCTTCATATAAGACATGGTCGGAATGAAGGAACTTCGCTGCTTCTGCTGAGTCTTTCACTTTGGGGCCACAGCGTTCTAACATTTCCACTTCAAACTTATTCAATACACTTTTTCTAACACCTGCTTCTTTCCAATTGGATAAAGGTCGACAACCCATGTAGATCTCCCGAGCAAGTGCAAGCGCATCGAGCAGCGCCTGATTTGCTCCCTGCCCTTTGAATGGACTCATGGGGTGAGCAGCATCGCCAATGAGTGTTGCACTACCCCACTTCTCCATCATGTCTGAACCAATCAATTCCCTGTCATAAACAGGATAGCCCGTAATGTGCGTTTCCATGGTCGCCAACAAAATATCTGGAATAGGTTGATGCCACATTGTTCTTCGACATGCTTCCTCCTTGAGTGCATGCGGTCCACGCTCACTCAATGCTATTGCTTCCTCTTTTGTCATCGGAAAACTTAATTGCCACATGACGGAGTCGGCTGTATAAGGCATCATGTAAATACGCTCATTGCCATTCGCGGTTTGAAATACAGTGGCTGAGTCGAGCAGTGCATGATCGGATAGTTGGAGAGCACTCAACGGACAAATCCCAAGTATGACGATACAACCCAAATAACGCAAAGGATATACATCTTCACCCATCAATAGTTGCCGCATGGCACTGTGAATACCATCCGCGCCAACCACAAGATCCGCTTTGGCGCTCTTCTTCTGGCCATCCACCTGAAAGCACAATTCAACACTTGCATCCGCGCATTCTTTGTAATCTATCAATTGATGTCCCCATTGCACCGCATCATGTCCACCTAATTGTTCTAGCAGTGCTGAGCGCAACGACTGTCGGGCAATATGCATGTTTGTGCGCCTGGGAGATCTGATCGAATCAGCTTCCAGCCATTTTCTTTTTCCCCATTCACCGATGATTTTTCCATCTGTCGTATGAACAACGTGACGTGTAGATATCACACCTTCGGCCAATGCGAAAAGCCCCAATCCCTCGATGGCTTTGCTGGCTTGTTGCAACGTGAGACCATATCCCTGAGAGCGTGCATCAAAGCTTTTATCACGTTCATAAATAGTAAAAGGAATGCCGCGATGCAAACAAGCTACTGCCAAAGCAACGCCACCAATACCGGCACCAACAATGGCAACGTGTGGATAGTTTATTTCATCTGCAATCGGCGCACTGATCGTATGAACCAATCCTGAACCGCCGCAATGCAAGCAAGAGGAAATGTGACCTTTAGGTCGCACAGGTGCTTCACGATCACTGTTTGTTTTTTCAAATTGATCATACTCTTGTCGAAAGAGGCGCTTCGCTTTTTTGCTAAGTCCACGGCTTCGTTTACCACGGCCCTGACATTCCGTGCAAATAGTCCAACTCGTGTTTTGCTTCTCGCCGTTTTTCACTTGATCAATATTTGCACTTGTTTTCACTTCTCTATTAAAAAGACTTTATCGCTGTCAATAATACGTAATGCACAACCAATTGAAATTTACCCATTCCGCATTGTCGAGATAAGCCGCACCGAAGAGCCGTGGATCGATTGTGCGGGCTCGTACTTAACTCTTTCGGAGCGCATTTTAAGAAAATCGCCGCATCAATTCAAACGACTTAAAGATAAGAATCACACCCTACAGTACTGGACCAAATCAGTTCCGCATTGTCTCAAAATTTGTAATTCACTTGCATCCCCTTTACATATCATCCACAGTCAATTCACGCAGCTTAACATGGCTCATAACCATGTGAGCGTCGATACCTATCCGAGGTAATCGCTTCGGCAGCGGCTGATTTAGGAATTGCCCGCAATTCAAATAGATGAGAGAATGCACGGTTGTGAGTCCACGACAAAACAATTCCGTAAGCTTCCGAGCAATTAAAAATGATTGTTCCGTAACCTTTTGGTAACGCAGAGAAGCGCTTATGGCAAATTTGGAATAGTTTCTTCGCCACCGAAATACCAATACAAAATTTCTAAAATCAAAAAAATGAAAAAAGCAAAAATTCTTCTCTTAGCGGCTACACTCTTAGTCTTCAATGCTTGTAAAAAAGACGAGGAAGAACCGATTGTAGAAGAACCAACTCCAAATCCTACTACCATTACCGTGTCTGCTAACATTTCTAGCAACACAACCTGGGAAACTGGTAAAACCTATATCTTGTCAACTCGTGTAGCGGTAACTTCTGGTGCAACACTTATTATTCAACCGGGTGTTATTGTAAAGGGAGAAGCTGGAACTGGTGCAAATGCTACTGCGCTTATCATTGCAAGAGGTGCGAAAATTATGGCTGAAGGAACAGCAACTAGCCCGATTATCTTCACTTCTATTGCTGACGAAATCACACCAGGCCAAATCGCAAGTCCGAATCTAGCTCCAGATCTGGATGGACTTTGGGGTGGATTAATCATCTTAGGCAACGCTCCTATTTCTGCTGATGCAGAAGCAATCCAAATCGAAGGTATTCCAGCGTCAGATCAAAATGGTTTGTTCGGCGGAACAAACGCGGCGGATGATTCAGGAGTAATTAAGTTTGTTTCTATTCGTCATGGTGGTGCAAACATTGGTGAAGGAAACGAAATCAATGGATTAACTCTAGGTGGTGTTGGAAGCACAACTATCATTGAAAACGTAGAAGTGATTGCCAATCAAGATGACGGCATTGAGTTCTTTGGTGGTAGTGTAAATGTAACTAACGCTATTGTTTGGAACGCTGGCGACGACGCTATTGATACAGACATGTCGTGGAGTGGTACACTTAACAATTTCATCGTTGTTAGTGCTGGTGACGAATCATTCGAATTGGATGGACCGGAAGGGACAATGGCAGCAGGACATACATTAACCAATGGAACAATTGCATGCGCTGGAACAGATGGTTTAGTTGACCTGGATGACAACTCTATTGTGAACATGAACAATATCTACTTCTTTGGCTTAACAGTCGGACAAGATTTTGACTTGAATCCAACAGGTTTGACAGCATCATCATTGCAAGCCACACTGCCTGGAACAACAGTGCTTACTGACTTCTTCCTTTATGGTAGCGATGCGTTCACTACATCGGTTGCTCTTCACACGAATACTGTAGGCGCTAACAAAACTGCATTTGCAGATTGGAGCTGGGCGGATATTTCTGGTGCTTTTGATGCCTTTAACTAATCAACTTATTAAATAGCAATACAAAAACTAGCAGGACAATTGTTCTGCTAGTTTTTACTTTTAGAAAAACCTGTAATATGAATTCATTCAAGAAGAGTTTTAGCACACTTGTCTTTGTTTTAATTGGTTTTATTCTCTCGGCGCAAAATGGATATATCCGTGGCACTGTTATCGACGATGCCTCTGGAGAATTCCAGCCTGGAGTTATTGTTCGGGTGGAGGGAACTGAAATTGGGGCTGCCACAGATCTGGATGGTAAATTTTCCATCAGCATTGGTCCTGGAAATTACACCATTTCACTTGCATTCATTTCCTATGAAACCATTACTATCCAAAACATTGTAGTAAGCGAAAACAAGGCAACGCTTCTTGATGAAATTAGAATGAAAGAGACATCAACTGAACTGAATACAGTTGTTATCGTTTCTGAATACTTAAAGAGCTCTGATAACTCGCTCATGACAATCAAAATGAAATCAGCCAATTTAATAGATGGTATATCGGCGGCTAGTTTCAAAAAAATAGGAGACTCAGATGCTGCTTCTTCCATGAAACGTGTTTCAGGCGTTTCAGTGAATGGTGGAAAATATGTTTACGTGCGTGGATTGGGCGACCGTTATACAAAAACTGTTTTAAACGGCATGGATATACCTGGTTTAGATCCAGATCGCAACACCTTGCAAATGGATATTTTCCCGACAAATACTATCGATAATATTCTTGTGCATAAATCTTTTGTTGCCGAGCTGCCTGCAGATTTTACCGGAGGTGTTATTGATATAAATACAGTAGACTTTCCAGAATCAAAAAAGGCCGCCATTACTCTGAGCGGAGGATACAACCCTGGCTTTCACTTCAACAAAAATTACCTCGATTACGAAGGCGGCAAAACAGATTATTTGGGATTTGACGATGGTACTCGAGAAATTCCGGCAACTCAAAATATCCCTTTCTTCACGGACGCGGTGTCGAATCCAAACGGCACGAAAGGACAACGATATAAAGAAATTTTAAACTCATTCAATCCGAACTTGAAAGCCATTCAGCAAACAAGTTTTATGGATTACAGTATTGGTGGCAACTACGGCAATCAAGTACAGCGTAAAAAAGTCACCTTGGGCTACAATTTTGTAGCTTCATATAAAAACACAACAGAATACTATAAAGATGCTCAATACTCTCGTTATGGGTTATCAGGAGATGCGTCATTGAACGAAATGGAAGTGCGTGAATTACAAACAGGAAGTTTCGGTGTGAGCAATGTATTGCTCACAGGCATGGCGGGCTTTGCAATGAAGACGATGAACTCCAAGTACAGAATTAATCTGTTGCACCTTCAAAATGGAGAATCCAAAGCAGGCATTTTCGATTATTACAATGCCGATCAAGGAGCGATCTTCGAAGGCTATCAGCACAATCTTGAATACAGCCAGCGAAGCCTTACGAATTTGCTCATTGGCGGAAAACACAATATTGAAAAGGGCGGATGGGAAATTGAATGGAAGTTGTCTCCTACTCTTTCAAAAATGTATGACCCGGATGTGCGTTTTACACGATATGAAAACAGAAACGGCAGTTTTGTGATAGGAACAGAGGCAGGTTTTCCCCAGCGCATCTGGCGTGAGTTGGAGGAGTTAAATGCAGTGAGTCTTGCCAACATAACCAAATCTTACAAATTCTTAGACAGGGAAGCAAAATTGAAATTTGGTGGCTCATACGCTTATAAAGAAAGAGATTTCGTTCTTCGGAGTTTTAACTTAAACGTTCGTAACATACCATTGACTGGCGACCCAAATGAATTATTCACTCCGGAAAATATTTGGCCCTACAATGACAATATCACTCAAGGTACTACCTATGAGTCTGCCTTTTTACCCGTTAATCCGAACGAATACAATGCCCGCGTGAGTAGCACTGCAGGCTATGTAAGCACCGAGATTTTTCCAACGAAACGGTTGAAGTCCATTATTGGAGTGCGCTTGGAAAATTACGTACAACGTTATACCGGTCAAGATCAGTTAGGAATAAATGTTCTTGACGATGACATCGTACTTGACAATTTGGGTGTTTTCCCAACACTCAATGTCGTACTAGCCGTAACTGAAAAACAGAATCTACGGTTTTCATATACCAAAACCATCGCTCGTCCTTCGATCAAAGAACTTTCATACGCAGAAATTTTTGACCCCATTACAGGCAGAACTTTCATCGGTGGTTTGTTCCGCGATGCGAATGATGTAGCCGGAATCGAATACTGGGATGGAAATCTTGTAAGCACAGACATTCAAAATGTCGACTTGCGTTGGGAGATATTTCAAACTGAAGGAAGAATGATTTCAGCTGGTGCTTTCTACAAATATTTCAGCCGACCAATCGAACTAGTTCAGTTTGCGACAGAGGCAGGTGCGTTTCAGCCTCGCAATGTAGGAGACGGACAATTGGTTGGAGGAGAACTCGAATTCCGCCAAAGCTTAAATCCACTGGGTAATTTCCTCAAAAATTTCAGCATCAGTTGCAATTTCACCTACACACAATCACGCATTGCACTTAGCAAGACAGAATTTGACAGCAGAAAAGCAAATGCACGAGAAGGACAAGAAATCAAAGAATACCGTGTCATGGCAGGGCAAGCTCCTTATATTATCAATGGAGGTCTTTCTTATAAAGGCAGCGGCGAAGGATTCTGGAGCGATTTTGAAGCGGGTGTTTTTTACAATGTGCAAGGAAAGACATTGCAATATGTCGGTATTGTTGACAGACCAGATATTTACGCTGTGCCTTTTCACAGTTTAAACTTTAATGCCAATAAAAGCATAGGAAAAAATAAAAAGTTTTCTGTTGGATTAAAGGTCGATAATATTTTGAATGACAAAACAGAATCGATATACGAGTCTTACAAAGCAGCAGATCAATTATTCACTCGCTTAAGTCCAGGCACAAGCATTCAGGTTCGATTGAACTACAAGTTTTTTTAAAACAAAAACGACACACATGTATCTGGCGTGAAAAAACATTCCTCTGCGCAGACGATGAAAATGATAGATTAAGTTGATTCGGGTGATCATACCCCATTTCACAGACACATTTTTCCATTTCACAGACACTTTCAAAAGTGCGTTCATGCATCTATCTAGGTTTGAAGAAAAATTCAAACAATGAATCTATGTGTGACAACAAACGCCCTATCTCATGGCTACACCAAAAGAGATCTCGTGGTGAAAGGAATAAACCTGGAGGTACCTCGCGGGTCCATTTACGGTTTTCTCGGTCCGAATGGTGCCGGCAAAACAACAACGCTTAAAATACTTCTTGGTCTCATAAAGCCATTGTCCGGTGAGGTTGAAATCTTCGGCACAGCATTAAAGAAAAACAGGGTTGAAATTCTTTCTCGCACTGGTTCTCTTATTGAAAGTCCTTCATTGTATGCGCATCTATCTGCAACAGAAAATCTGCAAGTGTGGAAACCTCTTTTCGGAGCATCCAATGAACGCATAATGGAAGTTTTAAAACTGGTTGGCCTCGCCGACACTGGCAAAAAAAAGGCAGGACTTTTTTCATTGGGCATGAAACAGCGACTGGCAATAGCAGCGGCATTGCTTCATAGTCCCGAACTTCTCATTCTTGATGAACCAACAAATGGTCTTGATCCGCAAGGTATCATTGAAATGCGCGAGCTACTTCGAAAACTCAATGAAGAATCCGGCGTCACTATAATAGTCTCCAGTCACCTGTTAGCTGAAGTTGAAAAGCTGGTTACTCACGTAGGCATCATTCACCATGGTGAAATGAAATTTCAAGGAACTTGGAAGCAATTGCAAGAATTGCAAAGGTCGCAGCAAGCGATCGTTTGGAGATGCTCTCAACTTGAAAAAGCAAAAACCATGATTCCACATGCACAATTGAAAGATGCATTATTAACAAGCCCCTTTATGCATGATTCTGATATCGCTTCCATAAATCGTCAATTGACAAATGCGGGAATTGATGTTTTCGAAGTGCGACTTCAATCACCCGATTTAGAAACAATCTTTTTAAACATGATTCAATAATATGAATACCTATTTCAAAAGTCTGCTCAGTGAATGGCAGAAAACACGTAAAAGTGCAGCTTCATGGTTGGTCTTGATAGGCGGACTATTCATTCCACTTGTGATGATATTCGTTCAAACATTTTATCCTGAAGAATTTTCACCAAAAGTTTTGGGAGAAAACTATTGGGGTTCCCTTTTCAAACACTCATGGGAATCGATGGCTATTTTGCTTTTGCCTGTAGGAGTCATTCTAGCAACGAGCCTCATCACCCAGCTCGAATACCGCAACAACACGTGGAAGCAAGTCTTTTGCACCCCACAGCGAATCACAACTCTATTCATCACCAAGCTGACTGTTGTGTTGGTGATGATGCTCGAATTTTTCCTTTTGAATTTTATCGGACTTTTTATTGCGGCCTATTTGCCCGGACTTTTGAGCAGCGGAGGAATGCCTCCTCCACCACCGATGAAAACACTCATCTATTATAATATTCTCTTTTTCATTTGTTCATTGCCCCTGCTCGCCTTTCAGTTCTTGATTGCCATGCGCTTTCGCAATTTTTTAGTTTCCATCGGCGTTGGCTTCGGAATGGTTGTCGCATCTCTTTTTGCCTTCTCCTGGAAATACGGTTATCAATTTCCATTCGCGCAAATCGGTATGATCTATTCTAAACTGGCTGGACAAAATCGCGTGCCTGAAGGAGTTGAAGTCTACCAGCTTTCACTCATCTGGTTTTTTGCCATCACCGTTGTTCACTACATCCTTTATATTGCACAAAAAGAAAGAGGCACATGAACCGCTTTTTAGTTATAGCCATTCACATCGGATACTGGAGTTTGTATATCCTACTACTCGTGGTCATGTTTTTATTCGTGAGTATTTCCCAAAGTGAATTAATAGCCAACTTTTCGAATGAAGTATGGCGTTGGCTCAAGATAATGATACCGCTCGCTATTGTGCCCGGCGTTATTGGTTTCTATAGTGGATATGTTTGGCTTTTTCCTCGTTTCATTGCACGAAAAAAAATCGGTTCGTTTTTTCTTTTCGCAGGACTTACACTGATTGCGGCTTCGCTCATTGCCGGACTCGTTATTTCCGTTCTTTTTCCCTACAACGAAGTCCGAGTTATGACCAGAGATGGCATCGCAGCGATGAGCATCATTATGTGCATCATGTCGGCCATCAATCTGGTCATTGGCATAGTCATCAAAGGATTCATCACTTCTTACAATGATATACAACTAAAAGAAGAGCTCACACGACAAAACACGACAGTGGAACTTGCACTGGTCAAGTCGCAGATCAATCCGCATTTTTTATTCAACACATTAAATAATATTGACGTGTTGATACAACGTAGTCCGGAAGATGCATCTAACTATCTCAACAAACTTTCCGGCATACTGCGATTTATGTTGTACGAAGCAAAAGACGAACCCATGCCGTTTGCTGTGGAATTGGAAAACATACAGCGCTACATTGAACTGCAGCGCATTCGCACTAAAATCGAAAATTATGTTGTGGTGCATATCGATGGTAAATATGAAAACCTCATGCTGGAGCCCATGCTATTTTTGCCGATCATAGAAAATGCA